>Ga0210019_1005682_pt1 | contig 10297 bp, 7 predicted proteins | sample CryGeyCG2114_020_2_FD_183969 | JGI IMG/M metagenome (GOLD analysis project Ga0210019, IMG submission 183969) | Groundwater microbial communities from aquifer - Crystal Geyser CG11_big_fil_rev_8/21/14_0.20 (SPAdes) (version 2) | ecosystem: Environmental > Aquatic > Deep subsurface > Groundwater ...
GTTTAGTGTTACATGCGCATCTTCCATTTGTCAGGCATCCTGAAGAGGAGGATTTTCTTGAGGAGAACTGGCTCTATGAAGCCATAACAGAAACTTATATACCTTTTATACAGGTTTTTGAAAAATTAATCGAAGACCATGTGGATTTCCGCATAACAATGTCTCTGACGCCTACCTTGGCGTCTATGCTTCAGGACGAACTCCTTCAAAATAGATATATAAGGCATATTGATAAATTAATAGAACTTGCTGACAAAGAGGTGCAGCGCACAGGCTATGACCCTAAATTTCACGGTTTAGCCCTGATGTATTACAGGAAGTTCGTGGAGGCAAAAGAGATATTTGTAGATAGATGCAAAAAAGACCTGGTATCCGCATTTAAAAGATTCCAGGATATTGGATGCGTTGAGATACTTGCTTCATGCGCCACTCACGGGTTCCTTCCTATATTAAGCGTAAATCCAACTGATGCGGATGCCCAGGTAAAAATTGGCGTGGGCCATTACAGAAAAACATTCGGCAGGGATCCTGTTGGGTTCTGGCTTCCTGAATGCGGATATGCCCCAGGCATTGACAATCTTTTAGCAGACTCTGGGATTAAATATTTCTTTGTAGATTCGCATGGAATTGTAAACGCAGATCCAGCGCCAAAGTATAGCGTATACGCGCCTTTATACTGCCCAACAGGAGTTGCTGCATTCGGAAGAGACTGGGAATCTTCCAAGCAGGTCTGGAGCTCAAAAGAAGGTTATCCCGGAGACCCTGATTATAGGGAATATTATAAGGATATAGGCCATGAATTGGAGTATGAGTATATAAAACCGTATATTCATCCAATCGGATTCAGGATAAATACAGGGCTTAAATACTGGAGGATAACAGGGGATACCGATCATAAGGAGCCGTATGTGCCTGAATGGGCAAAGGAAAAAGCGGCTACGCACGCAGGGAACTTTATGTTTAACCGCGAAAAACAGATAGAGCATGTTGCGTATCATATGGATAGAAAGCCTATGATTATTTCTCCTTATGACGCGGAATTGTTCGGGCACTGGTGGTTTGAAGGCCCGATGTGGATTGATTTTTTGATACGTAAAATTGCGTATGACCAAAAAACAGTAAAGCTTGCTACACCGTCAGATTATCTAAGGGAATATCCTGTTAACCAGATGTCTGTCCCCTCAACATCTACATGGGGTTATAAAGGTTATAATGAGGTCTGGCTGGAAGGAAGCAATGACTGGATCTACAGGCATCTGCATGCCGCAGGCGAAAGGATGAAAGAATTGGCTGAAAAGTTTTCTAATTGCATAGAGAAAGACAAATTTGGCCTGGCGGCGCTTGCATTGAATCAGGCTGCGAGAGAGCTTCTCCTTGCGCAGGCAAGCGATTGGCCATTTATAATGAAAACAGGCACAATGGTAGAATATGCTAATAAAAGGGTGAAGCTTCATATAAATAGATTTACGCATATTTACAAGGATATGCTGAACGGTTCTATTGATAAAGAATGGCTTAAAGAGGTTGAATCAAGGGATAATATTTTTTCTGATATGGATTGCGCTAAATATTATAGTTCTCGACTGAGCTTATGTGTATAGTCGAGTTGTCTGCTCGAACAATATTAAAGATAGGAGATATAAGAAGTCATCTGCAATATTCTTCGGGCGGACACGAGAGTATGCCATAAGAGCAGCGTCGAGAAGAAAGTGAACTAAAATGAAAATAAAGTCATGTTTTGGTATAGCGCTTCATATGCATCAGCCAATAATTCCAGCAGGCGGCTCTGATATTAGGACAGCGAAGCTGATTTCTAATTTGCAGTATATGATGGAGCATCAGAATGTCGGAGACAATCACAATGCGCCTGTATTTTTGAATTGTTATTCAAGGATAGCTGATTTCGTAAGAGAACTTTCAGGCGAAGGTAAAAATCCAAGGATCATGCTGGATTATTCCGGGAATCTTCTCTGGGGCCTTAAGGATATGGGCGAAGAAAGGGTTTTGGATAATCTCAAGCTCGTTACCTGTGATAAAAAATATTCTGGATATGTGGAATGGCTCGGGACAATGTGGTCGCATTCTGTAGTTAGTTCTACACCTGTTCCAGATATAAAACTTCATATAAAAGAATGGCAGGATTATTTTGCGTCAATATTTGGCCAAAAAGCCCTTAAAAATGTTAAAGGGTTTTCTAGCCCCGAGATGCATCTCCCCATACATCCTGATGTGTGTTTTGAGTATGTAAAGGTTTTGAAAGAGCGCGGGTACAGGTGGCTGATGGTACAGGAGCACACAATAGAAAACATGGACGGGAGCTCTATAAGAAGGCCGCATTTCCCGCATAAATTAGTCGCTAAAAATTCTCTGGGAGAAAAGGCTGAGATAACAGTTATTATAAAGACTCAAGGGTCTGATAATAAACTCATTGGCCAGATGCAGCCATATTACGAAGCCAAGACTTTAGGCCATGAGAAATACTGCGGGCTGGACATCCCGAGTTTTGTAGCTCAAATAGGAGACGGGGAAAACGGCGGAGTAATGATGAATGAATTTCCAGAAGCGTATAAGAAGGCTTTTCGAGAAACAGGCTGTGATGGCACAGTCGGCATGAATGGAACAGAGTATCTTAAGTTAGTAAAGCAAGCTGGCTTGGACGAAAAATCATTTATGCCTGTAGAACCTGTTTCTCAGAGTAAGATCTGGGAATTTTTAAAGGAATATTCTCATGGCGCAGCTGACAGGGCTATTGAAAAAGTGAAACAAAAATACCCAGGTTTCAGCCTAGAAAAGGCATCATGGACAAATGATAAGGATTGGGTAAAGGGTTACGAAGATATAATGGACCCTATAACCAAGTTTAGCGCAGCATTTCATAAGAAATTTGATGATGAATTGAGTAGGGGGCGGTCACTGGCCGCCCCTACATACAAAAAAGCGCTTTTTTATTTATTGTTGTCCGAGACTAGCTGTTTCCGTTATTGGGGCGCTGGCGTATGGACAGATTACGCAAAAGAGATCTGCCGCAGGGGGATGGAAATAATAAATGGGTAGGGGACGGTTTGAAACCGCCCCCTACAAACACAAGGAGGAAAGATGATAAAGAAACTGAAGAAAGTCTTATCGCTGGATAATAATGAAAATCGTGCCAGCCGCGAAGAATTTATGCAGCTTGTCCAGAAAAAGGCGTACGAAATTTATGAAAAAAGAGGATGTCAATCTGGCAATGACCTGGAAGACTGGCTTAATGCTGAAAGGTTAGTAAAGGAAGATCTTGGAGTAAAATGATATACTGGGCGCCGCTTCTACATTTTTACCAGCCTCCGACGCAGTCCCATAATGTCCTTAGAAAGATTTGCGAAGAATCCTATAGGCCGTTAGTAAAGGTATTTGAAGAGCATCCTGAATCCAGAGTTACTGTAAATATGTGCGGGGTGCTTACTGAAATGCTGAGTATCCATGGTTATGGGGATATTGTAACGGGCCTCAGAGAGCTTGGAGAGCGAGGCCAGGTTGAGTTTGTTGAATCTGCAAAATTCCACGCAATACTGCCTTTGATACCTAAAAAAGAAGCCAGGCGTCAGATAGAATTAAATAAAGAGACAAACCTCTATTTTTTTAAAGATAGTTATAGGCCAAAAGGATTTTTTCTGCCAGAGATGTGTTACTCTGATGAAACAGCCTCTATTGTAAGAGGCATGGGTTATGAATGGGTTATAGTGAGTGGTATTGCATGCCAGGGTAAATGGCCTATGGATTATGCGCCAACTTTTAAACTCGGCTCAGCCTCCATGAAGACATTTTTCAGAGACGATATAATCAGCAATATGGTCAGTTTTAAGAATATTGATGCCATGGGATTTGCATCAAGGATTAAAGAGCTTGCTAAGGGAAAAGAAGATAGTTATATAGTAACAGCAATGGACGCGGAGACATTTGGCCATCATATACATGGTTGGGAAAATATATTTCTGGCAGCTCTTTATGAGATTATAAAGGATTCTGACGATATAAAGGCGGTAAATATCAGTTATCTACTGGAAAGGTTTCCTTCAGTAAAGACAAAGCCTCCTAAACCTTCTTCCTGGAGCACCACTAACGAAGAAATCATGGCAGGAAATTATTATCCATTATGGAATACGCCTCATAATAATATTCATAGATTGCAATGGGAGCATATAGATATATGTTTTGAAATATTACAACAGGCGCAGAATAAAAAAGATAGTGAAAAAAGCGAAGCCTTTTTTAATACAGGCCGTGAGACATTGGATATGGCTTTACACAGCTGCCAGTTCTGGTGGGCTAATAAAGGCAAGATGTGGAACGAAAATCTTATAAATAAAGGCCTTATTTTACAGGAAGAAGCAATATTGAACGCATATCTTGCAGTAGCCAGTTCAGGCTGCAGAGATTCCGAAAAGAAAAAGCTCTACAAAAAAGTGATTGCGGCAAGGTATATTGCGGGGAAGATTAGAGACGAGATATTAACTTAAAACTCAATAAAAAGACAGCTTTAAGCTATAAGCCATAAGCTGTAAGAAAAACTTATAGCTTACAGCTTAAAACTTACAGCTATTTATGAAAGGATAGATATGAATATTTTATTTGTTTCCCCGGAGGTTTTTCCTTTTGCTAAAACAGGCGGGCTGGCAGACGTAGCGGGAGCTTTGCCTGAAGCAATCGCTAGAAAAGGCCATAAGGCGAGCGCTATTCTTCCTTATTATCAGTTAGTCAAGAAAAACGGCTTTAAGCCGGCTGTGTTTAAAAAGAATATATCTTTAAGGATAAATAATAGAGAAGAGCTTTTTAATCTTCTTTTGTTAAAGCATAATGGAGTGGATGTATATTTTATAGAGAAAAATGAATATTATGACAGGGAATTTTTATACGGCACGCCTCAAGCAGATTATCAGGATAATGCATTCAGGTTTAGTTTTTACGCAAAAGCAATACTGGCATCCATACCTTATATAGGCAAGCAGGATGTATTGCATTGTAATGACTGGCAGTCAGGCCTAGTGCCTCTATATATTAAAACCCATCATCAGAATGACGCCATGTTCAATAAGACAAAGATTCTTTTTACAATACATAACATGGTTTACCAGGGGCTTTTCGTTAAAGATGTAGTGCCGTATTTGGATATTTCCTGGGATTTATTTACCACATCCGGAGTTGAATTCTGGGATAAATTGAGTTTTATGAAATCAGGTATAGTTTTTTCGGACGCTATAAGCACTGTGAGTAAAGGCTATAGCAGGGAAATACTTACTCCTGAGTTTGGATGCGGTTTGGATGGGTTATTAAGGGTAAAAGAAAAAAATCTTTATGGAATAATAAACGGGGTGGATTATTCTGTGTGGAACCCGGCTAATGATAAATTTATAGCTAAAAAATTTGATGAAAATGACCTTAGCGGCAAGATTGAATGCAAAAAAGACCTGGCCAAGGCATTTGAAATAAAATATAGCGCCAAAAGGCCTATTATAGCTATGATAACAAGGCTTGCAGAGCAAAAGGGCATAGACCTGGTTGTAAATATAATGAAGGATATTTTAAAGGATAGCGATTTTGTTATACTTGGATTTGGCGATGAGAAATATAATAATATATTTCAGGGCCTGGCTAAAGAATATAAAGGCAAAGTCGGCGTGAGCATAAAATTTGATAACGCGCTGTCTCATAAGATAGAAGCAGGCGCTGATATGTTTTTAATGCCTTCCAGATATGAGCCGTGCGGATTAAACCAGATGTATAGCCTTAAATATGCTACAGTTCCTGTAGTAAGGGCCGTAGGAGGCATGGACGATACGATTCAGAATTTCAATCCTGCTACTAAAAAAGGGAATGGGTTTAAATTTAAAGATGCTACCAATGAGGCGTTTCTAAGCGCCATTAAAGAAGCAGTGGCTGTGTTTAAGAATAAAAGACTCTGGAACACGCTCCTTAAAAACTGCGTATCTTGCGATTATTCATGGGAATCATCAGCAGAACAATATCTGAAGTTATATAAAAACCTGTGAAGAATCGCGGAACTACGCGGAAGCTGGCTTTCGGCCAGACGCGGAAAAACGCGGAAATTAGAGTTTAATTTTTGCGTAGTTCTGCGTTATGTTCCGCGTGTTTCCGCGATTAGTAACGCGATAAAGGTAGATAGCAATATGAATAAAATATATTTTGGGATGTGTCTACATTTTCACCAGCCTATAGGTAATTTTGATAACATTGTAGAAAGGGCTTATCAAAATTGCTACAAAAGTTTCCTGGACGTATTCGAAAGATATCCAGATATAAAAATGGCGTTTCATTTTTCCGGATGCCTTCTGGATTATTTCGAAGACAATCACCCTGATTTTTTAGACAGGGTTAAAGCGATGGTAGATAGAGGCCAGGTGGAGATTATAGGCGGAGGGTATTACGAGCCTATTTTTATAAGCATACCGGAGAAAGATAGAGCTGGCCAGATAAAGATGATGACAGAGTATATTAAAAAAAGATTCAAGCAAAAAGTTCAGGGCATGTGGACCCCTGAAAGGGTCTGGTCGCCTGAGCTCAGCAAAGATTTTAATAGGGCCGGCATGAAATATTCAATACTGGATGATGAACATTTTATAATGGCCGGTTTAAAAGAAGATGAGCTGTTTGGATATTTTACAACAGGAGAGAAAGGAAAGGAAATAGCTATATTCCCTTCCAGCAAAAAACTTCGTTATATGATACCTTTTAAGATGCCTCATGAGTTAATAAATTATTTCAAGCAAGTAGGAGCGGTCAATGACCGCCCCCTACTTACATATGGCGATGATGCCGAAAAATTCGGGGAGTGGCCTTTTACTCATGATTGGGTTTATAAACAAGGCTGGCTTAATAAGTTTTTTGAAGAGCTCATGAAGAATAAGGACTGGTTGGAAACAATTAAGTTCTCAGATTATCTTGTAGGGACAGAACATTGTTCTGTCCCTACAAAAAAAATAAAGATTCCAGAGGCGTCATACCAGGAGATGATGGAGTGGTCGCACGGATCCTGGATGAATTTTCTTAAGAAATACCCGGAAACCAATCATATGGCGAGTAAAATGCATTATGTGAGCGAAAAAATTAATGGCATAGAGCATGGAGCATGGAGCATAGAGCGTAAAAAGTTAGCTCTACGCGAATTATACAAAGGCCAGTGCAACTGCGCTTACTGGCACGGCGTATTCGGCGGGCTTTATCTTTACCATCTTAGAAAAGCGATTTACGAACATCTTATAAATGCTGACAAAATAGCAGACGAAATGCTGCATAAAGATAAAAAAGATTGGGAAGATATAAAAAAGGTTGATTTATATAAAGATAAGACCAAGTCTTTTATTATTGAAAGCAATAATTTTTCAATTTATATCGATCCCCAAAGAGGCGGAATTATAAGAGAATTAGATTATAAACCATTATCCATTAATCTGGTTAATAGCCTTGCAAGGCATGAAGAGGAATATCATAAGAAAATACTCGCAAAGATGGGCCAGTCAAGCGATCCTAATGTTGTACGCACAATCCATGAAGACATAAAGGCTGTTGATCCTGGATTAAAAGACAAATTTGTGTACGATAAATATATAAAAGGGTGCCTTGTAGATCATTTTATTTCCGAAAACGTTACAATAGACGATTTTATAGATTTGAAATATGAAGAGCTTGGCGATTTTGTAAATGCCAGTTATAAAGCTAAAATAGAATTGGATAAGATTACGCTTACAAGAAAAGGCAAAGTGGGCGGTAAAACTATAGCTATTATTAAGGGGATAAAATTAAAAGGTAAGTCGCAGATAGAAATCGAGTATAGTTTAAAAAATTTAAGCAAGGGCACGATTGATGCGATTTTTGGAGTGGAATTTAACCTGACAATGCCTTATTTAAATTCAGACAGATATAATTATTCTACGGGCGATAAGATCCTAAGCAACCTCAATGAAAAAGGTTCGGTTTCCGAAACTAGCTCATTCTCAATAAAGGATTCAGGCAAGGAATTAGATATCGATTTTACATTTTCTAAAAAGCCGGAAAACATATGGTATTTTCCCGTCAAGACAGTATCTCAGTCTGAAAGGGCCTACGAACTTAACTACCAATCGTCCTGTATCTTGCCAAGGTGGAATGCCAAGATTCCTAGCTGTAAACAAGTCAGTTTTAGCATAATCTGGTCATTTTTGCGGAAAATCTGTTAAAGTTTCTGCCCGCTGTGTTCTTTAGCGGGCAGATTTTTCTTGAGTTGTTGGAATTCATTTGACAATAGCAGTTCAACCTGTTACACTACCCATTGTATTTATAAGGGGTTACATCATGGATGTTGCCTAAAGTTGCATAATGTAAGGAACGGTTTGAAACCGTTCCTTACCACTTTCCATGAGTGAAATATTATAACAAAAAAAGGGGGTTAGGCATGGCTAAAAGCATGACCAAAAAAGACATTGTAATAAAGATTGCAACTGACACCAATATCAAGCAGATAGATGTTAAAAAAGTTGTGCAGATGATATTCGATGTTATAATTGACACCTTGGCTAGAGGCGAAAAAATAGAACTCAGGAATTTTGGGGTGTTTAAAACAAAATCAAGAAAAGGCCGCATGGGCCGCAACCCAAGGACAGGCGCGCAGGTGCCTGTCCAGCCTAAAAGAGTAGCTGTATTTAAACCAGGCTTGGTAATGAAAGCAAAGGTAAAATGACAGAAGAGGTGTGAGTGATTGTTTCGGATGCCGGTTTTAGGAGTTTATATGATAAAAGCTCTCCGCGGTACAAAAGATATCCTGCCTGATGAAATAAGCTTATGGCAGCGTATAGAAGTTATTGGCAGGGATATATTTAATATATATGGATATAAAGAGATAAGGACGCCTATAATAGAAGAGGCGTCTTTATTTATAAGAAGCATAGGCGATGCAACTGATATTGTCCAGAAAGAGATGTATGTTTTTTCTGACAGAGGCAACAGGATAATCGCTCTCAGGCCAGAGGCCACAGCCTCTATTGCGCGCGCGTATATAGAAAACTCTTTGTTTCAGGCCGGAGGGGTTGCTAAATTATTTTATATAGGCCCGATGTTCAGGAGCGAAAGGCCTCAGCAGGGCAGGCAGAGGCAGTTTTATCAGATAGGGGTTGAGGCGATAGGTTCGGATAATCCGTTTATTGACGCAGAGGTCATTGCGCTTAGCGCCAGATTTCTCGAGCGACTGGGCGTTGAAAAATTTCATGTAAAATTGAACAGCCTGGGCTGCCAGAAAGATAAGATTAGAATTATGGAAAAACACAAAGAGAGTTTCAGGCCTTATCTTGAAAAATTATGCGAGACTTGCAAAAATCGCTTTGATAAAAATGTGCTCAGGATATTTGATTGCAAAGAAGATTCCTGTAAAGCTATTGCGCAGAACGTTAAGGTTGAAAGCGCATTATGCAGCGATTGCGCCGAGCATTTTGAGAAAGTTAAAGTCGGCCTGAACGCCATAGGAGTTGAATATACAATGGATAATAAAATAGTCAGGGGCCTTGACTATTACACCAGGACTGTATTTGAAATAACGCAGGAATCTCTTGGCGCAAAAGACGCTATATGCGCAGGCGGAAGATATAATAACCTGGTCAAAGAGCTGGGAGGAAAAGATACGCCCGCGATAGGATTTGCGTTTGGGATGGAGAGGTTGGTACTGGCTCTCGGTGACGGTTTAAAGTTTAAGGTTAAAAGTTCAAGGGTTGATGTTTTTGTGGCGATTGCGGGAGATATGCTTTATAATGAAGCATTTAAATTATTAGATTCTCTGCGTAACGCTGGAATTTCAGGCGAAATAGATTATGATACAAAAAGTTTAAAAGCGCAGATGAGAAAGGCGGAAAAGCTGGGCGCTAAATTTGTTGTTATTCTTGGAGAGGAAGAGTTCAAAAATAAAAGAGTCGTTATTAGGGATATGGAGAACAGCAGCCAGAAAGAAGTGGAACTAGTTAATTTAATCGCGGAACTATGCTGAGATAGTTCTCGACTTGGCCTTCGGCCTCGCTCGAACAATATTAATAAAGTTCCCAAATATTCTTCGAGCGGTCACGAAAGCGTATCTAAGGAGCAGAGTCGAGAAGTAATTGCAAAAGAGGATAAGCAAATGAAACGGACGCACACATGCGGAGAATTGACAATCGGGGATATAGGCAAGAAAGCGGCGCTTATGGGCTGGGTGCATAAAAGGCGGGATCACGGCAAATTAGTTTTTATAGATATACGCGATAGATATGGCATAACGCAGGTAGTATTTTTCAAAATGAAAGAA
>Ga0210019_1005683_pt1 | contig 10297 bp, 10 predicted proteins | sample CryGeyCG2114_020_2_FD_183969 | JGI IMG/M metagenome (GOLD analysis project Ga0210019, IMG submission 183969) | Groundwater microbial communities from aquifer - Crystal Geyser CG11_big_fil_rev_8/21/14_0.20 (SPAdes) (version 2) | ecosystem: Environmental > Aquatic > Deep subsurface > Groundwater ...
ATACAAAAATGCAAAAGAATTGGCAAATGCAAAACTGAAGGATGTAGAGAAGATAATAAGACCAATAGGATTCTATCACGTCAAGTCAAAAAGGATTATCGAAGTTGCAAAGATCATAGATTCAAAATATAGGGGAAAAGTACCTGATGATCTGGATAAATTAGTTGAACTGCCAGGAGTGGGACGAAAAACTGCAAATTGTGTTTTGGTTTACGCGTATGACAAGCCAGCTATACCTGTTGATATTCATGTGCATAGAATTTCAAATAGGTTGGGTTTGGTAGAAACAAAAACTCCTGAAGATACAGAACAGGAACTAATGAAAAAGATCCCAAAAAAATACTGGATTGAGATAAATGATACGTTTGTAATGTATGGTCAAAACATTTGCAAACCAGTATCGCCAATGTGCAATGTTTGCAAGATAAATAAAGTCTGCAAGTTCTATAAAACTAGGAACGCTTCTTAGTCAGGTATAATATTCCAACAATGACTCCGACTCCTGCTGCCACATAAAATGGAAATAATGCAAATGCGTTCTTTGACGGATCCCCTGAGAGGAATTCAACTATCATGCTTCCAGAGTTTACTGCAGGGGGATCAGAATAGCTCTCCATTCCGTGTACAGAGTAGGAATCAAATGCAAATTTGCCAATATCTAGATTAGTGACGACAATTCTTGCACCATTGTTTACAGTCAGGCCTGCTCTCTCTGTATAAGATACAATGACTTTTGCTGCTGGAAACCAACCACGCTCAAGATCACGGTGGACTACAATGTATCCCTCCTTTTCAGTCTGGACTGCCACCCAGAACTTCTCATCAGGCTTGGCACCCATCCCAATCTCTATAAACAAATTAGGATCTTCCATATTGTATATTTTCAAGACTGCATTTCCGCTTGGGTTTGCGTAAAGCAAATTGTTGTCAATTGTTGCCTGCCAACTTATCTCGTGTGCTTTGTCCATTTTGACAATGACTGCATCCCTTGAGATCTTGTTGAACTCTTCTGCAGGGATTTCTATAGTATCAATAAGCAATGACGGGTTTTTTAGCTCCTGAGCAAAAGCTGGTGAGATAAAAAATCCAGTAATGAAAAATAAAACAACTAGATGTTTCACAAGCAAAGTCAAGTCAGAGTGAATAAATATCTAATCAACAAATGGATTTGGATAATCAAGGATTACCTTTGAGACCTCAGGTCTTAGGATAAATTCAGATGGCGCCTGTCCATTTTGAATCATTTCACGCAGTTTTGTTCCACTGATCTGCTCTTTTGCATCATCATCGTGTGGACATGCTTTAGGATTTGTGTATGTCAGGCATTTTCTACAATAAAAGAATGCAGGAAAGAATACCGGTGCAATTTCAAGCTCTGGATAGTCAGAGAATATTTTTTGTGCTGCAAATGGATCATAAAAGCTTCCAACGCCGGCATGATCTCGTCCTATGATGATGTGTGTGCATCCATAGTTTTGTCTCATTATTGCATGGTGGATTGCTTCTTTTGGTCCAGCATACTTCATTTCCGTATGCAATGTTCCCAGTTGGCATCTGTTTTGAGGATAATAGTGTTTGATCATTGTTTCATAGGATTTTACGATTACTTCATCGACAAAGTCGCCAGACTTTTTCTTTCCAATGATTGGATTTACAAATACGCCGTCTCTGGTTGTAATTGATGTTTTTTGGAGCATTTCGTGCGCCACATGCGGCGGATTTCTAGTTTGAAATGCAACTATTGTCTTCCATCCCGCTTTTGAGAATGCCTCTCTTGTTTGCAATGGAGACAGCCTGTATTTTCTGATTTCAGTCTCTGGTGGTCTTTGGATAAAATCAATTTTTCCACCTACAAGATGATCTTGCATGGAGAATGTCTTTGCAACGCCGGGATGAGATGTATCAGTTGTACCATAGATTCCTTTTGCGGTGGTTTCTTTATCAAAAGTAAATGTTTCCTCTACATGCAAAATTGCAACGCCTACTCCTTCTGGAGTTTTTAGCAAAACATCACCGGATTCCTTGAGTTTGGAGGCGGTTTGCGCATCAACATCTAATACTATTGGAATGGTCCATGCTAAGTCATTTGACAGTCTACCTTTGGAAACAACGCTCTCAAAGTCTTGTTTGCCCAAAAACCCCTCAAGCGGGCTAAAAATTCCGTCGGCAATGTTTTCAACATCATTTGCAAGATCTTCAGAAATTGTAATAGAGTGTAATCCAGTTGGATCTGTCTTTTTCATTTTATTTACAAGGCTTCCGCCGTGTGGTTTGATCGCCGAGTTTTCAGGCATACGCTAATCCCGCCTTTTACGCTCTATATGAAGGCCACATTCCTTATGCTCGCCTTGCTCCCACCACCAACGGCCAGATCTGAGGTCTTCGCCTGGTTTGATAGGTCGGGTACAAGGCTCACACCCAATACTTGGATAGCCTTTGTCTAATAGACTGTTGTAAGGAAGATTATTCTTTTTGATATAGTCTTGAACGTCATTCCAAGTCCAATCAATAATTGGATTAATCTTCAAAATTCCGCCATGTCCGTGATCAATTTGGAAAATACTGACGTCTTTTCTAATCTCAGTCTGATCTCTTCGTAATCCCGTAATCCACCCATCCAATGTACTTAGCATCCTGTTAATTGGATGAACTTTGCGTATCTCACAGCATAGTTTTCTGTTTTCAACGCTTTCATAGAACAGATTCATTCCTTTTTCCCTAACCATGTCCTCAACTTCTTTGGTGTCAGGGAACAATACCTCAATTGAAATGTTGTATTTTTTTCTCACAACATCCATGATGTCATAGGTTTCTTGTGGCAATCTGCCAGTATCCAGTGTAAAGAATCGAAATTTTGGGTTGATTTTCAACATGATATCCATTATTGCCGCATCTTCGGCTCCAAAACTGGATGCCTTGGCTACTCTTGGATGAAGATTATCAGATGTCCACTGCAAAGCTTCTTCAGCAGTTTTTATGTTTGCATTAAGTTCGTCTACTTGTTCCTGAGTGTATCTAGTCACAAAAAGAATTAAACGGTTTGTTTTATATTGATTACCCGGGTTTAATCCTAAATTATAAACAAGTGTCTTTGAAAAAAGAGAATATGAGTGAGACTTCGTATGTCATAGTTTTTCCAAATGACTTTTCTAAAAACAAAATTTCTCAGTTAATAGACAACATTAAAAAAATTCTAAAAATAAAGGAACAGAAATTCAGCTCTGTAAAGCGTGATGGTGATATAATTTTAATTGATGCTAATGATCCCGTGTTTGCATCTTCGGCAGTAAATTTGCTTTTTGGAGTCAAAAAAGTTGCAATTGCAAGACAAATTAAAAATAATTTTGAAGAAATTGTTTCAGAGATCACATCAATAGGAGGAAATCTTTTACTAAAGGGAGAAAGATTTCTTGTAAAAGTCGAGGGTGAATCCAAAGGATTCTTTACAAAAGACGTAGAACTTGCAGCAACATCCTCAATTATAGAAAAAAAATCAAGCATGGATGCAAGACCCGGAACAGAAGAGGATTATGATAAACTGCTGTACACGTACCTAACAAAAAACAACGCATATGTTTGTATTTTTTCAGACAGAGGATTGGGAGGAGTCCCACTGCTTTCAGAGAATCAAAATACAATTTGTGCCGTATATGATGAGATTTCCGCAATTTCTTGTTTTGAAACGATAAAGCAGGGATTTAATGCAAAAATTATCGTCTGCTACAGGCAAAAATCAGAGCTGATGAATTTGGCAAAGATGCTCAATCATATTATTCCTAGACTTGTAAAACGTGAAATTGATCTTGAGTTTTTTCATATCAAAGTTGTAGGTTCAGGTGCCAAAAGCCACCTAGAATTTGTAAATTCGGTTTTAGAAGTTATGATGCACATATCCAAAGAAAAAAAGACAAGCCATGTATCCATTGCAGTGTCTCCACTTTTGTTTTCATCAGACTTTATAGACAGAGCAGTAAAGCGTGTGTTTGAAAATAACTTAATTCCTGTTCTTCCAATGAGTGGTATAGATGATGGATTATTTAGTGATGCAAAAGAGATCGGACTGGAAAAAAACATTCAAAAAATAAAAAAATCAATCTCTATTAATGCAAATCAGGTGCCAAGTTTTTCGCCAAAGATTGTCAACGAATCCATCAAATCAAAAAAAGATGTTATCATCAAGGTAGGACCAAATAATGTTCATGACATACTTGATTCATTTGATGAGGATCACTGAGAATTTAAACAGCATTTACAGGCTTGATTTATGTACAAAATAGGTGAATTCATCTACCCGTGGGGAAGTGGTCATTATTCAAGAATGATGAGATTAAATTCTGTCTTGGGAGAACATATCAAAGATTTTGAGATTCACTATTGCAGCAAAGATCATGTATATCAAAAATTGATAGATAAATTTCCAAACAATAAAGATCAAATTCATGAGGTTTTGATGCCTACGCCAATTGATGGAAAGTTTGGACCTAGCGTCTCCTTGTCCATGCTTAATTTGCTGTTACCAATAGATAACAATCCACCGCTTGTAAAACAGATCGCAAGTTATTTGAGACAGGAAAAAGAGTTGTACAATAAAATAAAATTTGATCTGGTGATAAATGACGGCGACATGGGCTCTAATATTCTAGCCAAAAATCGCAACATCCCAAGTCTGTTTATAACAAATCAATTTAGACCAAAATTATACAAATCAAGATCCTATTTTTATCCGTCATTGGTTTTTGTGGCAAAACAAATAGCAAAGGCATCAAAAATTCTTGTAGCTGATTCTCCGCCACCGTATACTTTGTGTGAATATAATCTTAATTTTACAAAACAGGTCAAAGATAAAGTGATCTATGTGGGACATTTTACAGATACAAAAAGCATTACAAAAGAGCCGCCGTCAGATTTAGAGAAATTAATTCAAGACTCAGAGTTTGGCTATTGGATGAGAACAGGTAACAGGTCTACAAACAATGGAACAGGTCAGAGATACCAGGATGTTTTTAATGCTGAGGAAATGAGAACCGAAAAGAGAATCATATCACATGCAAAAAATGATTCTTCTATAGATTCAGTAATTGGAAAAGATGGAAAAAGATATTCAATATTAGATGCTCTGGAAAAAAAGATTGACTGGATTCAGATAGATGTTGGCTTTCTATCAGAGCAAGAAAAAGAAACCGTGCTGAATCTTTGTAAATACTCAGTTGTTAATGGATCGCATACGGTAATGGGTGAGATTCTTGGCGGCAAATCAAAGCCAATAATTGGAATTCCCGTATACGATGAGCATACGAATAACATCAAGTGGGCCGAGGAGAGAGATTTGGGGGTTTTGGCCATAAAAACAAAACAAGTAATCAAAGCAATATCAAAAATCAAGAATAATTACAACAAATTTGAGGAAAACTTGAGTGAATTTGCAAAGAATTTTGTTCCTAATGGGGCGGAAAATTCAGCAAAAATAGCAGCCCAGACACTAGAAGAAAAGAGATAAAACATATTTTTAGAGTTTTTTTGTATCTGGCACGCGGGATGTTCGATGGGCGAACGGACCGCAAGGGATGACGATAAAATCCGCGTGTCAGATACAATCGATCAAATAATTACGTGGGAACGCTTTTATGGAAAAAATTAGGGCAGATCATCAGTGCCAAACTGTCCTGAATGTACTGCAAGAGAGAAAAAGAAAATCCAAGCAAAGTATGAAGCAGATGTGCCAGAAGAAGATCGTTCCAGAGATGATTTGTACAAGTTATTTGATGAGATTGATTTTCCTATGAAATTAGATTCTGCAACTAAGCATTTTATTTGTAAGAGATGTGGACTGTATGCAACAAGAGAGCAGGTTTCTGACATCAAATTCAAACTAAATCAAAGGGAAAAGACACGAGAAGACAAGCAAGATGACTACCTAGAATGGTGGCAAAAGAGCAAAAAAGAAAAACAAGAAAACTAGTGGTTTTTTATGGCAAAAAAGAAAGACGACATTCCTGATTGGGTTACAGATGAGATTCAAAATGCCAAATTTGAGAAGCCTGAGGAACTAAAGAGATCTGGATATATCCTTGAGATTTATGATGACGATAACAAAGTAGATGCTCAGCTGTATGATCCAGTCGAGGATGGAAGGCATATTGTAACTATGGATCTGCCAAAGAAAATAAAACCATCAGATCTAGAGAAGGGAGTTGTGTACGAATTCACCTTTGATCAACACAAAGCCCCATTAAGTAAAAAGGTTTCAGAGTATCTACAAAAAGAAAAAGAGATAGACATGAATGCAATATACCAGTTTGAATTAAAGTCCATGGAATTGCTAGACGTTGGTTCTAGTGCATCTGTAGATGAAGATTTAGAGGAATAATACTAGTCTTTAGAGTCTAGTTGTTTTTTGAACACAGAACCCACAACTGGATTTATCACATATGGAAAAGTATTCTTCATCCATACTGCTCCACGAACTACAGATGGAACAATAATTTCCAGCCTAGGCGAATTTGCTGCTTTTAGAATTGCTTTTGCAACTGTAGTGGCACTAAGAGATGTGGGAGAATACTTTGGCATTTTTTTAAATGATGGGTGATCAAAAAAGTCTGTTCTGACCATGATTGGGCTGACAACTGTTATGCCAATGCCTGTTCCCTTTAGCTCATGTTTTAGTCCCTCAGAGAATCCCAGCATGGCAAACTTTGATGCACAATAAGGTGCTATTCCAGGCAATCCAAAACTGGCAGCCACTGAGGCTACATTTACAACATGTCCGGATTTCTTTTTTATCATAGATGGAAGAAAGTTTTTGGTGCAGTAAATCATGCCAAAGTAATTTGTGGCCATCTGTGATTCTATATCCTCAACGGTCAAATCAGAAACTGTCCCATAAATTGCAAAACCGGCATTATTTACCAGAACATCAACAGAGTCAAATTTTTCTAAAACTGCCTGAGACATTGTTTGGACCTGTAATTTATCAGATACATCGCATTGTTGAATCATGACAGGTACGTTGAATTTTTCTAGTTCCTTTTCTACTTGTTCGAGCTTTGGCATTCTTCTGGCAACAAGAATAACTTGCGAGCCTTTTTTTGCAAACTCGATTGCTGTTTGTTTTCCAATTCCTGATGATGCTCCCGTGATTAATACAACCTTATTTTTAAAATCCATAAATGAAAAAACGTGTTTGGAGATAAAGTGGTTTCTATGTGTTTGTTTCGTAGCATAAACAAGATTCTATAATTTTTCAGACTTTGGTATTTTGCTCAAGGCTAATTTGACCAACAGCAGCCATGTAATGGCTATAGGAACATAATATGTTGCAATTCTCCAGCCAATGACTGCATCCCATGCTACAGTTTCTTTGGGAATATCAAAATTAAACGGATCCAAGTCGTTCAGGTATGCTACAATGCCAAATTCTGCCAGACCAGATCCTCCAACAGTGATAGGCAGATTTCCAATTGCATTTGCTCCCATTACTGCCATAATTGAATCAAACGCGCTGATGATGTATCCCGTACCAAAAGCGATGATCATAAATGATATTCCATAAAATGACCAAGAGGCAAGTGACAAAAGAAAAGATACTGTAAAGACTTTTCTTGATTCTGTAGTTCGAAGATTTTCTCTGCTCATTGTACAGACTTCTTTCATCCAAATGTTAGTTTGCTCAATGTATCTTTCCCCCTTGTCTTTTCCAAATCTTTTTGTAAGTTTAGTAAGTACGGATGGAACCTGAAACGTCCTCTTTGATGAAAGGAAAAACAGCACCAACCACAATGAAGTGATTATGACGCTTGTGCCTAAAATTACACTTCCAACAACATAAGCCCCATGTAGCAATGCAATAATTCCTGCCATGATTGACAACAAGCCGCCTGCAAAGACTTCAGTCACAATATCCATTATTGCAATCCATGTTGATTTTGAAGGCGGTACTCCCTTTTTGTGCAGATAGTAAATTACAACAAACTCTGCGCCTACAAACATTGGAGTTGTAAATTTTATGAATTCACTTCCAACTCTCACACCTACTAATTTCAGTGATGAGTCAAACTTTCCAAGATATTTTTGTGAAATATACGCAAATTTTACTCCTTGAATGCCAAGTTTTATCATCATGGCCACTACAGCCCCAATAAATGGAAAGAGTCCGATTGCAAGAACGTCTTCTGGTCGTATATCAAATTGAATTGCAATTATGAAAATTGGAATTAAGGTTGCAGGAATTACAATTATTCTCCAGTTCATCTGATAATTTTTTTGAGGATGCAAATATGAAAGTTTGATTATTCTTGCTAGTAGATTCTCACGCCTAGATTTAGGCACAAAATGACAGAAAACATAAAAAATCTATTGCTTTGCTTGAAATTCTTCTTTAATCTCAGCAAACAGCGAATCCAAAAGCTGCAAATCAGAAAAGTTTCTTTCTTTGAGTAATTTTACAACCAAGTCTTTGAGATGCTCTTCTTTTACAATATAATTTTCAGTCATAATTTGCATGAAATGTTGTAGATTATAGATCAGGTGGAATTTCAGTTGTGATTTGTATTCCGTTTTGGAATTTTACAGGTGTCAAATAAAACCAGCTAGTTTGAAATATAAGCAAACAAAGAATACTTAGAAAAGATTGAAAACAATTTTTATTGCAGGCACTGCGGGTTCTGGAAAATCACTTCTTACATCGAAATTAAATGAATACTATGCAAGAAATGGAGCATTTACAGCCGTCCTGAATTTAGATCCCGGTGTTGAAAATCTGCCATATACTTGCGATGTTGATGTCAGAGATTATGTGGATATAGTATCTATAATGAACAATTATGATTTAGGGCCAAACGGAGCTTTGATTATGGCAAATGATCTCATAGCATCTAAAATTGATGAGATTCAAAATGAAGTTAACAGGGTCAACCCAGATTATCTTATAGTTGATACGCCAGGACAAATTGAATTATTTGCGTACCGCTCTAGTGGGAGATTTCTTGTAGAAAATATTACAACTGATGAAAAAACATGCATATTTCTATTTGATGGTGCATTAATCACCACGCCAGTGAATTTTGTTTCTATTGCACTCCTAGCAACATCAATCAAACTTAGATTGAATTTACCAACCATTAACGTAATTACAAAGACTGATCTGATTGGAACAAAACTTAATGATATTCTTCAGTGGTCCACAAATATCAGGATGTTAGAGGATGCAATTGCAAAAGAAGCAGACGGCGAGACATATTCATTGACCACAAATATTTTACGGGGATTGAATATGGGCGGGTTTGCGCAGGGTTTGATTCCTGTTTCCAATGTGACTGGTGAGGGATTGGTGAATTTGGAAGGAGCATTGAGTAGAATTCTTAACTTAGGCGAAGAGGTGGAGGATTAATGAACTCTGTAACTGCCAAAGCACCTTCATCTACGGCAAATCTAGGGCCGGGATTTGATGTGTTTGGGTTAGCAGTTGACGCATTTTTTGACGAGATTACCTTAACAAAAAAGAAACAAAACGGAATAACAATTGTAACGCAAGACGACATACCAACTAATCCTGAAAACAATACTGCAGGACTGGTTGTCAAGAACTTGAGAAAAGAGTTCAAAATAAAAGATGGTATAGAAATACGGATCAAAAAAGGAGTTCCAGCAGGATTTGGGATGGGGAGTAGTGCTGCCTCTGCTGCTGCAACTGTAGTAGCATTTGACAAGCTATACGGATTGAGATTGGATAAAAACTCACTTGTGAGCTTTGCTGGAATTGGCGAGAAAGCAAGTGCAGGATCAGTACATTATGACAACGTTGCAGCCTCAGTTCTTGGCGGATTTGTTATTGTAAAGACAAATCCATTGGATATAATCAGAATCGATCCGCCGACAAATCTTAGAATGTGTATTGCAGTTCCAGAATTACATGTTCCAAAGAAGAAGACCAAGGTCTCACGGAGCGTAATACCAAAAAAAGTAAGTCTTAGTGATAGCGTTTTGAATCTATCAAATGCCGCTGCAATTGTTGCAGGTTTTATGAAAAAAGATCCTAAATTGATTGGAAGTTCAATTAGAGATGTAATCGTAGAGCCTGCAAGACAACACATGATTCCAGGATTTGTAAAGGTAAAAGAAAATGCTCTAAAGGCAGGCGCATTTGGTGTAACAATTAGCGGTGCTGGCCCTTCAATAATAGCATTCTCAGACAAGTCATCTGATCTAAAGAGAATTTGTTTGGCAATGTCTAGAGGATTTTCTTCGGCTAATACAAAATGTCAAACTGTAATTTGCAAACCAAGCATGGGTGCCAAAGTAC
>Ga0210019_1005684_pt1 | contig 10296 bp, 9 predicted proteins | sample CryGeyCG2114_020_2_FD_183969 | JGI IMG/M metagenome (GOLD analysis project Ga0210019, IMG submission 183969) | Groundwater microbial communities from aquifer - Crystal Geyser CG11_big_fil_rev_8/21/14_0.20 (SPAdes) (version 2) | ecosystem: Environmental > Aquatic > Deep subsurface > Groundwater ...
GGGATCAAGAACATTAAAGATATAAAATTCTCTATCAGAGGGATTATTTTGAGTCACGATATAAGCATAATTATCAAGGACAAAAACATCCTCGCCGTCCTGATTCCCCGGAGTGTTAAGCCGGGCAACAACTGTTGGGTTTTTTGGATCGCTGACTTTGATTATCGTCAGTTCGGCGTCATTAATATTTGTTGCCAGATAAGCATAATTTCCGACAACATAGACAGCGCTAACTTTACTGCCGATTTTACAGGTGCTAACCAAAGTTGGCTTAGTAACATCGGAAACATCAAAAATAAAGAATTCCGGGTCAACTGCATTTGCTTCGTCAGTGACTAAATAAACATAATTTCCGAGGACAAAAATGTCATTCGGATTTTTGTTGCCGGCAATATTATTGGTGCTGACTGTTCCGATGGTTATTGGTTTATTCCAAGTTGGCAGTTCGGGCGGCTCGATGATTTTTGCCCAATTATTGAGATAAGTTGTTAAAGTTACGTTTCCCTGGCGAGTCGGAGTAAAATCCCAACTGACAGTTGAGGTAACTAATTTTCGATCATCTCCGGCGTTTTCAACTTTGATTTGTCGGGAAAAGCGACCGCTTGGGTCAAGATCTGACTCCTCGGCGAAATTCCAGCTGTTGCTGGAGACGATTATTCCGTGATTACCGCTGGCTAAATTATCCCAGCCGGAGTCGCGAATATTCCTTGCCGCTTCCAAGCCCTCTTCAGCCAAAGAAGTAGCAAAGACCCGTTCTTTGCCCTGGCGAAAAGAAACCGAGGCGTCGAGTAAAAGGTAAGTAATCGCCGTTGCAATTGAGACAAAAATAGCAATCGCGATTAAAATCTCAACTAAACTATAGCCGTTTTTTCTAGTGAAATTTTTTTTCTCTTTAGAAATCAATTGTCCCTTCCGGATTAATGCTAATTTTATGGTTCTGATTATTGCTGTCAATAAAAGTGATATCTCCGATTGTATTTGGATTGCCGGTTGATTTTAGAAAGATAATTTCGCTCAAGCCGTCAAATGAGGTAATTGAAGGCGGGAGGGCAAATGCCTCATCAAGATTTTGATCGCGGCTGACATACGAGGAACCCTTAAAAAGGGTGATTTTGTCATCCTGGCCAACAGCGACGCCCCAGTTGTCGTCAGCGACTGCTGCCAGCGCTTTGATTTTTGCTCGGCGAAGCGACTGGACGATTTCAATTGTCGTATCTTTACTTTGAGTTGAAACCAAAGTTGAGGTGTAAAAAGGCACAGATAACGCCGCCAACAAAACGATGATGGCAATAGCCAGAAGAATTTCTATCAATGTAAAGCCGGGTTTTTTCATTTAATCACATTTAGAACCTGATACATCGGGGAGATTATCGCGATGGCGACAAAGGCAACGACAAAAGCGATAATCAGCAGAAGAATCGGCTCTAAAGTCGTCGCCATATCTTTCGTCATATTGTCAACTTCCTCTTCGTAAAACTCGGAAATATATAGTAAGGAGTTGTAAAGAGAGCCGGTTCTTTCCCCGACATCAATCATTGCCCGAACTGTTGGCGGGAAAAGCCGTTTGCGCCGATCGGCCTGATCTAAACTCTCGGTAATTGTCTTGCCGGTGCTGACGCTGTCGAGAACCATTTTGATCGTTTTTTGGTAGGGGATTGAAGTTATCGCCTCTTTGGTAATTCCCAGCGCGTCATCAATCGCCACGCCGCTTTTTAGCAGTGTGCCCAAGGTTAAACTGAATCGAGCCAGATTTAAGCTGATAATTATTTTGCCGGCGACCGGCGTGTGAAGGGTGACATTGTTCCAAATCGCCCGGAAAAAACGGACTCGCAGCAGAACGGAGAAAAGAATTATCGCCAAAATAATCCCGGCCAACCACCAAAGGCCATAGTGTTGAAGATTATTGGAGATTGCCAGCAGTATTTTTGTTGCCAGCGGCAGATCGGCTTTAAAAGAGGTGAATAATTTTGTCAGTTTCGGCAGGACAAAATAAGATACGCCGCCGCCGACGACAACGGCAGCAGAGAGAACAATCAGCGGATAAAGTGCGGCGCTTTTGACTTTTGAGATTAATTTGGCGTCTTTGCTTAATTGAATCGAGAGATAATGTAAACTTTGATCAAGAGTGCCGCTTTTTTCGCCGACCTTGACCATATTGATAAATAGAGGATCGAAAACATTTGGATATTCGGAGAGAGCGACATTCAGGGATTTTCCACCCTCAACTTTTGCCGAGACATCGCCGAGAACATTTTTCAGCCCGCCATGCAATTGCCTTTGGACAATCCGCAAACTCTCCGGCAAATCCATACCGGCTTTTAAAATCGTTGACAGATGTTTGGCCAGAAAGACCTTTTCATTTAAAGAGATGCCAAAAAGCAAAAAATTCTTGCCCCTCTTGGCTTTTTCCTTTGGTTCTTTTTCGGATTCTTTGGATTCTTCTGGTTGATTTTTAGGTGGTGGATTTTCAGCAATAGCGGCGGATTTATCAACTTCCTCCGGCAGCTTTTTTTCTGTTTCGATTTGAAGTTTATCTTTCTCCATCCCACTCCTTACAGCTCCTACAAAATTACAAATATGGTATTGCAGTGTCTAGCCCTACCTTATTTTTCATCAGCGTTATTTCTGCGTGGTTAAGTCAGCGTGGTTATTCTCTGGTTACTCGCAGAATTTCTTCAAGCGTGGTAACGCCCTCGATAACTTTTTTAAGACCATCTTCAAGCATCGTTGCCATTCCCTCTTTGACTGCTTGTTCGGTAATCTGCGAAGCATTGGCTTGAATCATAACCAATTTTTCGATCGCCGGCGACATTGTCATTGTCTCGAAAATTCCGATTCTATCAACATAGCCGCTTTGATGGCAAAATTCACAGCCCCTGCCTCTGGTTAAAGTAACGGATGTCGGTTTTTTCCGGAAAATTTTTCCCAATATCACTGCTGGCAGATTTTTTTCGAAAGTTAAAAACGGCTCCTGATATTTCTCAGCGCATTTGCTGCAAATCCGTCGAACAATTCGTTGAGCGACAATTAAATTAACCGTTGAGGCGATCAAATACGGCTCAATCTCCATCTGATTTAGACGGGGTAAAGTTGTCGCCGAGTCATTGGCGTGCATTGTAGAAAGCACCAAATGTCCGGTCATTGCCGCGTTAATGGCGATGCCCGCGGTCTCTTTATCACGAATTTCACCGACCATAATAATATCCGGATCTTGGCGGACAATCGAACGCAAGCCGTTGGCAAAAGTCAAATTGGTTTTTGGATTAACCTGAATCTGGCTAACGCCCTCCATATCATATTCAACCGGATCCTCGATCGTTGTTATATTGATTTCTCGCTTGTTAAGAACTTTAAGAATAGCATAGAGAGTGGTGGTTTTTCCGCAGCCGGTTGGCCCGACAGCAACAATTGTTCCCCAACTTTTAGCGATCTCTTTTTTGATTTTTGTCAGATCGTTGTCTGAAAGCCCAAGATTGATCAAATTATATTGCCGGCCGCGCTCGGAGAGCAGACGCATAACGATATTCTCACCATTAGTAACCGGAGTGATTGAGACCCGGACATCAACGCCCTTTTCCTCGCTTTTGGCTTTCTCGCTCAAATGGATCGCTCCCCCTTCCTCGATTTTAGTTACTTCACTGCCGTAGATAATCTGAAGCTTCCCATCTTGAGCCGCTTGGTGTTCGTCGGTCCGCAGATGGGAGAGAACTTTAATTCGCGAAACGATCTCCTCGTGTAAATTTTTCGGCAATTTCACAATATCATGCAAAACGCCATCAATCCGGAAACGGACAGTTGTTTCCTTTCTTTGTGGTTCAATATGAATATCAGACGCTCGATTATCCAGAGCATATTCAAATAGTTTCTGAACGATTTTAGAAATCGGCGCCCCTTTGAGAGCCTTGCTGCTAGCGCTAGATATTATCGGAATCAGGTCATGAAAAGTTTCTGAAATTCCCTGTTTATAAAAACCTAGTGCCTGAACTATTTCTTTTTCTGGGGTATAATAAGCCTCAATTTTGACCCCCATCTTCTTCTTGAGCTGGTTAATAACGGCTTCATCAGAGGGATTACCCATGGCTAACTTCAAGGTATCTCCAGAGCGTTCAAAAGCAATAATTTGGTGATCTCTAGCCACGACTTCAGGCACGCTTTTTAAGATTTTTCCATCAATTTGCAGTTGGCTAACTTTAACAGCCGGAACTTTAAAATACCTAGCAGTTGCTTCCGAGAGCTTATCTTCAGCAATTAGCCCCTTTTCGAGTAAAATTGCTGAAAGTGAGGCTTTTCTCTCATCAGCGTCTTTTTTCGCTAGCTCCAGATCATTTGCAGCAATTACTTTGCTGTCAGAGACAATTTTATAGAGTGTATCATTATCTAGCATAGTTTTCCCTGATTATTTTTTCAAGTTGGCAATTTAAATCCACCAAAATGGCCTGAATGGGTCAGCCCACAATTGCTAACTTGATTATAACATTTTCCATTTATCACAGCAAATTACCGGATTCTAGTTTGAATTTTCGCTTAAATGTTGCTAGGATAATGAACAGCGATTATTTTTATTTTTGTTCGCCCTAACCAAATTTCTAGGCGCTCTTCCCCGCCTGCGGCGGGGAGCGCTTGCAACCGTCGAAATTTGACAAGGGCTCACAATGTTGCAATTTATGGTCGTTTAATAATTTTTGCAATGGAAATCGAAGTAAAGGATTTGAAAAAATCAAAGTACTCACTTAAGATCTCTCTTCCGCCAGAAGAGCTTATGCCATATTTTCAGGCTACATATAAAAAACTAGCGCCCGAGGTCAAAATTGCTGGATTTCGACCAGGAAAAGCCCCACGCAAGCTGGTTGAGGAAACAATTGGTCAAGCAAGATTACTATCAGAATCATTAGAGGTAGCGGTCCAGAGGTCTTATTTTGAAGCGGTGGGGAGAGAAAAACTCATCCCAATTTGTCCACCAAAAGTGGCGATTGTCAAATATCCAAGTTGGGGCCTCGATGCCGACGAAGTCGAGGGAGGACTAGTCTTTGAGGCTGAGATAGAAGTCATGCCAGAAGTCAAACTTGGTAATTTCTCTGGTGTTAAAGTTAAAAAGAAAAAAATTGCTGAGACTAAAAAAAGTGACATCGAAAAAATTCTTCTGCATCTTCGTCGTCAGAAAGCAACTTTTGTTGAAGTGGAAAGAGGCGCAGAAAAAGGTGACCGAGTGGAAATCAACTATGAAGGTTCAGTCGGCGGTGTTAAAAAAGATGCAATGTCAGCAAAAAATCAGCCGCTGGTTTTGGGCGAGGGTGCGCTGATTCCTGGCTTTGAAGATAATCTGATAGGGATGAAAAAAAATGATGAGAAAGAATTTGAAATAAAGTTTCCAGCTGACTTTTCCGCTCGCGATTTTGCCGGAAAAACCGCCAAGTTCAAGGTCAGGGTTGTTGATCTCAAAGAAATAAAATTACCGGAGCCTAGTGATCAATTTGCCGCCAGTTTTGGTCGCAGAAACATTCCTGATTTAACTACAGCAATCGAGAAAAGTTTGAAAGATGAGGTTGAAAATAAAGCCAGAAACGAACTGGAGCTTGAGGTGATTGAAAAAGTCTTGCCATATTTAGAAGTTATCGTACCGGAGGGACTTGTTGAACAAGAAATCAGTCGAATCATTGCCGGAATGGAGGAACAAATTAAAAATCGCGGACTTAAGTTTGAGAAATATCTTGAAAGTATCAAGAAAACTTTACCCGAACTAAGAAGAGATTTACGACCGACAGCAAAAAAAAATATCCGTATTGGTTTTTTGCTCGGAAAGATTATTGAGAAAGAAAAGATTGATCAGAAAGACCCCGATGCCGGAAGACGCGCCCTTGATTGTCTAATCGCCCGACTGGTCAAATAAAAGCGGAGGGAGCGTGAGAAATATTTTTTCACTTTTTAAAAAAGACAATTTCCGAAAACTCTGGCTGGCCCAATTTTTGTCACAAGCCGCTTCCAATATGCTGATTTTCGCCTTGATTTTGCATATTTACGACTTAACCAAAAGTGCAACGACAATTTCTTTGGTGATAATTGCAACCTCAATCCCCTCAGTGATTTTTGGGCCGCTCTCCGGCGTCCTCTCCGATCGCGTCCGCTACAAAAGGGTTTTACTCTACACTAATGTTTTGCGGACTCTAGCGGCTTTTCTTTTGATTCCGGCAACTCATAACACTTTGGCGATCTTAGAGATCATCTTTGTGATGTCGGCGATTACCCAATTCTTCTCACCAGCAGAATTGTCATCAATTCCTTTAGTTGTTGATAGGACCGAATTGGTCAAGGCGAATTCAATCTATATGACCACAATGTACGGCTCGCTGATTTTCGGTTACGGCATTGCCGGCCCGCTCCAGGGAGCAATCGGCTCGATCTGGCTTTTTGTCATTGTCGGAGCGATGTTTCTTATTTCATCAATTTCAATTTTTTTAATGTCGGAATATGATGATAAAGCACCGCACACTCTACTGACGGTTTCAAATCTGGCAAAAACAATTTCCGCGGTTTGGCAGGAAACGAAAAATGGGGTTAAATATGTCAGTCGGGCGCGGGAGATTTCTTCGCCGATGGCTAGATTAGCGATCGGTTGGGCGATGCTCGGTGCATTTATCGTTCTTTTGCCACCGTTTGCCGAGCAGTATCTTTTAATCAGTACTAAAATGGCCGGGGTTATTTTGATTGTTCCGGCCGGCTTCGGTCTTTTGACCGCCGCTTACCTTTTAAATAAAAACAACAGTTGGAATAAATCGCGGATCATCAATTGGGGATTTGTTGTTTGCGGTCTCGGGCTTCTGGTAATGGCATCGTATAATTTATACGCATTTTTGACTTTTTCGCTTTTGATTCCGATTTTGCTGATGGTGATACTTGGTTTTTGCGCCGGCTTGATTTATATCGCCTCGCAGACACTCTTGCAATTAAATTCGGCCGGAAAGATGCGCGGCCGGGTTTTTGGCATTGCGGCAATGTTGATAAATCTGGCAATGGGAGTTCCGGCGCTGTTTGTTGGCGGCATCGCTGATTTGACTTCGCCGGTTTTCACTCTGGTTATCGTTGCTTTGTTGGTGATAATTTATGGCACCTCGTTGTTTTTCGAAGACACAGAGACAAGAATGGATAACGAATATTCTAATAACCAATGACGAATAAAACTAATATTCGTTTAATTTGCTATTAGTCATTAGTTTAATTTGTCATCCATTCTTGGAGTTCTTGACAAAATGTAAAGGAAACTTTACAATATTGTTAATTCAAAACTCAAAACTCAAAAGTCAAAATTACAATTTAAAATTCAAAATTTTTCCAATCATTATTACATTTTGAACTTCAGTTTTGATCTTTGCGTTTTAAATTTTAAGTTTGAGCGCCTGCCTGCCGGCAGGCAGGGAGCGAACATGACCTATCTTGTCCCAACTGTCATCGAGAAATCACAATTTGGCGAACGGGCGTATGATATATACTCCCGGCTGTTAAAAGATCGAATTATTTTTTTGGGTGGAACGATTGATGATGCCGTTGCCAACACAGTAATCGCCCAGCTTTTGTTTCTGGAATCTGAGGACCCGAAAAAGGATATTCAAATGTACATAAACTCACCCGGCGGCGAAGTCTATTCTGGTATGGCAATTTATGACACCATGCGCTATGTAAAGCCAAAAGTTTCGACTATTTGTGTTGGGCTGGCAGCGTCAATGGCGGCTTTTTTGCTCGCTGGTGGAGAACGGGGAATACGCTTGGCGCTACCAAATTCCCGAATTTTAATCCACCAACCAGCTGGCGGAACTCAAGGTCAGGCATCAGATATCAAAATTCAGGCGGAGGAGATCCTTAAAATTCGTGAGGAGGTGAATAAAATTCTGGCGAAAAATACTGGCCAAAAGCTAGAAAGAATCGCCAAAGATACCGACCGCGACTTCTACATGCGCGCCCTTGAAGCCCAAAAATACGGCATAATTGATAAAGTGATCACAAAGAAATAAGGGGACGGTTCTCTTTTGAATACGGAATTTGCTAAATATCATTTTTGTTAATATAATATGATTAGTATTGTTATAAAAGATCCAAAAATATGCCACGGCAGCCCCGATTACTTTTGTCAAAGAGTTATTATCACGTAATGACGCGCGGTAACAACAAGAATCAAATTTTTCGCGCCAAATCGGATTACTTGTATTATTGGGTAAAGTTCAATAGGAGACACCTGTAATTAAATCATACAACCTGTTTTCTCGCTCCTGAATTGATAATTTTCTGTAATTGTAACGCCAAACATATTCGGCTAAAAATAATGGTAATTTTTCTTTTCTGATTCCTCCCTTGGCAGCTAGTTTTCTTTTCAGATATCCCCAGAATCCTTCAAGACCGTTGATGTGGTTGCCTTTTCCGTCCGAATACTCTCCTTCACTGTGTTTCACTAGACGATGGACATAACCTTTGGCGGCAATGCCGGTATATCCTCTCCAAGTATCTGAGCAGACAGTCGAACCTTTAACAACCTGATTTTCGATTAACGGTTGCAGATCATCGGCTTCGGTATCAGCAATCAATGTCGCCCAAACTTTTCCATTCCGGCAGAGTATCCCGAATACCGCTTGTTTGATTGTCGCATGGCCGCTTAATTTTTTCCTGCCCCGTTTTAACACTTCTAGTTTGGCTTTTTCTTTGAGGCGTCGGTTCTTCATTTGCCCGCCAAGATAGGTTTCATCAGCTTCGACAATCCCGGTGAAAGTTTCAGCTGTGTCCTTAGCCATTGCAATTCTGAAAAAAGTTAAGACCTTTAAAAGCTTGTATTTAGAGATATTAACTCTTTCCAGAATGACATCGGTTGAATGTTCAAGGATAAATTCGGAAATCACTTGTTTTAAAATCTGTTTTGAAACGCAAATGCCAGCAATTCTCGGAGAGAAAGTTGTTTTGCAAGACGAACAGCGCAACTTACCGGATTTCAGCTTCCAAGTTTTGGTTTCACCACAACGCCGGCAAACATTTTTCATACACCCAGAATAACACATTTATTGCTTTCTAGGTGTCTCTATTTAGACTTTACCCTTCTTTTCGAAAAAATGGGCGGAAGCGATCGGAGCGTCTCGCCGCACGATTGACGATGCGTACGCATACGCAAAGCGTCTCGGCTTTCCTGTCGTGGTAAAGCCCAACAGCGGCAGCCAGGGTGTGGGTGTTGCTGTTGTTCACAACCGACGCGAGTTCTATCGCGCCATGCGCGCCGCATTCAAGCAAGATCGTGTGGTGCTGGTGCAAAGACCGGTGCGAGGCAAAGATTACCGGTTGGTCGTTCTGGACAATGAAGTAGTCTCTGCCTACGAACGGATACCGCTTAACATTGTCGGTGATGGTAAGACGTCAATCCAGCGGCTACTCCAGATGAAGCAACGCCAGTTTATCGCCGCCAAGCGCGGGACACGCATTAAGGTAGACGATCCGCGCATCGCCGAAAAACTAAAAAGGCAGGGGCTTTCACTCCGCTCGATGCTATCTCGCGGGGAACGGATATTCCTGCTTGATAACGCCAACCTTTCTTCTGGCGGCAATGCCGTTGATGTAACCGCGCAAGTCAATCCCATTTTCCGAGAGCTCGCGGTGCACTTAACAAGCGATATGAATCTACGTTTGTGCGGCGTTGACCTCATAGTTGACGGGGACATAAGTGAGCCGCCCGTAGCCGGCAAGTACTGGGTTTTGGAAATCAATGCGGCACCAGGGCTTGATCACTATGCCAAAGCTGGCAAAGCGCAGGAGAGAATCGTTGAAGAGCTGTACTTGAAAGTTCTTCGCAGCTTGGATCGTTAGGCGGGAGCAACACATCCTTATCAAGAAGCCGAAGCATTTTGCTACGGCTTTTTTCATAGTTTGATTTGTAAACGATATAAAATTAAAACGGTATTCGTTCACCGATTAAGCCAACAACTGGCAGTGGCTCACGCTTGCCGGAAAGAACATTGATAATACCGGTGACCCAAATTACCAGAAATGCCAGCCAACAAACCCAGGCCAAAATCGGCAGCCAGAAAGTAAATGTTAGCACTACTGCTAAAATAAACAAAATCACTCCCTGTTTCGCATGGTATTGAATAAATTCATCCTTCTTATACCTATTTAGTGGAATCAGAAAAAGAATCGAAAAATAAGAAAGAAGAGCAATAAATCTGCTTTTTAGATTCAAATTACCTCCAAAAGTTGTTAATTTTAATTACGAAATGCTTTGCTCGCACATTACTTTTATTTAAAGCCACCCGATCCATCCCGCCTTACCTA
>Ga0210019_1005687_pt1 | contig 10290 bp, 10 predicted proteins | sample CryGeyCG2114_020_2_FD_183969 | JGI IMG/M metagenome (GOLD analysis project Ga0210019, IMG submission 183969) | Groundwater microbial communities from aquifer - Crystal Geyser CG11_big_fil_rev_8/21/14_0.20 (SPAdes) (version 2) | ecosystem: Environmental > Aquatic > Deep subsurface > Groundwater ...
CCCGCCGGTCGACGGCGCCGATCAACACTTCATCGGCGCAGACGGTCACCCGCACATGGCCCGGCTCGAGCTCCACCCCGAAGATGATGCGCCCCAAGACGATTTTCGAAGGCGCGATCGAGCGGGACAAGATCTCATAGTTGCCCAAGCCGTTTTGGAAGGCGCACACCAGCGTGTGCGGACCGAGAAATTGCGGTAGCAGTTCCGCGGCCGAAGCGGTTTGGTGGGCCTTGACGCACACGAAGATCCAATCAAAGGGCGCGGAGCGATCGACGCCGGAGGGATCGGTGGCCAGCGACAGCGATGTCACGACATGCTCGCCCCACAAGCCGGAGATGCGCAGCCCGCTGCGGCGCACGGCGTCCAGGTGCCACGGCCGGCCCAGCAAGACGACCCGGTGGCCTGCCTTGGCCAGGAAGCCGCCGAGCGTGCTGCCGATGGCCCCCGCGCCGATCACGAGCACACGCATGAGAGGATTCAGGCCAGCGGCAGGATCGCGGAGAGCTCTGCGGCGCGGCGCTTGAAGTCCGCGTCTTCAAGCACGGGGCGCGCCGTGGCCAGCGGCACCGGCGAGTCCAGCTCCACCCAGGATTTGCATCCGGCGTACCGCGGCAGGACCGGCAGCGTCACGGGCGAAGCGAACCGGAAGGCGCGGATGAGCACGACCATCAGCGGCTGGTCCGGCTGCCATTTCAGCCGCTGGCTGAGAAACTCGCGGTTATAAATGTGAAACGCTTCCAGCCGGCCGAGGAGGTCAGGATCCGTGGAGCGCATCGAGGCCACCGCCACGCCAAACAGCTCTATGCGCACCTGCCCTTCGACCGCCCGGCGCTGCGTGGCCTCCTCAAAGTAGCGCTGGTAGGGCGCTCGCAGGTAGTTCACCGCCTGGTGCTCAAACGTCGGATAGAACACGAAGGTGTTCGAGAGCAGCTCGAAGCCGCTGCCCGGCTCGATGAGCCCGCCCTTGCGGATGAGCAGGAGCTGCTCGCCTCTGCCCATCGCTTCGAGCACAGTCGCCCATTCTTTCAGCGCGATCGCCGCCCCGCTCATCAGGCAAAACCGGTCATGCGCAGAAAATCGTGCAGGGTGGATGCTCGAAGAAACGGGTTGGTGCGGCGCTCATCGCGAAGCGGCGTGACCGGTACGTGGCCGTAGTTATGGCCGGGACACAGGATGGTGTCGTCATCGAGCGGTTTCAGCCGTTTCGTGAGGCTTTCATATAACTGGGCGGGATCGCCGCCCGGCAGATCGCAGCGGCCGCACGCCCCCACGAACAGCGTGTCGCCCGACAGCAGCCGGCCGTTAACCAGGAAGCACTGGGAGCCGGCTGAATGGCCCGGCGTGTGAATCAGGGTCACCGGCACGCGGCCGATGAGCATCTCTTCCCCGCCCCCGACCGGCTTGAGGCCGGAGCGGCCGGATTCGATCAGCGGCAGGTCTTCCCGGTGCGCATACACCGGGATATCCACCGCCTTGAGCAGATCGTCCAGGCCCTGCACGTGGTCGAAGTGGTAATGGCTGACGAAGGCCTTGGTGAGGCGGTAGCCATCCTGATCCAGCGTCTTGAGGATGACCGGCACCTCCCACCCCGGATCGATGACCGCGGCCTCATGGGTCTTGGGGTCGCCGATGAGGTACACAAAATTCTGCATCGGCCCCAGCTGGAGCTGCTTGAAATAGACTGGTGGTGTCATGGTGGAGCTAATCTACGGTGCTGGAATGACGATGTCAATATACGCTGCTCTGAGAACCCCTATGACCAGGAAGCGCTGGCGGGTGGGCCGGGGGCTGTTCCCTCGGGGAACCCTCCCTCGCGGCGCTGACGTGGCACGACGGCGCCTCCGGGCCTCCCTCTCGGAAACATCCCCCGTCCTTCCGCCAGCGCAGTCCATGAAGTTCTTGTAGAATGGTCCCATGAACATTCCCCAACTGGTGATTGCTCCGACGGCAGCAAAACGGGTGCGCAACTACGACGCCTGGATTTTCCGCGATGAGCTGCAAGCGCCGGGCGAGCCGGTTCCCGACGGGGAGCTGGTTGAGCTGATCGACCGGGAGGGGCGGTTCATCGCCTACGCCTTCTATAGCTCGACCGCGCACGTGGCCGCGCGCGCCGCGAGCCTGGACCGGGCCCGGCCGTTTGACCGCGCCCTCCTGGCCGAGCGGCTCTCGCAGGCGATCGAGCGCCGCCGCGCCATCACCGGCACGAACGCGAAGCGGCTCGTGTTCAGCGAAGCAGACGCCCTGCCAGGATTGATTGTGGACCAATACGCGGAACATCTCGTCCTTCAAGTGCGCACCGCCGGCATGGAACGATGGAAACCCGACGTGGTCCAACAGCTGCGCCGGCTCGTACATCCCCGCGGGATCCTGGAGCGCAGCGACAAGGAGTTTCGCGAGGAGGAGGGACTGCCGCCGCTCACTCAGGTCCTCGACGGCACGGTGCCGGAGCGCCTGGAGATCGAAGAGCATGGCCTGCGCTTTTTGGTTGACCCGTACCGCGGACACAAGACAGGATTTTATCTCGACCAGCGGGACACGCGCCAGCTTGTGCGCGGCCTGATCCGTCCGGGTGAGCGCGTGGCCGACGTGTTTGCCTATACCGGAGCGTTCGGGATCGCGGCGGCATCGCAAGACGCGCGGGTCGTGTGCGTGGAGCGCGAGGAAGCGTGCGTGGCGCTGGCGAAAGCGCAGGCGGAGTTGAACCACGTTGATGCACGGATCGAGTGGGTCGCCGGCGACGCCTTCTATTGGCTTGAGGCGAAAGCCAAAAGCCGCGAGCGGTTCAACTGGGTGCTGCTGGACCCGGCCTCGCTGGCGAAAAGCAAAGGCGACGCGCTGAAGGGGCGGCAGGCGCTGCACCATCTGGTCGTCAACGGGCTGCGGATGCTGGAGCCGCACGGCACGCTCGTCCTGAGCCTGTGCACGTACCATTTGCTGAGCATCGCGGAGGAGGTCTTGCGGATTGCCGCGGGCGATTGCGGGATGCGCCTGCGGGTGCGGGCGCTGTCGATGCAGGCGGCGGACCACCCGTGGATCTTGCAAATGCCGATGACCCGCTACCTGGCTACTTGGATCGTGCAGCGCGAGGAATGACGAGCGGCTTGATCCACCAGCAAATGCCGGAGAGCAGCAGCGTCACGACGTAAGAGCACAACAACAGCAGCAGCGCCGCCGTCAGCCCGACTTCCCACGGCACCCCCTGCCCCGAAAGCAGCAGCACCATCGCCGCGTCCTTCGAGCCGATCCCGAGCACGGACACCGTGACGATGCGCGCCGCCACGCGGCTGAGCGCCATGATCTGGCTCACGAGCGGAAACGCCAACGTGACCCCGATGGCGCGCAGCGCAGCGTCCAACTGCAAAAACAGCAGGCTGAACGACAGCGCGGCCAGCGCGAGCGGGACGATCAGGCGCCAAGACGTGAGCTGGCGCATCCCCGCCCAGAACTCGGTCATGTCGACCTGCCAGGGAGAAAGGCGCTGCCACTTGCGGGTAAGCCGGCGCACCGAAAACACCCACAAGGTAATCCCCGCAGCCAGCACCACCAGCCCGATGAGCCCGGTCCACAGCAATTTCTGCACGCCGTAGCGGAATGTCACCTCGGCAAGCAGCGGGATCCCCCAGGCGCCGAACCCGAAGATCGTAATCCAGAACAGGACCTTCTTCATCACGATGCTCGAGAGCGCGTACCCGAAGGTGATGCCGGTATCCATGGAAATGTAGCCGGCCGCGAGGAGCTCACCGGCATGCCCCGGCGTCACCAGGCCGAGATACTGGCTGGCCAGGTAGGTCAGCAGCGTTTTCGGATAAGAGTAGCGGATGCGCTGCATCGCCAGCAGCGATCTCCAGACCAGCGCTTCCAGCAGCAGTTGGCACGGGGTGAGGAGCATGCAAAACCCCAGCCAGCGCAAATCGATCCGGGAGAGCGCCACGCTTTGTGAGCGGGGCAATTGCCACAGCAGGATGGCGATGAACGCGATGATGCCGCCGAGGCGGACCCACCAGACCAGCGAGCCCCGCACCGGCTTGCGGTACTCGTAGGCTGGAACGACGATGCGAGGCGACACGGTTCGAGCAGGCATAGCTCAGACTAACACAACACGGCGGCCCCCACAAGGGACCGCCGTGCGATGGAACGCGTAAATTGGCCGGACGTTTACTGCTGAGGTTGCTCGGCCGGAGTCTCGGTCGCCTCAGGTGCGGGCGCCGGAGCCGGGGCTTCCTCAGAAGCTGGTGCAGGAGCTGGAACGGCTTCAGGCGTTGGCGTGGAGGCCGTTGACGGAGCCGCCTCAGGAACGGAGAGCTTCACGGACACCGCGTGCCGCTTGGCCGTGTTGATGTCGAAATTGTACTCGACCTCGACCGGGCTGCCCGGGGTGAGCGACGTGGCCGGAATTGTCGAGCCGCCTTGCGTGAGCGCGGTGTTGGACGCGAGATAAATCAGCGTTTCAAACCCATAGCGGTCCTTGACCTTCAACTGCTGGGCCGCAGGGTCGCCGGTGTCCACGGACACCACCTCGCCGCTGATAACCAGGGTGGGGAGCGCTTTGACACCCTGGCCGACCTCCGCCGGGGCTGCCGCCACAGGGGCCGCTTCCTCTGCGGAAGCTGACAAGCCACCGATCAGGCTGAGGCTCAACGCGAGCATGACCACGGAAGACTTCATGGAATTCACCTCCTCTATGGACTCGGCCCCGGGAACCGGGGCCGTGAAAGTTAGTATAGCGAGTTGCGCCTGTTTGTCAACCGGACACGAGCTTTCGGAAGTGGCGTGGACCGACTTGCAGGACCCCCGCGCAGGAAGCCGCCGGCAGTGAAGGCTGCTTCACCACGCTGCCGCCAAGCTTTACTCCGCCCTGCCGCAGGAGCCGCCGGGCCTCATTCTTGGTCTTGGCCAGGCCCTGCCCGACCAGCAGCTCGACGAAATCAACCGTGCCATCGGGGCCAGGCGCGACGCGAACCTCCGGCATCTCAGTGGGCGCTTCGCGCTTGGAGAACACCTTGAAGAACTCCGTGCGGGCTTGAGCGGCGGCCTCTTTGCCGTGGTACATGGCGACGAGCGTTTCCGCCAGCTCGGCTTTGGCGTCCCGCGGGTTAATCGCCCGGGTCTTCAGCTGCTGCTCAAGCTCGGCCAGCCGCGCGGCCGGCGCGTCGGTCAACAGCGTGAAATACTTCACGATCAGCCCATCCGGGATCGACATCGTCTTGCCGAACATCTGCTCGGGCGGCTCGCTGATGCCGATGTGGTTGTTGAGCGATTTAGACATCTTCTGTACGCCGTCGGTACCTTCCAGCAGCGGCATGGTGATGACGACCTGCGGCTCCTGGCCGTAGGCCCGCTGCAGGTCGCGGCCGACCAGCAGGTTGAACTTTTGGTCGGTGCCGCCCAGCTCCACGTCGGCTTTGAGCATGACCGAGTCATACCCTTGCATCAGCGGGTAGAACAGCTCCAGCATGCTGACTTCCTGGCCGCCTTTCAGGCGCTTCTCGAAATCATCGCGTTCGATCAGGCGCGCCACGGAGTAGCGAGAAGCGAGCTCGACCAGCTCTTTGAGCCCAAAGGGTTTTTTGCCACCGAACCACTCGCTGTTATAGCGGCGTTGATAGGTGCCTGGTTTGGCCACGTCGAGGATCTTCTTTACCTGGAGATGATACGTCTCAGCGTTGGCTGCCACCTCTTCATGCGTCATGAGCTTGCGCATTTTCGACTGGCCGGAGGGGTCGCCGACGAGCGCGGTGGCGTCCCCGATGAGGAAGACGACCTGGTGGCCGAGGTCTTGGAATTGGCGCAGCTTGCGCAGCAGGACGGTGTGCCCCAGGTGCAGGTCGGGCGCGGTGGGATCGAAGCCGGCTTTAATGACCAGAGGACGCGGCTGCGCAAGCTTTGCGCGCAGCGCGTCCTCGCTGATGATCTCGACAGCGCCCCGCCGGATCGCGTCCAGCGGATTGCCACTACTCATGGGGTGGAAGCGGGCGGCAGGTTCTTGTTGCTGAGGCCGATCTTGCGCTCCAGCTCATCGAGCTTGATGACCTGGGCGCGCACCTTCGAGCCGACCTTGTAGCGCTCGTCGAGCTTCTCGCTTGGCCCCAGATCAAGCTCTGAAAGGTGCATGAGGCCTTCGACGTCCTTGGAGATTTCCACGAAGAGCCCGAAGCCGGCGACCTTGGTGACCGTCCCCTCGACGACCGAGCCCATCTGGAACTGCTGGGTCAGCTGCGACCAGGGGTCGGGCATCAGCTGCTTCATGCCCAGCGTGATGCGGTGGTTGTCCGGCTCGCAGGTCAGGATGACCACGTCGACCATCTTGCCCTTCTTGAGGACCTCGGAGGGATGGTTGATCTTGCGGGTCCAGGAGATGTCCGCGTTGTGCAACATGCCCTCAAGCCCGTCTTCGAGCTCGACGAACGCGCCGTAGTCGGTCAATTGGCGCACGCGGCCCACGACCTTGGTGTCCGGCTTGTATTTCTCCGTCGCGGTCTGCCATGGGTCGCCGCTGGCCTGGCGCATGCCAAGCGAGAGGCGCTGGTTCTTCGCGTCCACCGCCAGCACGACCGCCTCGATCTCTTCGCCGACCTTGAGCAATTCAGACGGATGGTTGATGCGCTTCGACCAGGAGAGCTCTGAGATGTGGACCAACCCCTCGATCCCCGGCTCCACCTCCACGAACGCGCCGTAGGGCACGAGGTTGACGACCTTGCCCTTGATCTTTGTCGTCACAGGATACTTCTCTTCGGCATGCTGCCAGGGGCTCGGGAAGAGCTGTTTGAGGCCGAGCGACACCTTGTTCGCCTGCCGGTCGACCGCCAGCACCACGACGTCGAGCTGCTGGCCGACCGCCAAGACGTCCGAGGGATGGCCGATGCGGCCCCAGGAAATGTCGCCGATGTGCAGCAGCCCGTCGATGCCGCCCAAGTCGATGAAGGCGCCGAAATCGGTGAGGTTCTTCACCGTCCCGCTGCGCCGCTCGCCGACCGTCAGCGACTCGATGAGCTTCTGGCGGACCTGGTCCTTCTCCTTGACGAGGTAATCGCGGTGCGAGACGACGATGTTCTTGCGCGCGCGGCTGATCTTCAGGATGATGAACTTCAGTTGCTGGCCGACGAGCGCATCGAGGTTGGCATAGCCCTTGAAGGAGGCCAGCGAGGCGGGCATGAACGCTTCGATGCCGATGTCCACCATCAGGCCGCCCTTGACCTTGCGGGCGGGCCGGCCGTCGATGATGTCGCCTTCCTTGAAGTTGTTGACGATCCGCTCCCACCCCTTCTGGCGGTCGGCCTTGTGCTTGGAGAGGATGACCATCCCCTGCTCATCCTCGACGTTCTCGACGTAGACTTCGACTTCGTCGCCGACCTTCAGGCTCGCCGGGTCGCTGAATTCGGACCGGGAGATGAGCCCTTCGGACTTGAAGCCGATGTCCACGAGGACATCCTGCTGGGTGAGGTTGATGATGCGGCCTTTGACGATCTGGCCTTCGGTGATGACGCGCAGGCTCTGGGCGTACAATTCGGACAGATTGGCGGACGGGGCGGTTTCCAGGGTTGGGTTCATCGGATCTCGACTATCTGTGGGAAGGTTGTCAGACATCCTTCCAAGGCTCCACAAGCAAGGCCCGCCAGCTCCGAGTGACTTCATCGGCCAGTTCTTGGTGGCGATGACGGCGGGCAACCATCTCAGGTCGATTCAGCGATTCCGGGGAGACAACCGTGCTCGACGACCGAGGCGACCCAGTATACGGAATCGACGGTCCGAACGCAACCCGAATTTTCGCCCGGTGCAGCCGGCGGTCGTGGGGCGGCAGCGCCTCGAAGGTCCCCCGGATCAGGACCGGCACGATGGGCACGCGCGCGCTGGTGGCGATCACCCCGACCCCGCGCTTGGCGCTCCCCAACTGGCCGGAAAACTGCCGGCCGCCTTCAGGGAAGATCGCCACAACCTCGCCGCGGCGCAGCCGGGCGACCGCCTCGCGGATCGCCTCAAGGTCCCCTTCCCCTCGCTGGAGCGCAATCACATGCACGCCGCGCATGAACACCCCCAGCAAGAGATGCCTGAAGAGGTTCTCGCGCGCCATAAACCCGACTGGTCGAGGGCAAGCGGCCCCGATGACCGGCGGGTCGAGGTAGCTGAGATGATTGGCGGCGAGAAGGTAGCCGCCATGCGCCGGCAGGTGGTGGCGTCCACGGACTTCAAATCCGAACCCGGCGCGGAAAAAGACTCGAAGAAGAAATCGGACGGTGTAGTAAAACCAGTATCTCATCCGGTGCGGCTTCGCACATGCTCCAGCATCACCCGCACCACCTCCGGAGCCGCCAGATGGGAGGTGTCGATCGCGATGGCGCCTTCGGGCCGCACCAGGGGCCCGACGCGGCGCGTCCGGTCCAGGCTGTCGCGGAAATGGAGCTGCTCTTGCACCTGCTGCAGCGGCGTTTCGCGGCCATACACCAAGGCCAGCTCTTCCTGCCGGCGGCGGGCCCGGATGGCGGGATTGGCGTCGAGGAAAAATTTGTACGGCGCATAGGGAAACACGACCGAGCCGGTGTCGCGGCCCTCGACGACCACGCCGTGCTTGTCGGCCAGCCTGCGCTGCAGCTCGACCATCGCCGCCCGGATGTCCGTATGCTGCGAGACCTGCGCGGCCGCCTCCGACACCTCTTCGGTGCGGATCTGCTTGGTCACCTCGCGGCCGTCGAGGAACACCTGCAGCTCGCCCTCATCGGTCTGTTGCAGGTGCAACGGCAGCTTCTTGGCCATGGCGATGAGCTGCTTCACGTCGGTGACGGGGTTGACGTTCGCTTGGGTGGCGGCATAGGCGAGCGACCGGTACGTCGCGCCGGTATCCAGGTACATGATGCCCAGCGCTTTGGCCAGCAGCTTCGCGACGGTGCTCTTGCCCACCCCGGCAGGCCCGTCGATGGTGACGATCATGGGGCCGGTCGCAGAAGACGGCGGCTTGCTACGCGTCCAAGCCATCGAAGTGGAGGCGTTTGGTTTGCGCCTGGATGAGGAACCGCCGCAGCGCATCGCGCCGCCCGGATCGCACGTGCGAACGCAGCGCGCGCCACGACCGCTCAAAGCGCGCCATCGCCGAGAGCAGCTCCTTGCGATTGGCCAGCAGAATGTCATCCCACAGTTCTGGGTCGCTTTTGGCGATGCGGGTCATATCGAGCAGGCTGGGCGGGGCGCGCCGAAACGGCTTGATCTCGACGCTACGTGAAAGACAGTAGGCCAGCGCGTGGGGCAAGTGGCTGGTCGAGGCCAACAGCCGATCATGCGCCTGCGGACTCATCGTGATCACGTCGCTGCCCAGCGCCCGCCAAAACCGCCGGGCGCGCGAGAGGGCCGCGGACGGTGTTCGGGGAGTTGGGGTCAGCACGCAGACGGCATCTTCGAACAACGTGGCGCTCGCTGCGGCCAGTCCTCGCTTCTCGGAGCCAGCGATTGGATGCGCGCCGATAAATGCGACACCGTCAGGCATTTCCTTCTGGGCGACGCGCACGATGGCAGCCTTGGTGCTGCCCACGTCCATCACGAAGGCGCCGGGTTTGAGCCATCTGGAAAAGAGGGCGGCGAACGGCGCAATCGTGTCCACGGGCGTGGCGATCACCAACAGATCCGCGCCGCGCAGGGCACGCTTGGGGTCTGTCTCGCCGCGATCAATGACCCCACGGCGGCGGGCGGCGAGAAGGGTTGGGCGCTTTCGACCGAGGCCGATCACCTCGCGCGCCAGCCGCCGGCGCTTGATCGCCATGCCCAGCGACCCGCCGATTAACCCAAGCCCTACAATCGTCACCTGGCGAAATAATGCCATGATCACACTTAGGGGCGTGGGAGAACAGACTTTCCCCCGCCCCCTGTCTCCCGCCCCCTGCCCCTGAGGTTATTTTTTCTCATAGGGTGCGGCCGACGGCGCGGGCGACTTTGCCCATTTCCACCATGACGCGCGCGAATTTCTTGGGCAGCAGCGACTGCGGCCCGTCCGAGAGTGCCACTTCCGGGTTGTTGTGCACCTCGATCATCACGCCATCCGCGCCCGCCGCGATGCCCGCCTTGGCCATCGGCTCGACGTACTCCCATGAGCCGGTGCCATGGCTGGGATCGACGATGATGGGCAGGTGCGAGAGGTGCTTGATCACCGGAATGGCGTTCAAATCGAGCGTGAAGCGCGTCGTGGTCTCGAACGTGCGGATGCCCCGCTCGCACAGGATCACGTTGAAGTTGCCCTGGCTGAGGATGTACTCCGCCGCGAGCAGGAACTCGGTAATCGTGGCCGACAGGCCGCGCTTCAGGAGGACC
>Ga0210019_1005690_pt1 | contig 10287 bp, 9 predicted proteins | sample CryGeyCG2114_020_2_FD_183969 | JGI IMG/M metagenome (GOLD analysis project Ga0210019, IMG submission 183969) | Groundwater microbial communities from aquifer - Crystal Geyser CG11_big_fil_rev_8/21/14_0.20 (SPAdes) (version 2) | ecosystem: Environmental > Aquatic > Deep subsurface > Groundwater ...
TCCTTCATCAGTGACGAATTTGGCTCCGGTGACTATGCCCGTGGCATCGTCTATGGCCGCTAGCAGGCACACCTCATCTTTGTCTCCCCGCCCCTCAAACCAGTCCTCATAGGAGCCGTCAAACTGGATCAGCTCTCCATAGCAGTCCTTGCGCTGGCGCCAGGAGCGGTGCTCACTGCCGGCTTTCTGCTTCCGCGGCTTCCAGAGCTTCTCGGCTATCAGAATATCCCTAATGGTTTTGGGATCACGATTAATGCCGTGGAGGCCTTCCAGCTTCTCGGACGCAAACGTAGGGCCGAAGTCGGAGTAGTGCTCATGGAGGAGCGAGACGATCTTCTCACGCTCGTCATCCGGGATGCGGTTGTTGCCGGGTGTGCCCCTGCTCGCATGGATGAGGGCCGAGGGCCCTCGCTTTCTGACGGCGGCCTTGAGGCGTCTCACCTGACGCGTAGAAAGATGCAGGAGCTCTGCCGCCTTGGCGCCGTTGATTTCTTTTCTCAAGGTTCGTTTGATAGTATCGTACCTGTCTAGGTCTTTTGCGCTCATAGGGAGAAATGTCATGGGGTTGTGCCGTTAATGTTAACGACACTATTGTACCCCAGGTAGGACATTTCTATTTCCCTGTACTAGGACATTATCACATCCCGCCGACAACAATGCGGGCACTTTCTGCAGAGGAGGAAATCGTGCGATACTTCGTCGTAGAATCGAGTTCTTTGGATAGCCTCATAGAAGAAGTGAATAAGCTACTGAAACAAGGATGGAGCTGCCAAGGTGGGATCGCGACCTATCCTATGTCTTACCCAGTTTTCTATCAAGCAATGATCCATCCGTAAGCAATACGTCCAAGGATCCCGAAGGTTATCGTGCACACATGCGCAGTAACCTTCTTTTGTGTGGCACTTGACGTCATTCCGAGGAGCGAGTCGTACTCGGCGAATGACACGGCAATCCCGTCATCGTCGCATTGTGACACGGGATTGCTTCGGCCTTGAGTACAAGGCCTCGCAATGACACTATAAATTCCACTTAGTATCCTTAATGATTGACTGGTACTTCTCCCCTTCCATGGCGAGAATTTTGGCAAGGCGCGAACCGAAATTGATTGCGTCCGCGTGCGAGAGATTAAGCTTGTCCTCCAAAATAACTTTCAAGAGCCTTGCTATGTACTGCGGAGCGCCGGGATTCGCAACCATGCCGGAAATCATATCATCTTGGTGAGCTTTTCTCAAATCATCCCCAACCAGCTTGCTAAAGCGCGGGTCCTCCATGAGGTTGTCCAATTGCCTCAGTTGGGCGAGGAGCAGGAGGGATGCGAGCGCTTGTTCCGCCTGCTGCGGCCCCAATGACTGCGCGAGCGCATCCGCCGATGCCTTGGGCGATCCCTGCGCCGATTCCAGCAACTGGATCCGTGATTGCAGCACACGGGCGTAGTTGAACAAAGTTTTCGGCTGTTGCTGCGGCGCATTAAACTGTTCGGCACCCTGTGATTGAACTCCCCCCTGCCCGGAAATTGACGCGCCTTCGGTAATATCAATCAGCACTCCATCGGTCAGCACATACCGCGCATCCGGCAGCTCAATAACCGTATCTTCCTCAAATCCGGCCAAAGAATCCGATGGTATCTTGAGCCATTCATAAAACTCAAACAAACGGCGCAAAAGCGCCAGCTCGTCCTTTTGTATATGCTTTTGAATTTCTATCTTGTTTTCAAAAGTCGCGCGAACAAGCGCTTCGGCTCTTCCGGTTCCCATTTCCGAATCATACATTTTAAGCCAATAGGCAATACTCCCCCGTTCGCTGCCTTGCATGTTTTTTTCCGAAATCGTGGATTCGTTCTCGTGCAGCGCCGCGCGTATCCTCTCTCGCAGCGCGTCCCGCGTAGCGCTTTCGTACTCATCAACCAAGCGCATGCGAACTGCTTCGGACAAATTGCACAATATCGGCTCGCTAAAAATGGCAACAAGCGCTCGCTCGCTAAAAAAACGCTCCACGTCGGACCACGGCATTTCAGGCAGGATGCCGTACGAAAGCAGGGTCAGCACGCCCTCAAGCGCTCCGCGCGGCTCCGGCGCAAGGCCGGATAGGCCGGCCTCAAGCGTTTCCAACAGTTGCCTCGTTTGAAACGGATTTTTGTATAGCAAGGCAATAGCAGTCCTCTTTTGGTAGTCCAAAAGAGCGCCCTCTTGGTCCAAAGGCATTGCGCCGAGCGCAACATCCTCGGATAGCGCGCGTTCTTCTTGAAACGAAAGATTTTGGAGTATTTCTTCTAACATAGATATTTCTTGCGCAAACCAAACAGTTATCGATCGCGAAGTTCTTGATCAGTTTCACTAAATTCCGCGGAGCCGGGCAAAACAATTGACGGTCCGGACGGCTTTTGCTTTCCGTCGGATCGCGCCGCGGCTTCTCCAGGAAAATTCGCCAAATCGTTTTCGGTCAATTGTAAAGCGGTCAAACTCTGATAGCTGGTGCTGGGGGTGGTTGACTTAATACCCTTAATGCCCAGTTTATTGACGAGCTTTTTAAAAATAATATCATACTCGGCCGCGGACATGGGATAGTGCCCATATTCAGGATGATTAAGCCTATTAAAACTTTTAATGGCGCGAAATTGGTCATCTAAAGTGAATGGCAATTCTTTTTTTATCAAATCCGGAACCCCGGCAAGCGCAAAAATATGGTCGTTCCTTGTAGCGGATGCGCCGCGCTGGTCGTTGGACGCGACTGCCTGGTGGAATCCACGCGAATACTCGGGGCGGTTGGCGTTAAAATAGGTTCCTTTTGCGGATTTTGTTTGCACACCCGTTGTCAGCGGATGGGCTCCTGCCACCGCGCTGGCGGAAAGGTTGCTCATCTTGGCAACCACGCCATCCCCGTGCTTGGCACGGCCGGATGCACGCGCAAGGTTGATGTGCCTGCGCTTGCCGCCCGAAACCTCGGTCTTCATTCCCAAGCCAATACTGTTGTTCTTAAGGTTCTCGTTATCCAAATCGCGGCTAAACTCAAGCACCATGTCGTCGGTTATATACTTATTGGAACGCTTGAACATGCTCCCAGCCAAAATCTGGGATGTTTGGTCGTGCAGCGCGTCCGCGCTCCCTTGGTATGTGTCCATATCCACAAGCTTTCCGGTCTCCGGATCCTCGGCAAACCCATGCGCTTGTTTGTTGAAATACCACTGGTCAAAGCCATTCTTGTCTTTTCCGGATGATTCAACGATTTTTTTTGCATAACTTCGGTTGCCTTGTCCATCAACTTCGTACACATGGTACTTTTCCGCATAGAGCCTGGTGCCGATTTCGTCCTCAAGCTTCTCGTCGTATGCCTGCTTCTGTTCGGCGGACATGCTAGCGGTTTTGTTGGCATACTCATCCGCATACTTCTGCATAATGCCGCCCTTGCTTTGCTCCCATTCGGGCGCGGAAAGCTCGTGCATGATCTGGCCGGTATTAAATTCAACATACCCTTCCCACTCGTCCGACTGCTCGGTAAGCCCAAAAGCACGAGCCCGCTCTTCTGCCTCGGAACGCGCCTGATCGCGGAATGTTTCCCGGAATCTGGCCTCCTCCCGCTCCTCCTCGGCCTCGGAATAGGTGTACGCGCGGCCCTGGTCGTCCTGCGCGGAAACCCTGTTCTCCCGAATATTGCCCATGCGCTTGATGGTTTCGGCAACCACCTCAGGCGCAATTTCTTCGTGCAGTAAAAACGTGTTATCTCCATTATTTTTTTTCAGCGCGTGCCGCGCCGCAATATAGTCAACCTCCGCACCCTTTTTCCCCTCTTTGAGCCCCTTAAAAGACTCTACGCCTTTGACAGCCTGATGGTCTTCGTCTTCTCCAAGCTCTTTTTCCCGCTCATTGACCAAAGCGCGTTCCGCCACGTACGCGCGGTTGGTAATGCGGCCACGCACCTGTTTATGCAATTCATCTTCCAACTGCGCATCGCGCACCGCATTCTCTTCCTTGTTTTTAAAATCTTTAAACGATTTATAGCGCGCCTTAATATCTTTAATGCGCGTGCCTTTTGCTGCGTATGCTCTTCCAATGGCTTTCTGTTTTTCGGTAAAGCCAAACTTACTCACCAGCGCGCCGCCGGCGCGGGTCACATGATGGCCCCATTTTTTATCCGCCCAGTTAAGCGCGAAACCGGGTAATCCGGCTTTTTTAATGCCCTTGTACGCGCCTTTGCCCCCAAAATACCCGCCCGCAACACCCAACGCCGCACCAGCCCCTCCCGTCGCCACACCCAAAGCCGCCAGTTTGCCAAGCTTAATACCGCCGGTCTTAATCTTGCCAAGCGCGCTATCTGCAATACTGGAACCCTTAATTGCCATGGCGCGCGCAATCATGAGCGAATACAAAAGCAATGCGATTGAAATAGCGTAGGAAAGCAATTGATCGGATCTGGAAATACCGGAAATGGCAGCAGACGTGTTACCCGCAACATCTAAAAACTCGCCTCCGGTGGCACCGTCCGTAAAAAACTTATTACTCTGCGCAAGATTTTGTCCCGGGCCGACCCCGGCCATAACGGAAAACGAAAGCCACAGCCAAAATGTTAAAATCGGCCCCACGAACGCGTACCGAATCAACTTTTGCCACCACTCGCGGAACAAGCCTTCTGCTCCGGGAGTCGCGGCAAGCAAAAACGCTGCCGGCGAAAGTACAATTAAAATCCAAAGATACATGATGCGCACTAAAAACATCAGCACAATAGTACCCACCACCATAACCGCAATCACCAGCAAAATCACGGCCAAAATAGACGCGGACGCGACCGCGGTGTCTGTAATATTCTCGTCAACGCCAAGCTCGCGGTAGGAAAGCATCTGCGAAAGCCCTAATCCGTTCACCAAATTGCCGGCCGCAACATCCTTAAATCCGTTTACAAACGTAATCATCATCACTTGAGCCGCATCAATAATCAACCCGCTGATAGTCTTTGAAAAATTAATCGCAACCGCCATCAAGAGCAACTTGGGCAACAAGCGCTTCCACTCGTACTTTTCCACCCCAAGAATCGTGGCGTACGCAATGGCGATAAAGATGATAAGGAACGCCATGTTGGAAAAATCGCGGATCAAAATCCAGCCGCGCACCACTGCCGGCGCATTAATAAAATCATTATACTTAACAATAACGAGCAACAACTCAATTAAAACAATCAATAATTTTCCCGCGAGCTCGATAATGATGGAGGCGATATGCGCGATGGTTCCCGCGACAAATCCAAGCTCCTGCGCGAATACCGGAGCCGCGAGCATAAATATTCCAACACCAGCAACGCCAACAGTCGCTATTATTCTTTTATTTTTACCGAAATGCATGCATTGATTATACCACAAAAGCGTGTATCGTTTAAAGGAGCGCATGCACAGGTACAAATTATTTATCTGCGCGCAAGCGGAGATACGTATCCATACAATTCAGAATGCGTGCCGATGTTGACGAACAGCACACTATCACCCGACTCTTTGATTGCATACGGACTCCACAGCCCTGGGTACAGGGACTATGGAGCCATCCAAGTCTTGTACACTAAGATATCCACGAGCTTGGCAAGCTTCTTGTCCTCCTCGCGCACCAATTCTTTATGTTTTGTATTTTCTTCCTCCATAGTTCTCTTGGTATAACGAGTTGTGGCAGACAGGTCAAACGGAAATAAAAAAAGACTCCTGACACCGTTTTCCACTGTTGGCTCCATAGTCCGTACTCGGCTGTGGAGCCATTATGCAATACTATCCAACTCGATTAAACTAGTATCTTCTAATATTCTATTCCGAGCCGAGGAATACATCCAGTCTTCCGCCTTCTCGACAAAACCGCGTTTAACTGGATTATCGTAGATATACTTTATCTTTTGTTCCAAAAATTCATTCGATAGTATCATTTCCGGATAATTCTCTCTGCGCCAAATCTGGAAGGTATAACCGGCCTTGCGGCTGAAACTGTTTTTGAGCAAAGATAAAATATACCGGCGATTATCTTTTTCGAGAAGTTTAGTTATCTCGTGCGTGGTGTATTTTTTGAAGTCGCTTAATATCCGCGACAGCGCAAAACCTTCTTTGGCTTGGCCGATAAAGTGCAGATGATTGGTCATTACCACATACTCGTGCAACAACAAGCCTTTGTTGGCGCGGCAGTATGCAAAACTATCAAGAACGATTTTAAAGTATTCGGGTTTTGTAAAAATATCTATCCACTCGATAACGGTAATGGTAATGAAATGTGCCTTATTCTCGTTTTCGGCTTTATTTATGCGCGGCGTTGGCATAGATAGATGACAGATGGCCAATAGTCATGATCAATTTTAATTGTTGATTGCATACGGGCTCCACAGCCCTGGGTACAGGGACTATGGAGCCATCCAAGCCATCCAAGCACAGCAACTCATCAAAAGGTGACATTTCTAAATCCCGCAAACTAGGACATTTCTATTTCCCGTTGACAATCTAAAGCGGCCCCTTGACTTTTTTTCTCTATATGCTATACTGTTTTTATCACTACGGGTAGGGCAGGCGTAAGGTTTCGTCCTTATGTAGACCCCCCGACCACATCACCGGTTAACGCCGGTGATGTTTTTTTATATTCCAAACGCTGTTTCAGATCATTCATAAAAGTAATCGGTTTTGTCACGCGCAATAATACGGAATAACGATAGCGATTTGGCACAATCAGACGCATAAACTTTTTTTGCGCGGCCAGATATTTAACTAAGCAATAAAAATCGCCATCTCCGATCACGATAATCGCCTGATCATAATTCTGATATTCAATCATTGTCTGTAATACTAATTCCGCGTCTATATTGCCTTTTACCTGACCATCATGGGTTTCTATAATCGGCTTAAAGATAATACTATAACCAAAATTTTCAAGTGAACGATAGAGAGACGCGTAGCGGGGTATATAACCGATAAAAAGGTAGGCTTTCTTGGCGCCGTATTTTTCTTGCAGATATACCCTAAATCGCTTGTAATCCAATTTCCAGCCGAGCTTTTTGATGCCAAGATTCAGATTCTGGCTGTCTATGAACGCGTAATTGTTTTTATTATTCTTTCCCATTTGGTGTTTGAATTTTGGAGTTTCGTTTTAATACGACCGGTACAGCATCTCCACCTCGGCCGCGGACAGAGCGCGGTTGTAGAGGCGAAAATCCTGGAGCGAGCCCTGCAGGTAATCGGAGTCGCAGTGTGCGGTGATGCCGCCAAGATACAAAGTGCCGGTCGGGCTGGTAAGCGCGCTTGGAAACGTGCTGTCTGTGCTCACCAGGATTCCGTTTTTGTAGAGCCGCATAATGGGTGTGTCCGCGTCGTACACCGCGGTCATGAGCGTCCAGCCTTCGGATACACTTAACGAGACGCTCGCTATCTGGGCGGTGCCGACTGCGTCTAGATGCTGATATTCAAAGCTGCCGTTGCCAAGCGTTACCAAGCGCACGCCGGCGCTAAATGCTGTTTCTTTGGAAACAATCACGGCGCGGTCATCATCGCAGTTGCTTGCAGGATCTCCCAGGCGGGCAAGCTTTACCCAGATGCTTAGGGTATAGGAATCAGTAAAATCAACCGTGGAAAACGAGCCCAGGCTTATGGATTCATTTGTCCCGTCAAACGACAACGCCCGCGCCTGGCCATGGCGGTCGGTGGTGGCATTGGCGGCAAAGGTCATGCTGGAAAGCGTGCCGTCGTTTCCGTACGGCGTGGAATCCCCGATGATGGTGCTGGACTTACCGTCTTTTGCATCCATGCTCCACTTCCCCAGCAAGCCTTTGGTTAAGGAAGAGGTTGTTATGACTGGATTATACGAATCATACATTTGTTTTATTTCCGCGGCAGAGAGAGCGCGGTTGTAGATGCGGACGTCGGCGATGGAGCCGGCAAACCACGCTGATTCTCCTAAACCGCACGTATTAGTATCTCCAATCGTACTATTATCAAGAAGAGTCAAATCAGACATCCAAGTGGTCACGTCCGTTGAAATACTAAACGTCTGTGCTACTGCTACGCCATCAATATAAATAAGAGGGCTTGTTCCATTCTGCACAACCATAATGTTCCTCCATGTACTTTCTGCATCTGCCCAAACAGCAGCATCGGTCGCTACATTAAATTGTACTGTCCCAGCCTTTGCAGCTCGTAATGATATTGTACCATCTGTATTATTATGAATCCTTAAATACTCACATGCACTTGTATCACCAAGAGATACTATGGTGCCTGCTGCCGCCGGTTGCCCATCGGTTGGTTTTACCCACGCGCTCCACGTCCCCTGTGTGTCGTTTTTGACGGTGGTAACTATGCTGTCCATATTTATATAATTGCTCGTCCCGTCGAAACTCATGGCATTATTGCTCTGGCCCTGCCGGTCCGTGGTATAGGTTGCGCCATAGACAGTGCCGTTGTTGGCGTTGGGAGTGGTGTCCGCGGCCCGGACTTCCTTTAAAACAAAGGTGTCAAAATTAAAATTACCAGAAGCAGAAGTTCCTTTTATGTACAAATCACCTGATCCACTAATGGTCGGCCAAGTTACATAGTCATCATACTAAAAGAGTCGTCGGATGTGGCATAAGCACCGGCACTGCCATCACTAGTTCCGGCATAATACCATATCGTTGCGCCTGCCGGCTGGCTTCCTGATGTCATAAGCCGATACCGTTTTCCAGATGCCGTACCGATTGTTTTGTAGATGCCGCCGGCATCGGACGTTGAATTATTGAACGTGTCAGCGTCAACCACAGAAGCCGAACCAGCTGTTGACCATCCACTGGTGAAATTGTAATTCGCCATCAAATCCGCACCCATCACTTCATCCTCATCCCCCAAACTCCAGCGCCCAACCAGGCCTTTTTGCGTTGTGCTGAGTTTTAATTTTGGATTATACGCGCCATACAGCTCTTTTATCTCTGCCGCGGAGAGGGCTTTGTTGTATAGGCGTACATCTTGGATTGATCCAGATAAATAATAGTCGGAGCTTAACGTATATCGGCCAACATATAAATTGATATTGTTGGCAAGAAGCGAAGATGCCGCAGAACTACTATTGCTATACACACCATCAATATAAATAGTTTTGCTGGCGCCATTTTTAGTAGCAACAACATGATGCCACACGTTATCGTTGACTGCGCCGCCAACAAGATTGTCGCATCCGCAGTTCCCCAAAGCATTGCCAGTTACAAATGCGAGCAATCCATTAGAACTTCCGTCACGCCCAACGCTAAAATAAAACTCCATGTCGCCACTACCACCATCCCCTTTGGACACAATGCCTCCCTGCGTGTCGGCTGTTTTAATCCACGCAGAAATTGAAAACGTAGTATTGTTGGTGTCAAAAATAGTGTCGCCATAGTTTATATAACTACTAGAACCATTGAAGCTCATAGCTTTGTTGCTCTGCTCGTTGCGATCGGTGGTGTAGGTAGCGCCGGTGATAGTGCCATTGTTTCCATTGGGCGTAAGATCTGCGGTAATAGTAGATGATTTAGCATCCTCCTGCGATAATGACCAATGCCCCACCAAACCCTTAGCGCTCGTGGGCTGGCTGAAAAACGCGGAATACGCGGAATACGAAACCACTGCCATAACCATTGCAATAATGATCACGGTGGTGGCGGCGCGGTTGAGATTGAGATGTGACGTAGCTTTCATGTGTGATATTCAATTGATTTCGTCTGTTCCCAAAATGGGAACGGTTGGGCCATTTCCGTATCGCGACTTTTCATTTTTGCCCAATAGGTCTTTGGAAGCGGGCTGCCGGTTAAAACACGTATCACATCCAAGACAGAAAACCACCATTCTTTTTTATACATGATTTTCCGGATTGTTTCGCCCTTAAATACCGCTATTTTAGTTGTTTGATTTTGCTGTTTTTTCATACTATTTCGTCATTCTGAAGCCCAGTAAGCTACAGGTTCTTGGCTCTGTTGGCTCCATAGTCCGTACTCGGCCGTGGAGCCATTATGCAATATCCGCCATTTTTAATTGCATACGGTTGTTGATTGCATACGGGCTCCACAGCCCTGGGTACAGGGACTATGGAGCCATCCAAATATGGCGCGATAATCGCCAGTGACATTGATACTGCGAGAACCCGGGTATGTTCTTTCCACGGAATGATTGTTGAGTAGCGTATGCGCCGGATCAACCAGAAGCAAATCCCGCCGGTCTTTAAATTGCGCCTTAATTTTGGGCGGGAGCTTGGAGTATTGTTTTTCGAAATTTTTATTGAGATAGGCTCTCATGTTGCTTACAGCTTGTCCAAATAATCATCCATCTCTTTGGCGCTG
>Ga0210019_1005693_pt1 | contig 10284 bp, 11 predicted proteins | sample CryGeyCG2114_020_2_FD_183969 | JGI IMG/M metagenome (GOLD analysis project Ga0210019, IMG submission 183969) | Groundwater microbial communities from aquifer - Crystal Geyser CG11_big_fil_rev_8/21/14_0.20 (SPAdes) (version 2) | ecosystem: Environmental > Aquatic > Deep subsurface > Groundwater ...
GATTACCACATGAATTACTAGAAAAAATCAGCAATAGAATCACAAATGAGGTAGAAGACGTAACATGGGTAACATATGCAATTTCAAGTAAACCTCCTGCAACGATCGAGCCACAATAAAAAGGGAAATCCCCCCTTCTACGAATGATTCTATGACGCTATCTAGATGATATCAAAAAGTATGATTCGTTGGAAAAACTTGATAACAAATTGTTTTTCAGATAAGTTATGTTTAGATATATTTTCACAGGTAAAGTTTTACCAGAAAGAGTTGATTTTTCACTTACACCACATCAGATAGAGGCTACAACTAACACTGGACAAAAATTTAAAATCACAATATCGGTTCAGAAATCACAAATATTTCTTGAAGTAACTTCGGAAAATGCTATTGATGATATACCTACACTAAAAAATGGAATTGTAGATTTTGTACGACAGTACACAGATATCTATGGATATTTACATGGGTACTCTTATGATTTGGAAATAACTTCTCTCATATTGCCAAATATTGATCACATAGTTTTCGGTGTTTTAATACCAGAATTGGAAAAAGATACTCTGAATAGACCCATACAAGATTTTCAGAAAATATTAGAGATAGGACAAAATCCTGACAATTTAGCTCTTCGTTTAGCGTTAATGGATCTAAATCTATCTATAAAATATCCAAAAGATACTGGAGTTTTTTGTTATAGGGCTATAGAAAGTATAATGCAATTTTTCAATGAAGGAAATCCTGAAGATACAGATGCAAGAAAAAAAGCATGGGCTACTTTATCAAAGAATTTACGAATATCACAAGCATGGACTGATTTTGTAAAAGAATTTGCACTAAATCCAAGACACGGTTCTCCTAAATCGCTAACTGGTAAAGATAGAATCGACATAATGATGCATACTTGGCAAATTGTTGACAGATTTCTAATATTCCTTGTTAATGGTGGAACACAACTTGTTTCTTCATATTCTCAATTATGAAAAGTCTATTCTTACATGGTTATGGTCTCTCCATCAAAGTCAAAGACACAAGAATGGTTTTTTCTCAAGGAATCTCTGCATTCACACCAAAACAAGAACCACTAGATCTTCCAGTATCAAAGTGCTCATTTGATAAGGTAATAATCCAAGGTAAGGGATTTGTTTCCACCGAAGCACTGGAAAGACTAGCAGAATCTAACATCAATGTGATAATGCTTGATAAGCGTGGTAAATTGTACAGTTATTTTCACCAGATTGGTGGGCATGAACCGTTAGTCAGACAAAATCAATATCATGCATTTTCAGATCAAACAAAACTAGAACATTTACGAAAATGGATAATATCCGAGAAAATTCAGTCTCAGATTAGTTTATTCAAAGAGTTTGTGGTAGAACAAAGAACAATTTACAATTCATACAACAAGGCATATCAGACTGTCAATAATCAGCATTCCAGTTTTAATTATTCCAATAAAGTAAAACCAGAGATTAAAGAAAAAATCTCAAAATCCATTCAAAGCATGGAAAAACATCTATCATTACTTGATTCTGCACATACTTTACGTGAAATAATCAAGATAGAGTCTGATGTTGCAAAATTATACTATCCTGTATTTTCTAAATTGTTTAGATCAGAACTAGAGTTTAGTACGCGAAACAACCAGCGAACATTTAGGCCATCAAATGCATCTGATGTGATAAATTCATTATTGAATTATGGATTTTCTATTCTTTATGCCGAGGTTGCAAAACAACTCAATGCTTTAGGTCTTGATTGCTTTGTTGGGTTTTATCACAAAAATCATGACTCTCATCTGGCTTTGGTATATGACATGATAGAGCCATTTAGGCATCTGATAGACAGAAGTGTCTTTGAGATTCAGGATTCTATAAAAAATAATGACTATGCGTATTCTAGGCATGGAATTGTCGTACTATCTGATGATTTGAAGAAAAGATACATCGAGTTGCTTTCTAGTATTTTTAACAGAAAGAGATTGTATCTGGCAAAGAGCGGTATTCGCAGATCTGATGGATATCAGAAAATGGAAGAGATTACTATAATGAAGATGAAATGTATTGAACTAAAAAATTCATTTTAGAGTTATACTAACCTTTTAAGAAATTTTTCCTGATCTTTTCTTATTCCTTCTTTTGAATCGTCTTTGAGAATCCAATTGAATTTCTGAAATATTTCAAAAGTTGTTTGAAGTGACAGTTCTTGTGAATTTGTTAACATATCTTCAAGTGTGATATTTTTTTCAATTTTTATTGGTTCGTATTTACAAATATAATTATCATGTAAATATCTCATAGAATCATCAACAATCAATTTTCGATTGTTTGTAGTTTTAAGCTGGATTGATATATGTAATGTATTATCAAAAAATTTGTCAGATACTAATCTAGATGCAAAAAGAAAAATCTCAGTAACAGTATACAATGTCATCATGGTTTCTTTTACATTAGGTAATGAAATTCCTTCATCTGTTTTTCTTTGATATCCATAAGGATCACGCCCAAGCCAATCTTCCCAAAATCCTAGATAATGAACAAATTGACCACTTTGATACATTCTCCAAATTTCACAATATACGTTCCAATCTACAAAACTTTCAATATAGTTATCAGCGATAAAATAATCTCCATGTTTAGTGCCTATGTGTGGATAATCCCGCCCTCGTAATCTAACTTGGCTTTTTTCAATAATCTCTTTACATTGTTCTAATGATAACTTGTTTTCTTTAAAATTATTTGGTCGTATCTCAATTTCCCAATAACCACGTTCTTTTATTTTTTGTAAGATTTGATTTTCGTCTATTAGAAATCGCCTCTTTCTTGCTTGAACAAATATTCATCAGATATTCCCGAATTTCTAGTAATTTGTTTTTCTTCTAACGGAATTTGAAAAATATGATCAGATACAAGGCTACATTTTTCATTAAAGTCATCGTTAGTAAATAATTCCCCTTCTACATCTTGCAAGAGAACTCCAATCTTGTCTTTAACTTCATCTTTAACCATTGGAATTATTATTTTACCTATTCCCATTCCATACCCTAATTCTTGATTTACTGAAGCAGAAATTCTAGAATTACGTGTTAAAATCACAACAATACATCTACTGCCTCTAATTGCATCGCGAATTTTATCAGAAATTATGTATCCATATCGTTTTTCTTTCTCAGCTAGATAAGCAGTTAGATCTTTTTTCTTTAGAATGTCTCGTAAAATTTCTGCTAATTGTTTATCTTCTTCCTCAAAACTATGACTTACAAATACATCATATAGATAATTAGAGTTGATTTTTCTTTCTTGCAAGTCATCTAATTTTTGAATAATCGTATCAAATTCTTTTTTGTTACTTGAATTCATTAGTGGCATGATTCTATTCTTATTTAATAATTTTAAAACAGATTCTGATCAATAACTATTAGCTCATTGATGATGCTTTAGTCAATGATTGATGAAAACCAAGATCAAAATTTTAGGTTCAAAAATTAAAAATTATGAGCAACTAAGATCTAATCAGCATTTTTGATTGGTGCCTTGTTTACTTTTCTTCTTGATGGTGAAGAAAGAATTTTTTCTTTTGATAACAAATCTTTAGGAAACTCATTCATTTTCTTTACGTCCTCTTTAATTTGATATTCGCTGAAAAATTCTGAATTTCTACAATAAAGACAAGAACCTAAAAGTGGTTTTCCATGGAGACTGTCAGATTTGAACATTGAATCAATTTCATCGTCCAATTCATCTTGTATTTTACTCCATTTTCCATAATCACTCTGTGCAAATTTAGAAGAATTACGTAAGTGGTTAGTAAAATGAGCAAGTTCTACTGACAGTTTTTCTGCATCATCTTTGTTTAATACCGCAACAACATCGTTTCTACGAATACCGCCTAATTCCGAATCAAAAAACCTTACTTCCCATTTTGTTCCATCGGGTACACTTCTAATTGGAATTAATTCTTCACGATCTGTTATAAGAAAATCATCTAAATCATATCTAATTAATGCCAAATTGATAGTCTGACCATTTTCTCCATATATCCAATCTAGTTTAATTGTATCTTTTCTAAATTTCAGATTTTGGACAATGGAATTAATACCACCTCTTTTTTCTTCATCCCAAGTAATATTATCTTCAGATAATTTTTTTTCTAATTCTAAATATCTTCTAAATTTTTGATAAATTACATGATTAACACTGTAAAGATGTTCCATAAGACTGTCATACCAATTAAATTTCTTAAAAATCTCTTCTACTGATTTAGTTTTTTCTGGATTATTTGCAACACCACTATCTAACATGATATTTATATTGTTAGTTTTATTCGCATTATGATATTCTCTAAATTCCGACAAGATTTTAGTAATATGTTGATTCAAATTCTTATCTCTAACATCTTTGAGTCCAGATTCCTCCAAAAATTCAATTTCAACAACACCTTTCCAATATTGTGCAGTTTTCCAATCCCCTGATTCAATAAACCTACTTAGATTTTCATTTGATGTTTTAGTAACTTTAGGAGTGGTAGTTGCCATTAGATATGTTGAAACAATTTTTGCTCTGGGTATTATGAAAGAACCATTCCAAGCTATAACAAAGGCCAGTATAAAAGATAATAAAAATAAACTAGGTTCCGTGATGGATTTGATACAATCTGCACTACACAAAATCTCGGCTAATTCTTTACTTAAATTTTTTTCAATGATATCGGTATAACTAATCACATAATTTGTTAATACAATTAAAAAGAGAAAGTATAATGAACTAACAATTTTCTCTTTCTCAATTTCAATTGCTTTAGTATGATGTGCAGATTCTATGTCTTCCCATTTAGAAGAAATTCGTGGTTTTTCTTTCATTTTACGTACTACTTTTGAAAAAAATTTGAATAGTAACGTGTTCTCATATTCAGGATTTTTGTAAAAATTAAAGCTGATCTTTTGAATCCAAAGAGAATAGTGTTTAACAGCCCTTCCTAGCGGATCAGTTATGGCAAGTGTGGTTCCGATAGTTCCTGCTAAAGCTAGAAAAAGGATAGATTCTTCTGAAATAATATTTGTACCCTCTGGAAATATACCAATTCCACCAACATGAAGTAAAATTGCTATAAGAGAGTAAGCAAAAGGATAATCTGTAAATTTAAGAATTGTTTCTCCTACTGTCAATCTACAATTATGAATTCATACTATCTTAAAACCTATCAGATATGAAACTAGTTTCTAATTCATAATGTTGTATAATCTCTTTCCAGACTTTTCACCCATTGATCGCATTCTAGTTTCAATATGACTCCAAATTTTCAATGGATCATCTTTCGGAGAGTTTTCTGATGCAACTTGAAAAATTTTATCTTTTAATGCATGAATTCTCTGCAAATGAGATTTTTTCATTGTAATCTTATTGATTTTGACGTGAGTAAGATAATCCCACTCAATACATGATGTAATAAGAAAAATCTCAAACAAAACAGAGCCTTTCTTTGCATATGATAAATTTTTCGTGGATGGTTTAAAATCATCCAATTCTCTTTCATAAACAGAAATTGAGCTCTCCATTCTCTCAACTCTGAATTTCTCTGCATCAGCTCTTCTTACCTTGGTAGTTACATTGAATTTTTGGCTTCCTTCACGCCTAATTATAGTGATTTTGCCATTATATTTTAATTCAGTTAAGATCTTTAGCATTGTTTTTTTCTGCATCCCTAAGATTGGATGTTTTTCAACCAATTTTGCCAATTCATTTACTCCGATATACTCATTTTTTTGAATGGTTTGAAAGACAAATGACATTCTTTCTTCGTGTAAATTTACACCACTCATGTGCACTGGTGTAATTTGATGGAATATGAGTATTATTGATTCTATATTATATTCATGACAGATAACTACATCAAATGGGGATCTAGTAAATCCCAAGACAAAAACAAACCTGATGTTTTGGAATTCAAAGTCTTAGAGACTGAAACCTTTGAGACAGAATATTCCATAAATGTCAAGGTACAACAAAAAGAAAATGATGGCTGGAAAGAAGTAATCCTACCATTAAAATCCAATACATCTGAGAATGCCTCACTATTACAATTGTGGCAAAAAGGAGTCAAGGAAGGATTGATCAAGAAAGGAAAAAAGTTTGTCTTAAAGACATGGCTTGGCCTTTCAAAAAATAATAGACCAATCCGAAGATTCGAGTTGGAGGTTTAACCCTCTTTTTTTATTTTTTTATGGTGATATGATGAAACAAAAATCCAAAGAAAGATTACTTGAACAACTAGAAGCACTAAAGCTGTTTCCAAAAAACAAGCTTGCATCACAACTAAAAAAACAAATCCAGACCAAATTACAAAAACTAGAAAAACCAAAACCAACCAAACCAAAAAAGAAAAACCAAACTCGCTCAGGAAAGATGCGAAGATACCACAACTATATCAGACAAATTAGAAACAACTTTCCGCAATATTCCTACAACCAAATCAGAACTTTGTTTTCACAACGCAAGCAAGGCAAAGACGTTACCATTCCCGATGTAGTATGGCAGAATCCATCCCCGTAACTGATTACAAGGATCTCAGAAAGATCTACACTGGCAGAAAACAACACCGAGACTCTGCCAAATCCAAACTAAAACCAGTTTTTGCACTAGACACTGAGACAAGAGATGGAGACATATTCCTAATAGCCGACTCTGAGGGCAACTTTGAGGATACAATCACGCTTGATTCCGTAATACGATTCCTCTTCTCAAAGAGATACCAGCAGTCATGGAACTTTTTTTACAATCTAGAATATGATGCTGGAAGCATACTGAAACTTTTAGGCTCTAGGCTCAATATCTACAAAAATACTAGAATTCTTTCCTTTGATTACAATTCATTCAAGTTTACCTATATTTCAAAAAAATGCCTTCGAATAACAAAGGGTCATCATTCAGTCTCGTTTTATGATATCATGCAGTTCTATGACAACCAAAAACTAGATGTTGCATATCAAAACAACATTGGAGAATTATCCTCAGAATATCTAGAGATGAAAAACAAGAGAAAAATATTTTCCACAAGATACTATAATCGAAACAAGAATCTAGTCAGAGACTATTGCATACAGGATTGCACCAACACAAAACAACTATCCGAAAAGTGGATCAAATTATTTTATGAAGCATTTTCATTTTATCCGTTAAAGTGGTTCTCATCAGGTTATCTTGCAGAAAAAGTTCTAATCAATAATAAAATACATTTTCCAAAATTTGATTCCATTCCATATGAGATTCAGGATATGGCACTAAGATCATATGTTGGAGGAAGATTTGAGATGACAAAACGTGGTTTCATTGGAAAGTCATACATTTATGATATCAATTCAGCGTATCCTTTTGCACTAACAAAAATTCCTGATTTGAGTAATGGAAAGTGGATCAGACGAAAATCAATTCATGACAAATCAAAACTAGGATTCTTTAGAATTTTGGCAGATATTCCTGATGACAAGTATGTTGCACCATTTCCATTCAAGGCAAAAAGTGATCTTGTGTTTCCTACAGGAAAATTTGAGACCTATGTTACTTTGGCAGAACTAGAATCATGTGAGAATGATTCGTGGTATGAAATATTGGACTCTTATCAGTTTGTTCCAAATTCTGATTACTATCCATACAAAAAATTCATAGAATCAATGTACCAGAAAAGAATGGATCTAAAAAATCAAAACAATCCTTTACAGTTACCGCTAAAGATAATCCTAAATGCAATCTATGGAAAAACAGGACAGAAGGTAAATCGAATAATGGGCAATCTGTTTAATCCCGTAATTTTTGCCTCAATTACAGGCCATACTCGAGCCCAACTATACCAATGCATGATTGATAACAAAATAGAGCGTGATATTGTGGCATTTGCCACTGATTCCATATGTACTAGCAAGAAATTGAGCCTAGATTCTGCCAAACTGGGAGAATTTTCCTTTGATAACATGGCAGACGATACCGTATTTTTTCAAAATGGTCTGTACCGCATGAATGGCAAATGGAAGCAAAGGGGACTTGGAAAGATGGATGGAAAGGAGATTGACTCTTTTGAGACATTTGAAAAAGACGATAAATTGTACATCAAGTATAATGTCTTGAAAAATTCCACTCTAAAATCATCAATTATCCATGGAAAGATAGATGATATTGGCAGGATCAAGCCGTCTGTCAAAAAGATAAACCTCAACGGGGACAAGAAAAGACTCTGGCTTGGCAGAATTAACTCTGTAACTGACAAGATAACAAATGACTCAATGCCGTTGTCACTAAACCACATGACAAAAGAGCAGATACACTTGTCAAAGTTTTGACATTGACTGTCACTAGTTTGTCAATGTTTTGGGAATTGACAAATTGTTACGCATGACAAAATCCAAAATCAGTGACAACTGGATAATCATGCGTGACTAGTCACTTTTTCATGCGTGACAAATGACTGACAACTGTCACTTTACCGATGACTGTCACTAATTTGTCAATGACTGTCACTAATTTGTCAATGTTTGATAATGATAATTTGATAATTGTTAATTTGATACTAAATGATAATTATCAAAATGACAAGCCTGTCAAAATTAAAAATCGTTAACTTTTTGATAATTGTGCCTACCATGTTATTGTTTTCACGCTTATCAAATAATTATCTCATCTGACAATTAATTATCTGATAATTGATAATTTGATAATTACCAAAAAATTAACTGATAATTTGGTAACTACTAATTTAGTAACTGTTAATTTGTTACTGAATTTAGAGTAACAAAATGTCACGAGTGACAAAATCAAAAATTAGTAACACTTGGTTATTCGTGCGTACCAAGTTACTATTCTCATGCGTATCATCTATTATTATGTGCGTATCATTTTAGTAACAGTTACTAGTTTTTTAGTAACAGTTACTGATTTGTTAGTAATTGTTACTGATTTGGCATTAACAGTTACTGATTTTCGATTAACAGTTACTGATTTGTTATTGTCTAGAAATGGTCTAGGCTCGTCATGATAATGATTTGACATTGTCTGATAATTGTCTAGGCTCGACATGACAAGTATCTAGACCAGTTCTTTTAACAGATCATAGTATTGTCCATATGTGATCTTTCTCTCATAGAGTTTCTTTTTTAATTCAGAGATTTTCTGCATCTTTTCTATGGACATGGAATAATACAGATTAGGAAAACACGAATTTAACATTATAGTGATTATTTTTTCCTTTCAAAGTCACAACGTAATGACGAAAGTTATGATCTTAAACAATCTCCAACAAATCATAACATACAATATTCTCTAGTTATTACGGTAAAATCGTTCGTAAAAATCCCCTAATATGTTATGGACATATCCAATTTTTAGCAAGCATCCAATCTTTTTTTAATAAATTGACCTCATTCCATTGTTCACTGTATGGGAATAAATTAGATTCTACATCCTTAATTTCATTTAATTTTTCATCAATGTAAGAGCAATTTTGTGTTCTTTTTTGTAGTTCTAACTCTTCATATAGTTTATTTTTCCACTGATAACCATCAATACTTTGATAATATTCTGCAGATTCCAATAACTCTGATCTTTTTTCTACACTTAGACAATGATTAATTCCACCGGAAGTTCCAATGAGGATAAAAACATCATTTCGCAGTTGAGGGTTAATGTTTTTTTCTTGCAGGAATTTGTCTCTAATTTGATTATCTAAATTCAATTTAAAAGTTGGTAGACTCATAGAGGTCAAACCATCCATTCTTGCCTGTGCATGTGCACGTATTTGCTCATCTCGTATTTCCCTCCAATTTCCTTGCCAAAATATTTCATCTTTGTTTAAACACAATTCTTCCAAGGTGTTGTAAGAATAGATGGGCAATGTTCCTCCTATTGCTAGTATGTAGATGACCACAAATCCTAGAAATATTCCAAATGTAATTCCAAAAACTTTCCTAAAATTCACGTAATTTTGATGAAATGACAGATTATAAAACTTTCAACAAAATAACTTTTCAATTCTTTCTAGATAACGTCATGTTTTTGTGAGTGAGTGGGGGGATTTCCCTTTTTATCGAGCCACAATAAAAATAGAATGCCCTTCCTTTATGCAGAATTGTTCTCAAGTTTGATGTTCAAAAGACTATTTTAATACAAAATAATGTATGAATCAAGCACCTAGATGTACTTTGCCATCTCAGATAACATGTTCTGACCCCTAATCCTCCACGTCTCAAAGCATGACAAAAACACTGAAAGCATTCTCATTCCTGCATTGCTTTTTGCCTGG
>Ga0210019_1005694_pt1 | contig 10283 bp, 10 predicted proteins | sample CryGeyCG2114_020_2_FD_183969 | JGI IMG/M metagenome (GOLD analysis project Ga0210019, IMG submission 183969) | Groundwater microbial communities from aquifer - Crystal Geyser CG11_big_fil_rev_8/21/14_0.20 (SPAdes) (version 2) | ecosystem: Environmental > Aquatic > Deep subsurface > Groundwater ...
GATCTGGCTATTGTCTTGCAAAAGTTACTCAATACTGACCCATCAGATCCTGAATATCCACAAATTGCACGTATGTACTTTGCCCTCCAGCAGGGAGTGGAAGATATCACAGTTGTAGATGTATATTCAGCGCTCACTTCAAGAGGTCGAACCATTGAGGAATTAAATATTCAATCTGGCATTGCACGACTCCCCAAAGGATGGAGAATAGAACCTTTTCATCAAGTAGGAGATAATGAGATTCTTCCATACAATCCAGATACGTTCACAACAACACCGTTTCCACTCTTTGGTAAAGTTGTGATGATCCCTCACGCACTCGGAGGGGAAAATGGCAAAACTGGTATCCCAAAGCTTCCTTCTGTTTCAGGGAAAATGAATATCCCTCAATGAACTACCCCGCAGTAGAGTTACGAGGTATCTTATTTGTCATCCCCGACCCGCCTCGCCCAGCGTAGCCTTGGCGAAGTTGGGATCGGGGATCCAGACTGGATTCCCCCGCCGGAGCCTGCCCTCGAGTCCCATCGGGGGCGGGAATGACATATGAGGCCTCACGACGTAGAGCGTCGAGGAATTGACCTTAAAAGAGATTAACCGTCACTCCTCAAGTTTACTTTTCAACACCTATATCTGCTCCTTTCTATTTTCGGAAATAAAATAATTCAGCCTGTTGATCAATTCCTTTTTTAAATTATTCTTTATCCATACTTTCTGTTTTTCATTTATCAACTCGCCCAAACCATGCAATATCGACCTGCTACTGATATTTTGATCAATAAATTTGATCAGACCTTCAAGATAGGAAAGAATATCTTTACTGGTAGTGATTTCAATTATTTCTTTATTCGGGATGATCCCCTTTTGAAGATAAAAATATACATCGTAAAAGTCCCTGTTGGCGAGTCTATTTCTCGTGGTACAAGCCAAAAGCTTTGTTGCAAAAACATCTGATTGATTTAAAATTTTCACATCAGTTCCGTAGAAATTTTCTATTACGTAGTCATATCTACACTGTGTTCTTTTTGAAATTTCTATTTTTATATTTTGATTTTCTTTTTGATAATTGAGCAAATAAAAAAGTGTGTATTTTTTGTCATACTCTTCTTTTATTTGTCCCCTCTTCATCAAAATTTCTGGAATTACTTTTTTTATTTCTTCAATTTTATTTTCATCAAGTAAATCAAAATCAAGGTCGACAGACAATCGATCAAGTCCATAAAAAAAATAAGCCATTGTTCCGCCTTTAAAGCCCAATGCATTGGCAACTTTCGACCGGTAAATATCAGTGATTATCTCAAACATGATCTGCCGATGAATTTTTATGTTGAGCATATTTTTTTGACCTCCTGCTTTGTTCTTTTATTGTATATCTGACTGATGCTTAATAATTTCTCTTTATTTATTCCGTTTAAATTATCAAAATAATAATTTTTTGATAAATAAATAGTGTCGCAGATCGCTCGTTCTATAGAGGCGACTCTCGCTCCTTTTTCAATCAAAATACCCGTCGGGTCATAAAGAATGTCATTTTTGATTTTATAGTAGTGAAAACTCACACGATCAATTTTTTCAACATAACTATTATTTGCCATCGAAGTGATCTTGTTTGATGAGTCTTGAAAAATTATATTATTGTCATATAAAATTCGTTCAAAACTGACATAAGAAGGTCTTTTGAGTTTATTTGCTAACTCAAATTGGTTATATTCATCCGTATATGCATACATTCCTCGTCTTATTCTCATTATTTCTTTTCTTTTAAACATTCTGCTCAGAAGTACTCTAAGGTAGTCACGGTTGTTTATGTTGAGAATCTTTGACAAATCTTCAACACTAAAGACGGTTTTCTTGGTAGATATTAATTTTTTTAATGACATATTTCATCAGATAGTTATCATTTTTGATATCTAACTAATGACAGTATAAAATAAATGAGGTATATTGTCAATGGGTAATGGCCCCCAACTCCTCAAGCTTACCCTTTAACAGATCAATCTCATCCTGTTTTTCTTCAATGATTGCTTCAGCCTGTTTCACAGAATGTATATCCTGCAAGACTTCATCTTTATCTGAAGTTCTCAGATCCGCCGCAGCCTCCATCGGATCTGTCACATTTACTGACAGACCGGTACCAAGCTCAAATCCTGCTCTATATACGAATCTCGGGATGATCCTGATATACCACTTCTTTTTTGGATAAATGTAAAAATTGTAGCTAAATCCCCGTCCCGTTTTACTTTTGGTCTCATGCAGAACTTCAAGGCGTGACATGAGTTTGACGTATATGTCAACAAGGTCAACTATCTCTACATCGGTTATATCCCCAAAAAAAGTCTCTTCGACTTTTGGTGCAATCCACACCTCATACGGCCACTGGGAAAAATCTGGGCAGTACATATTAAAAAATGTATTTTCCTCAACAATATTGTCTAAAGGCTCTTGTTCAAGAGTTGAAAGATTGATCTGATTGGGAAGAAGCACGAGCTGCGAATGGGGATGTTCAATAGAAGTTCCTGCATGTTCTCCCTGATTGCAGAAAATGATCACTTGTCCTTTGTCCTTATATTCATTAAAACGCTGTCGAAATGTTTGAAATACTTTGACAATATGATCTTTGGGAAGATGATGCAGATCATCTTCTTTCGGAGAGTGGATGATCACTTCATGAAAATCGGTAATTGGGTACTTATTTGGGATAACACGCACTTCCCACCCCGGCTCATCCGCCACCCCCTTCCCCACTCTGTAGACCTCATGTGGTGTCATTTTCTCATTTCCTTCACAAAACGGGCATGTTTCATCGATATCATTTTGATCATTGACTTCATCGGGGCGATTTTCACGACTATCTGCAATAATCACCCACCGGCGGCTTGAAATGTCGGGAACATATTTGGACATACACTTAGAATAGCATGAAGAGATGATACTTTTCTACTTTTATCTCATTGGTATTGTTATAATGATCATATGAACATCCTTCTTGTCGGACTGGGGAACCCTGGAAAATCGTATCAAAACAACCGTCACAATTCCGGATTCATGTTTCTTGAGTGGTTACTTACGGCAACCGATTCGCAATTCAAGTTCGACAAGTATTCCGATTCTGAAATTGCGAAAGTATCGCTAACAGCCAAAGACCAGAACCTCATAACTGTTTTGGCAAAACCCCAAACATTTATGAACCGTTCAGGCAGAGCGGTCCACAAAATGATGTCCTCAAGCAATCTCGAGCAACCGACTCTGATCGTTGTCCATGATGATCTTGATATCCGTCTTGGCAATTTCAAAATCCAAAAGGGAGTCGGCCCAAAAGTACACAATGGCCTCGAATCTATCCAGTCATCCCTGAAGACCAAAGACTTCTGGAGAGTCAGGATTGGGATTGACAACAGAGACTCGGACTTTGAAGGCTCTGGGGAAGGATATGTACTCGGGAATTTTGAAAAAGAAGAGAATAAAATGCTTCAAGAAATTTTCCCACAAATTAAACACAAACTGTTATCTATAATGTAACGTGAAATGATACTCCCCGACGCTGAGCATCGGGGTATCTCATGTCATTCTGAGTGAAACGAAGAATCCATGGATCCTTCGGCTAATCGCCTCAGGATGACATGTTCGACGCAGAGCGTCGAGGTATCTCACGTCATCCCGAACTTGCCTGCCCGCCTCTGGAGGGATTCGGGATCCAGTCTGGATTCCCGCCTTCCCTCCAGAGGCGGGCGGGCGCGGGAATGACACTGCGTAACATGAGTTACTCATAAAGTATCAAACCTTTTACCCTTTTAAAATGTTTGATATTCCTTGTCATTAAAGACAAGCTGTAGGAAGTAGCAGTAGCGGCGATCAGAAGATCAAAGTCATCAAGGGGTATTCGTCTCACTTCCAAGTCTATTTTAATTTCGAGGTATTTTTCTGCGACTTTTTCATCGATAGAAATAACCTTTATTTGATAATCGTCAAGAAAATTTTGAAACAACTGTATCTTATTTATGGTTTTTATTTTCTTAAATCCATATACTACCTCTGCCCAGGAGATAACGCTGATATAAATTTTTTTATTACTTATTGATTCTCTAAAAAAAACAACGGCAGAGTTTTGATTACTTAAAAAATCTATTATTATGTCAGAGTCTATGAGTATTTCCATGAATATTTCTCAAGGTAAGAGTTGAAAATTTTTACGAAATTTTCTCATGTGGTTTTTTATATCTTTTGCTTCCATATCATTCAGAATTCCGGCATATTTTTTTATTTTATCCTCGGCTAAATATTCTTTCTTTTCTTGATAAACGACAATCTTGGCCACAATTGACTTACCTCTCTTTAATAAAAATGAGTCCTTGTTGTATGTAACTCTATTAATATAGTCAGAAATATTGTTCCTGAAATCAGAAATACTTATGATGTTGTTCATATATAAACTATAGTAGCACAAATTGACATTTTGTCAACATGTACGTTTACTATGTAAGAGTTCACTCTCTTTGACAAAACTATATTAAAATATATCAAATATCAGTTGCTGTCATCCCCGACCTGATCCCCGTTTTCACGGGGACGGATCCAGATCATTGTAATAGTCTAAAAACTGGATTCCCGCCGGAGCCTGCCCTCGACTCCGATCGGGGGCGGGAATGACAAACTGTGTCAAAGAGCGTGAAATTTACGGTTCGAAGCTTGTTACGCAATCGTCATACACTTCTTGGTATATTTCAAGGACTCTTTGTGCAATTGCATACTGATCAAAGAAAGCTGCTCTCATTTTTGCTTGATGTTTGAGTTCTGTTTGGACGTTTTTATCGTTCAGTACTGAATTGAGCTTTTCTGCTATTCGATGAGCACCATACGGATATACATATATCCCTGCACCTTTAATCACTTCTTCAAATGCTCCAATTTTTGAAAGCACCGAAGGCACGCCTGCTGTCACAGCTTCAAGTGCTGGAAGACCAAATCCTTCATAAAGCGAAAGAGAGACAAATGCTTCTGATTGGTGCAAAAGCGTCGACATTTCGGATCGGCTGACAAACCCGACGATATGAACCTTATCCCCCACTTTCATGAGTTTTGCGTACGTCATGAGGTCTTCCGGTTTATAATAAATCGCTTTTGAAACTGCCATTGTATTTCGAACCGCACCAAGGATGAGCAAGTGACCTGGATATTTGTATGTTTTTGAAAGGATTGAAAACGATTTTATAAGTATCCTGAGATTTTTGTGCCGTTTCAGTCCACCGGAATACAGTATGTATTTCTGTGGTAATTCAAATTTTTTCCTACACTCTATTATTTCTTTTTGTGTGGGTTGGGTGAAAAATATATCATCAACCGGCTCGTAGGTGACTTCAATTGTTTCTGGCTTCATGCCGTAAATAGGTGCCAGGTCCATCTTGGTCGTTTCGGAAATTGATACTACTTTTTTTGCTCGTTTTGTAAGGAGACTTTTTCGTATGTCGGAGTACCAGCGATACGCGAGTTGTTTTCGTTCTGCAGGAAATCGCCATGGAATAGCATCATGTATGGTGACGATAGATCCAATCTTTTCAACTCCTCTTGGAAGAGATTGATATAGTCCGTGAAATATATCAAGTTTGTATTTTTTGATCGCATTTCCAAGCTGATACTCTTCCCAAATAAATCGGCTCAAGAATGATTTTGGGAATAATGGAATGGGATCAATTCGAATAATACGAAAGTTTGCAGGAAATTCGAATTCAATTTTGGCATTTGTAAAAATAAAGTATTTGTTTTTGTGATCGATTTCAGATAAGGCACGAAGAAGATTTATCGTATACTGCCCTATTCCCGAATATGGAGTTGAAAGATATAGTCCGTTAATGCCGATACGCATATAGTGATAATCAATTGATTAACATATGGAAAACAGCACGCCCTAACAAAGTAACTTGATTATTATATCATGATTCTTATGGGAATTTTGAAAATACGTATCTTATGTAATATCTTCTCCAACGCGCTTTTTTTCATGACTTCTGTATAAATATTTCCCTGTTTCTTATATTTTTCTATAGGGCAAATATCTTGATCTGGCGATCTATGATATAATACTAGTTATGCCAAAAAAGAAATTGAGAGTTTTGTTTCTTTCATGGTTTCCGTTCTATGGCTCAGGTTCAGGAACATACGCACGGTACCTTGCTATAGAAGTAAACAAATCGCAAGATGTTGCTATAGTGAGTCCAGATATTCGTCCAATCAATGGAGTTAAACTCTACCCGCTTAAAACTCCATTTAGAGTCGCATTCACAGGACATCCAGAGTGGCCAAACTGCAAACTTTTTACTGACATTTCTCATCGAGATATCCTTCGATTTCATAAGAGCGCCCTCGATTCTGTGGTGGATGCAGTCGAGGATTTCAAGCCTGATATTATTCATGTTCATCACGCCTATCCTCTTTCTTGGTCAGCGCGTTTTGTCAAATCTACGTATCAAATTCCCTATGTGATTACCGTGCATGGATCAGAACTGCCAACTGCTCAAAAAGATAAAAGATACATTGCACTTACCATGGATGCCCTACGAAAAGCTAAAAAAATTATCCCCAATTCAGCTTATACAAAAGATTGGGCCATAGATGTATTTGGAAATGAATTTCAAAAAAATATGCGTGTCATACCTGGTGGAGTAGATATTAAACAGTTTAAAAAAGTGAATACTGATAAGATTACTTCAGAATTAAACTTGTCTGGTAAAAAAACAGTACTCTTTGCAGGGAAGCTTACTAAATATAAAGGAGTAGAATACCTCATAAAAGCTGCGAAAAAGATCCATGGCGATGTAGTTATATCGGGTGATGGTCCTGAAAAGAAAAATTTACTTAAAATCATTACTGATGAACATATTACAAATGTACACTTTGTAGGACATGTAGATTCAACCGAACGATTGGTCGAGCTTTATAGCATGGCAGATGTGTTTGTAGCACCTTCCGTTTGGGATGAGCCTTTGGGATTAGTTGTGCTTGAAGCCATGGCAACAGAAACTCCAGTGGTCGTTACACGAAAAGGTGGTATTCCACTTGCTGTTAAAGATGGAAAAAATGGATTCTTTATTCGCTCAAGAAACGCTACCGACATTGCCTTAAAAGTAAACAAGCTTCTTGATGATGATAATTTGAGAAAAAAAATGGGAGCTACTGCAAGAACTATTGCTGTTGAACGATTTGCCTGGCCGCTTATTGCAGAAAAATTTATAAGTATATATAAGAAATATTCTTAAAAATTAGTAATTGTTCTTTTTTATGCGTATTGGTTTATTGTTACCATCCTTATTGGCATCAAAAAAACAACGTGAAGGACGCATTTTTGCTCCATTATCCCCCGCTATTCTTCTGGCAGATACGTTGGTTGAAAAAGGACACGAAGTATATTTCTATACTTCTGGCGACGTTCAAACGAAAGCTCATATAATTTTTGGTGACAAACGACTCACTGATTCGGATTTAAAATATTTTCAATTTAGAGACAGAGAAGCAAGTGAAAAAAAATTCACGACAATTGAGATAATTAAGCGTGATTTTGAATATGATTTAACATTAAAAGCATACACCGATGCAAGCGATGGGAAATTGGATATAATCCATTCTTATCATGATTTTGGTGCTCATTATTTTCATGAATTAACTAAATTTCCGACTGTATTTACTTTACACAACCCTCTTCCTCAAGATAAATCTACAGTTGAGTATTTACGCCTTTCAAAATTCAAAAATCATTCGTACGTTTCTATTAGTAACTCTCAACGAGAAAGTATATTAACTTTGAATTTTGTTGATACTATTTATCATGGCCTAAATTTAGAGCCCTACACATTTAATAATAATCCTGAAAATTACATAGTATATTTTGGTCGTATGATCGAAGAAAAAGGATTAGATATAGCAATTCAAGTAGCTCTAGATCTAAAAATCAAACTATATATCGCTACGAGTATAACACCCGCAAATACTTCACAAGATTTTTATAATACAAAAATAAAACCCTATATAGACGGTGAAAATATCAAAATTTTTGACTACATGGAAAAAAATGAATTAGTAAACATTATAAAAAACGCAAAAGCATTTCTATTCCCACTTCGATGGAAAGAACCATTTGGACTGACTGTTATTGAATCTATGGCCTGCGGGACGCCTGTAGTCGCATTCTCAAACGGCAGTATGCCCGAACTTATTGTGGATGGAAAAACTGGTTTCTTAGTCGATAATTCTGAGGCTATTAATGGTCTCAAAAAAGCAATAGGAAATATAAATCAGATTAACAGGAAGGAGTGTCGCGAACATATTGAGAAAAATTTCTCCAAAGAGAGAATGACCAATAAATATATTGATGCTTATCACAAAACTATAAGCAGATATGGTAAGTAAGGATTAATTGCAACTTTCTGTTGGCAATGAACTACCCCGCAGCAGAGCTGACGGGGTATCTCATGTCATCCCGAACTTGCCTGCCCGCCTCTGGAGGGATTCGGGATCCAGTCTGGATTCCTGCCTTTCGGCCAAAGGCCGATCCGCCTCTGGAGGACGCAGGAATGACAACCACGATGCAGAGCATCGGGGAATTAAACCCGAAGTGGCATTAATAGGTTGTATACTATGAATTAATGAATATTCTCTTCGTATCTTGGGAGGTTGACCCTTTTTTCAAAGTTGGTGGATTGGGTGATATCGCCAGATCCCTTCCCAAAGCCCTACATAATAAAAATATCGATATCTCTCTTGCAGTGCCTCTCTACGATGCGGTCAAATTTCACGGTCAAGAAACAACAGAAGTTGGACAAGTATCAATCGTATATGATGGCAAAAAAATAACATTCCATATAATAAAGACAACATTTCCTGACGTTAATATTCCCATATATTTCTTCAAAAATAAAAAATATCTATCCATTCCTATGGCAGATACGTTCGCCGTATTCAACATGGCTATTATCGAAAGCATACGAATGAACACACTACAAAAACCTGATATTATTCACTGCAACGACAATCATGCAGGTTTTATTCCCCTACTTGTCAAGCATCACAACCTTCCGATCAAAACTCTCCTCACTATCCACAACTTGAATAATTTCGGGAGAGCAGGAATAAATCAGGTGATAAAAATGGGTATAGACCCCAATATGTGCACTGTGTTGAAATGGGAAATACAAAAACGACAGATCAATTTCTTACTTGAAGGAATCGTCCATGCAGACAAAGTAAATGCCGTCTCAGAAACGTATGCCAAAGAAATTTTGACTGAAGAATATGGTTCGGGAATAGATGAAGTTCTCACAGGACTTTCAAACAAAATAACTGGTATTTTAAATGGTATAGACTATGAAGTGAGAAATCCCACAAACGATACATACCTAAAATATACCTATGACATCAAGGCTTCAGGAAACTTATTTGACATCACAAAAGGGAAAGCAAACAATAAAGCGTACCTTCAGAAAAAATTGAAGTATGATATAGACTCAAATATTCCACTCATCGGATTTATTGGGAGATTTGACTCAAAGCAAAAAGGGGTTCAACTTCTTCATCGAGTAATAAATCGTATTGATAAAAAAAAGTACCAGTTTGTGGTACTTGGGACCGGCGAACCAAACTGGGAAGAGAGATACCTGTGGCTATCCCAATTTTATAAAAATGTATATTATAAAAATGTTTTTGATGAGGAGCTTGCTTCGCAAATGTATGCAGGTTGTGATTTCCTCATCATTCCATCAAAGTTTGAACCGTGTGGACTGATACAGATGATTGCGATGCGGTACGGATGCATCCCTATTGCCAGGGCTACTGGAGGCCTGAAAGATACGATACGCGATGGAGATACCGGCTTCCTGTTTGAAGAATACACGTCTACCGCTTTGGAAAATACATTAATAAAAGCGGCGACTCTGTTTCGTACTGATAAAGATGCATTTGCATCTATGAGAATACGTGCCATGAAGGAAGATTTTTCTTGGAATCAAAGTGCCGAGAAATATATAAAACTATATAAAGAATTGCTCGGATGAACGTTCGTAATTTTTCGGGTCTAATTGCTCCCGAATGATACTCTCCGACGAGAGAGCATCGGGGTATCTCGTTGTCATTCTGATCCGCCAGTTGGCGGAGAAGAATCCATGGATCCTTCGGCTAATCGCCTCAGGATGACATGTTCGACGAGTGAGCGTCGGGGAATTAGACCCTGATGGGGATTAAATATAACTCCTTACCATACTCCTCAAGCATCCGAGTCGCCGAGTGTTCATTCTCTATAAGCG
>Ga0210019_1005695_pt1 | contig 10282 bp, 10 predicted proteins | sample CryGeyCG2114_020_2_FD_183969 | JGI IMG/M metagenome (GOLD analysis project Ga0210019, IMG submission 183969) | Groundwater microbial communities from aquifer - Crystal Geyser CG11_big_fil_rev_8/21/14_0.20 (SPAdes) (version 2) | ecosystem: Environmental > Aquatic > Deep subsurface > Groundwater ...
TTATTTGAGAATTGATAATGGGTTCGCCCGGATGTTGTGGATTTATCGGAGTTTCGGATATTCAGGGATGTGGCGTAATCGCGATAATCGTAATTTGATTCTTGTCTGGCCCGTAGCACCAAAATATCCGATAAGCGCCCGGTGTTTTATTTTGAGCATAAGCTTCGAAGACCTTTTGGCGAGAGTCATATGGATTTGTGAGCGAAGAATAAGGATGAGTCTGAAGACCGGGATGCCTCGGATTAGACTCCAATAACTGTAACGCCTTTTCAATCTGCTTAAATAGACCTAGGGCTTTCGATGATTTCGCCTTTGAAGACTGGCTTTTGGCGGCCAAACGCAATTCTTCAAATGATTCTGCGGCCGAAGCAAGCCACTTAAGCTTAAACAAGATCTAGCCCTTAGACTTTCGGGGTCGCAACTTTTTCGATCGACGAGGATCCTCGACAACTCGGCCCAGACGAGCGTCTTCAAGGCCCCTAAGAACAGAATCCAGGGCTTTTTTATTTTGAAATAGCCAGGCTTCTTCCAGGGGAACTGTCACAGCAGGGCGAATTATAAATTCTCCTTTTTCGGTTCGCTCTACTAAAACCGTAGAATCGGCCAATTCTGTTCCCAATAAAAGGCGGCCTTTTTTATCCACTGAACGTGTCACCGAATGGGGAATGTTTTCATTCATATATGAAATTTAACACAAAAGTGGGTTTTAAGCAAATGTGGGATTATCCCACTAGGTTACATAATTATGATTATCGGCCAATCGGATTTTGATATATACCTCAAACACTTAATATTATTGTATAATATTGAATATATTGATATTAAAGGTAACTTATGATAAGTTACCAACATGAGGCCCTCCCAGATCATTCCGCTATTTGACGAGTATCTTTCAAATCGAAAAAAGAAGTTTAATGCTATCGTCATAGGTGCCGGAGCCCTCAGTTTATTAGGAATAATATCTCGCGAAACCAAAGATGTCGATGTGATCGATCCCGAGATTCCAAATGATATTAAACTTCTTGCGCAAGAATTCGCGAAGCAAGCCTCCGACAATCTCATTCAGGATTGGATCAATAACGGCCCGTCATCTATGCGAGACAAACTCCCAGAGGGATGGCAAAAGCGTCTTCAAACAATTTTCTCGGGAAAGGCCCTCACACTCCTTACCCTTTCTCGAACTGACCTTCTTGCCACCAAACTTCAGGGGCTTGGCGACCGCGGCGAAAGAGGACCTGATTGGAACGACATCAAAGCAATGAAACCGACGACAGCGGAAATGCTTGAAGCTCTTGAATGGGCTGAGCAACAGGATGCCAATCCTAGCTGGCCTAAGCATATTCGCACTCTTGCTGATCGGCTCATGAAGGAGATTGGTCGTGGCCTTTAAGAGAAGCGAATTACCGACGGAGTATCTAACAGGAGACGCTCTCACGGAAGATATGATTGGCATTGGAATGCTATTTGGAGGCACACCTTCCGAGAATCCCCAAATTGAACAAACGCTAGTGGCGGCATCAATCGAAGGAATCATGGGCCATGATGGTCGCGTGATTTCCGTACTCACAGACTGGATCACTATCCATCACGAGCGAATTTACATGGATCGACTCTATCAATTATTGCGCGAGCTCGATCCCGTTCGCTTTAATCCAGTTCTAATTTATTGGGCTGCAAATGCGCAGCGTCTTAAAAAGGATCCTCGATTTTCAAAAATTGCGAAAATCTATCACGGCCCACGGGTCAATTACGAACGTATTGGAAGTATGAACGACACCACCACCTATGATGCTACGGATTTTCTCATCCAGCGAAATGGAGAGGATGACCGATTTTTAGGCACCTGTCTTCGAGTCCCTAACAAGACAATTCGACATCGACTCGACGACGTCCTTCCCCCGAAGCGGCTTGCTCTTCAACATGACGTTTATAGATATCGGGTCCTTTTTGGAGCTAATATTCGAGCTGATTTGTGGGCAACATTGAAAAAGATGCCTGACACTTCACCAGCCGATCTAGCGAGAGAGTGTCTTTCTTCCTATACCGCGGCGTATACGGCAAAAAAAGATTTCGAATTTATAAGAAGTCTTCGCAAGCCAAAACGAAGTAAGGCTGCATAAATTGAATAATGACAGAGGCAGAAACTTAGGATTTAAGACCTACGTATGCCCCTAACTCCTTTTCACGGCGGACCCGGACTCCTGATAAAGGCCGCGACTCCAAAGCATTTTAGTTTTATCGTCTTCTTCGCGTCCCAAATTTTCATCGATTGCGAAGTCTTGTGGAATCTCTGGCAGCAGAACGACAGACTTCATACAACAATGCATTCTTATCTTGGCGGCCTTTTAGCGAATCTAATGCCCTTTGGCACTTGGTCTCAGGTTCGATGCTGCATATTTTTTGCTTGGCGAGCGGCGTTATGGGCTTGGCACTTCTCGCGTTCCGGACCGACGGAAAGAACATTATTCAAAATTGACCGATTTTTGAAATTTAATCACGACGGCTGCGATAAAAGGCCGTGTCAAGGCAACCGTCACATATCTTTCATTTCATCATCCATCGGGGAATATTATCACAACACTCCCTCCAGATAAAAACCTCCCGAACTCTCTCTTCAGGATACTTGAATCCGAAAACTAAAGACCAAGCTTCTTTCAATTGCCCATCCGAACCCCTACGGCGCATGAGTCGGTAGTTCCAATAGCCATCATTGTAGTAGCCGCCATCGGGTTCGCCCAATAGTTGCTTAAGTTCCCTCAAGCTGAGTTCTAAGCCTATTTTCTTTTCAGCGATGTCGGAAGCCATTGAAGATCTTTCTTCATCCGTACCATTTCGAAACATTTTGGAATCGAATGGTTTTCGTCCCCAATGTTTTTCTGCTTCTTTCGCTGTTCTTGTATGTGCGCCGTCGATGAAAATACTCCAAAAAGCAAAGCCGCCCATTTGCCAAACCACCTTTGGCACAAAAATTACCAAAAGCACGCTGCCAACAAGCGCAAGGACTATCCACCTAATCTTTCTCTTCATTAGCGAAGTACCTTTAATTGATTAGCAAGAAGCGCCTCCCAAGCAACCCTCTCAATATCCTCCTGGGTCGCATTCGATCCGAGCCTCTTCGCTGCTTGAATCCCTTTTTCATTGTTCCAAAGATCCATTTCCGTTTCGGCCTTTGGCTGTCTTTGACTCGCTTCATGCGCATCTAAAAATTCTCGCGCTCTTTCTTCACCAAGGTCTCTAGTATTCAGGGCCGACCAAACGAAATGCCGATAGGCGTCCGCAGCGTTGTTATGGGGATTCTCATCATTGGGGAACGCAGTCCGCATACTCTTCGTCGCCTCTTGAGCATTTGAAAACATTCTGTAAGCGTCGATAGGGTGTTTTCGAATCAAATCTTGCTCTTCATCCGAAAGCTTTCGACCCGCTTTCCAATTGATAAGAGCGTCAGTGATCTCACGATAATCTTTCTGCAAGCTTGAGATAACATTCGCACTGATGGCGAGCCTCTGCCCGTGAGTCGGAAGTGCGATAAATTTTGATGGACGGAAAAGAGGATCAGGCCCGAGCGGCATATAAATTTCAATGCGCGCAGAGGAGTACCCCCCAATTGAGCTTGCCCGAATGAAATAGCCCTCCTCGGCCTTTACCCAACCAAGGTCCACAGATTTAGTCCGATCTGAATGCGGCGCTAAAATGGATGAGATTTCTTCGTATGATTTTTCCGTCTCTCTTAGCAAAGAACGAAAGCTTTCAAACCGATCTCTAAGATCCGTGACCTCCTTCGGAATGAGATCTTCTAAGACATTGCGTGCTTCATCTTCGAGTCGTCGATTACCAAAATTAACATGGGCATTTGGATCGATTTTTAAAAGATCACTTCTTTGTTCATCAGTTAACTCATCAAAACGAGCATCGGAAAGAAGTGCCCAAATGAGAACCTGTGCTCGCTCTTGAGAAATTCCTTTCGATGAATAAGTCTCAAGCATCCTCGGAAGCCAACCTGCCGCCCTGCCCTTCAGTGGCCCCACTCGAAACCCATCTCCCTGAAGCGGTCGTTCCTCGCCCGCGTTTACACAAAAAGATTCAACGTCAAAAGAATAGGATCGTCCCGGGAGGATGTCGATTTGTTTGTTCTTGGCCAGCTCAATCTCAAGCTTGAATTGTTCCTTGTAGAGCAACGACGCAAGCGAAAGAATGTCCCTCTCTGCTTCCGTCAGTCTGTTTCTCTTGAGCTTAGAAACAAGATCTCGCTTTTGAATTTCCTGAATCAAAAGAACCAGCGCTTCGCGCGGCGACTGATACTCCGTTGGAGCTTCGCGAAGGGGATAGGCGTCTTTTAGCTCTGTTGAAACTCTCCCTGTAAGGGCGCAGCCAGAAAGCACCAAGCAAACCGTGACCAAGCATTTCAATGCAAGCAATCCCCTCATAAATCTCTCACTGACTTCTTCGTAAACTTGGAAATGCATTGCGTTTCATTCAACTTTTCCTGACACTCTCGAATTATTTTTTTTGCTCGTCGATGCATTTCTTTGATTGAGCCCGGTCCAAAGCTTCCGACTGTGGCATGCCCGACAACATTTGTGAGATAGCCGACGCCTTCCATAAACCCGAGTTCCTCAAAAGGATTGGATGAATAGTCCGCGTGAAATTCATCAAGCGTGATAGAATCCGTGAGTAATTCGAGTAAATCTAAGCCAAGAAGTTCGAGCATTCCACGTTCTTTATCAAATTCGTCGGTCGCAAAAATATGCACGAGCTCATGAGCCAAAATAGTTTTGTATTTAATCTGAAGGATTGTAGGAATCATTCCGCCCACGACCCGCATCACCTCACTTCCCATCGAAGCTATTTCTTTCTTCGTAGCTGCAACTCCCTGCAGAATATTGGGCCTAAAGAGAAGAATGCCTCGAGTAATAGAGGCCCCACTTTGCAGTGGAATCGGAGGCTCGATCTTAGAGGTCATGAGACCCCCTTCCCGCGGATGCCTCGCCGTTTGAAATTCAAGAGAAAAGTGCATCGTCGCGCTTGGTACCCATCCGAACTTCTTACATCGATTATAGATTCGCTGAGAAATTTTCTTAAGATCATCGATTTTGACACAGAACTGTTCATCTAAAAATCGAGCGGCTTGATCACTGATATAGAAAACAAAATCTCCTGCCGGCTCAGAATTAACAATAGCAAAGCGAGTGGCTTCAGCCGCAAACTGATTCTCAGCTAGCCTCTCGCTTACTTCGATTCGCCCACCAAAAATGTTTTTTATATTGGTCATGAACGACATGGGATCTTCCCTCCTTTACGTCCAACTTTTTGGTGGACTGGTTGGTTCCGCGGTGGGCGGCGGCGGAGGCGCCACCACATTGGTTACGACACTTCGTTCAAATCCTCGGACTTTCCCTTTCAGATTCAAGGCGACCTCATCGTGCACTTGCCACTGATTGATTTCTTTAAACTCGTCATCGGTAACGGCCTCAGATTCAGCGCTCACTTTATCGATCGTCACTCGCTCATGAATAGCTTCGGGATACTTCGAAATAATCACGCACTCGCCTCGCTGAAGCCTCTTAAATTCGTTCGGGTGTACAAGATAGCGATCGACATCCTTTTCACTTCCCATTCCCGTTTGTTTGGGAGTGAGCCAATTATTTTCATTTCGCTGCCGCGTGATTTCTTTAGCCTCATAGGTACCAATCATTCCGGCCAAAGTTTCCGCTGATTCTTGCACTTTTTGCAAAAAGGCAACGGTCGTCGCTGTATTTTGCATAATTTGATTTTGAAGAGCTTCGGATTCTCGTCGCAAATCGGCGAGCTCCTGGTGGGCCACGATGATGCCTACATTCGCCGATCGAGCCTGCCCTATCAATTTTGAAAATGATTCCGTCACTAAATCCGCAAACTCATCGATCATCACGGTAAAATAACGGCGCTCTTCCTTGGGAATTTGGCCGCGTTTACCTGTATTCGTTGAAAGATCCTGCAAAATCATTTTGCCTAAACGCTCGGCCGTCTTTCCATAACGCCTGGAGTCTAAAAGAATGTAAATGATGTCACCCTTTTGCATACTCTCCCATAGATCGAGACCGCCGCTTCCACTGCAAAGGAGCGGCCCAAATTCCGCTTTGATCAAAAGCTCAATATCCGTTCGGACCCCTTGGAATTTTTCGTACTTCGAGGGGTTCTTTAATTGCAGTTCCAAATCAAATAGATCCTCTTTTAAGTCCCTCGCCTCAGGAGGCAGTTCATTTGCAATCAAAAGAAGGGCTTTTGGATTCGTCAAACACTCATAAATATCGCCTAAGTGAAACAAAAGATTCTTGGAGTCTCGCAAATGAACCAAAGCTCGAAGGACTCGAAGCAAAAACGATTCTGCTTCCTTTTGATAAAAGACTTCACTCCACTCAAACGCCCCAATCAGTTTATCTTTCAGCTCCGAAGCATCGCCGTGCCGAAATAGATTATAGGGAATAGAAAGATCCGGATGGCCGGCCGAAAAAATCTTAAGCGACGACAATCGATTGTGCCTTTTGCAGTGACTAATGATCTGATCGACCATTTCGGTGTCAGCCTTCAAATCAATGAACAACATGCCAAGGTGATGCTCGATATGATGAAATAAAATATGTGTTAGAAAATTGGTTTTTCCAAATCCCGAAGCTCCGACTACTTGCATATGATGAGTTAAGGCCGAAACCGGAATCGAATAGGGATCCCCTAAAATTGTTTTTCCAAGACGGATCTTTTCTTTTTGAAGGATTTTCTCATCCTCCGGGCTCCCGGTCCGTTTCATGGCCCGAATGAAAATCTGGTAAAACGCTCCAAGGCCGCCGATAAAAAATGCTGCCATCAAGAAAATAAAAAGAGTGAACGTGGAATGACTTTGATAGGTCGTAGGACGCAATACCCATCCAATCGTTAATACGGCCGCAATCAGTCCCATCGAAAAAAAAGCGGCCGTCCCTCGTGTGGTTGCGCGCTCGAGACGCTGATAAATAGCAACACCGGCGAAGCTTAAGGGAAGCGACAGAATCAAAAATAAAAATTCAAAGGGCCCTCGGACCCATTTCTCCACAAAATCAAAGAACGATTTCGCCCACCCCATCGATTTTAATTGCTCTCTTGAGATTGGTATTTTGGCTTTTTCCGCCTTCGCATGCGTTCTCCACGCCAGCAAAATTAAAAATAAAACACTCGATAAAGCGAGAGAGCCATACGTAAAACTTTCAAGATTATCTCGGAACACGACGAAATCTTTTCCCGCAAACATTTTAAAGGGGACTGTTGTATGAAAATACTGAAAGAGCTCTCCCCCATGAATAACGGGAAGATATCCTGGAAAAACATCTGAAATGCCAACAACGGCCACGCAAAGAATCGAGAGCGTAAGAAAGGCAACCGAAACTCGGACCCACTTTCCTAGGAGTCCGCCGTTCGAACTCGCCGTCCAAGTGAGATACATGGCAATCGCAAAAATGGCACTTAAGGAAATAAAAACGGCGACAATCGCAATTATTCCCATGATGAAAGCCTGGCCGATGGCTTTTTCTTGTTCCGGAGTCATTTTGCCGCCCGAAGTGTTCGACTGATTTTGAGAATCGCTGCTCATACACCTATCTCCTTTGGTTTCGGCGAACACAGGTCGGGATAGAAAATGACCTTGAATAAATCGCCGTGGGCTTCAGTAAGATCCTGTAAAACTTGAAACACCGGCTGACTGGTTGCAACAAACAACGTCCGGCTAAAGAGCATGGGATCTCGCTCTTCCATGAGCAGGCGAAATCGATGAATCTTTTCCTCGTATCTCTCCCGAACTTTTCGGGCGTGTTCAAGCTCAAAGGCAACCTTCGTCCCCTCCTTCATCGAAAAAATTGCATCTGGAATGAATGCGGCCGTTAGAAGCGACTTTAATCGCTCTGGACAGGCTCGAAGGAAGGAGCCTTTGAGCTTTCGCTCCGAAATCCAATCTCGAATTCCCCACGAACGCTCTAGCGCAATGCAGCAATCCACCACTCGTTTATCGTGCTCAAAGTATCGAAGATCGATCGAACTTAAAGCTTTAGAAACCTCCTCCGACGGATAAAAATTACGGCTGATTCGATAGGCCTTATCGGTCGCAAAAAAATACTCCTGAGGCTCCGTATAGACCTTCTGAGTCGCAACAAATCCGTGATCCTTAAGGAGCTTCAATCTCGTATACGCATAGCGCTCAGACTTCGACGCCTCCGACCAAAAAAACTTCCGATAAACTTGATCCAAAGACGCCATCTTCATCTCTAAAAGAAAAACTAAAATCTCAAACTCTCTCTGCCCTAACCTGACCCCTGGTACCTTCCTACCCACTCTCTTCTCCAAACCTAAACTCTCAACTCTCACTGTCATAAAAAACTCACAACTACATACTCCCAACCCATGCGCACGTCCACCCCGGGCAACCTCGTTGGGTGTCCGGGGTGGACGTGCGCATGGCGATTCCACTCAAATATCAACATCTTAGAATCTTTAAGTTTTTTTTGAATAACCTAGTGAACTCGCCTACTGATCAGATAAACAAGAACCTAAATCCCTATCGTCCGAAGGCCTTTCTACGTCGGCATTCAACTCGAGTGACCCGAATCCGGCGATGAAAACTTGATAACTCAAAATAAATTTGTCATTTCTTGACCCTGAAATTGACGCCGACCGGCGGCCGCGGAATTGAGAAGCCGTCGTTTATTTTGGGAATTGTTGGAAAGCAATTCCCTCCTCTCCTTTCCTAAAATTTTTCCTCTGGAAACGCACTGGGCTGACACAGTGTTTCACGTGGAACTTGAAATTTGATCAAGGTCTCCAACGCTCTAAAATCGTCCAGGCAATGCGTTAGTCGGTAGTACGAAGTAATCCCTACCCCACGCCTGAAAATCTCACTATGAGCCAAATCGGCTTTTGAAAAAATTCAGAATCTACCCAGCAATTGCCTAGGCATTTATTTTATTAATGGAAATAATCCATTTAAGTGCAGAATTTCCATCAAAAGGCCCACCCGATTTCCATGATTAGGACCACCCGGAGCGTAGCGACGAGTTGAGGCTAAGGGCCTCCTTTCATAGGGTCAAGAGGGTTTGAGTTTTGATTTTCAAAAAAAGGGTTTTCATATTTGCCTTGTATTGAATTCTTTTAAGGGGTTTGGGCCCTAGGCCTTCCCTTTTTGATTCATTTTTTGAGCTTTGACCTTTCTATAAGATTCTCCAGTGATGGTGAGTTTAATGGCTGAGTGAATGAGTCTATCGATGATGGCATCGGCGAGCACAGGGTCGGCAATGACCTCCTTCCAGTGAGTCAAGGGGAGCTGAGTGGTGATGACGGTGGATTTTTCGACTGATCTCTCTTCGAGGATTTCGCACAGATCATGGGCTTCGGTAGCGGTGAGTTTTTTTAGGCCGAAGTCATCGATGATAAGGAGCTGAGGTTTTGTGAGTGTCTAGTTTTTTTTAACCGGACTTTTAACGCAAAGTTTTAGTGGAGATTTTTCATTCGCTCTTCCCGGTTAAGTGATTTTCTATCAGCCCGTGCATTTTCAATTTTTTCCAGGCGTTCATTCAGAATCAGACCACTGCGGCCAAAAAACATATCCGCAGGCCGCAAAAAGCGGACTTACGCCCGAAAGGGTCGCAACTCTCACGATCGCGAAGCATTTTTCTTAAAATCCAAGAAAATAATCGTTTAGTTGGTTTCTCGACGCTGGTAGCGCGAGAAAGAAATTCGTTTTGCTGCAAGAATTTGGGACTCTAATCAAATTATATATTGGGTCAGTTTTGCGCCTAGATTCCATCCTTTCGGGGCCTCAAAATCATTAGAAAAATGCGAAACGAATTACTACATTGATCAACTGACCTTTAACTTAGTATCTGGATATATAGTTTGAACATAGGAGATCAATCTGTCCGTAGAAAATTCATCGATCCGATGTCTTAGAATTTTACTGATCTTGCCCTTATCGATTCCAAGAAGCTCTCCAAGTTCTTCATGTGTTAAATGATGGACTCTTTTATAGTGGACAAATTTTTGGCACAGATCCCATCGAAATTTCTCAAGGGGTGTTGGGTTCTGAGAAAGCATCAAGGTCCCATCTGCTTTTTCAAGTTTCTCTCTGATTTTCTTAAGATTTTTTTCTTTTGGAAATGCCATGGTTACCTCCGGTAAGCGTTGATTATGCCAATATAAATTTGATTTTCCTCTAGCAACCAAATAAGTTTGTAGTATTTGCCTTCAAATTCGAGTCGATCAGAGACAAAATATTGGTACTCGTCTA
>Ga0210019_1005697_pt1 | contig 10281 bp, 8 predicted proteins | sample CryGeyCG2114_020_2_FD_183969 | JGI IMG/M metagenome (GOLD analysis project Ga0210019, IMG submission 183969) | Groundwater microbial communities from aquifer - Crystal Geyser CG11_big_fil_rev_8/21/14_0.20 (SPAdes) (version 2) | ecosystem: Environmental > Aquatic > Deep subsurface > Groundwater ...
AATACGGTGAAATGCCGCGATGCAAAATTCTTCTCCCTATTGCGTTCACGTTGCCGTCCAGGTGCGCTATCTGCCCGAGCAGTCGGACGAGGCGGATAACCGTTACGTGTTCGCCTACACCATCACCGTGACCAACCAGGGTGACCATCCGGTGCAATTGCTCAGCCGGCACTGGATCATTACCGATGCGAACCAGCATGTGCAGGAAGTCAAAGGCAAGGGCGTGGTCGGGGAGCAACCCGTCATCAAGCCCGGACAAGGTTTCGAGTACGCCAGCGGCACGGTGCTGGCGACCCAGGTGGGCACCATGTCCGGCACCTATCGGATGCAGGTAGTGGGGGGCGGCGAATTCGACGTGCCGGTGCCGCAGTTCGTGTTGAGCGTGCCGCGCACCTTGCATTGAACATGAAAACCCGGTTAAGCCACGGATGACCACAGATGAACACTGATAAAACTTTGTATTGTGCAGGATTGGTACTTCACCCCAATGATGATGGCGAGCATGGGTGTCATCTGTTTGCATCCGTGAAAATCCGTGTTCATCCGTAGCGGGGTCATTCTCTTTGATGAAAAATAGATTCCAGAATCATCCTCTTTTGCTCGTGCTGGTATTCAGCGTGTGGCTATCCGCCTGCCAGACACCGCCGCCGAAAGAGCCGATCCCGCCGGTGGGTAAACCCTCCCCTGATTTCCTGTTGGCCACCTGGGCTGATCTGCCGGATTGGCTGGCGCAGGAGTTGCCGGCTTCGTGGCCTGCGTTGCAACAGAGTTGCAGCGCGCTGCGCCTGAAAGCCAACTGGCTGCCGATTTGCGCCGCCGCAAAGGACATCGCGGCGGATGACGCGATGGCGCAGCGCACCTTTTATGAGACGTGGTTCAAGCCCTACAAAATCCTCAATCCGGATGGCAGCGATACTGGTCTCATCACCGGCTATTACGAGCCGCTGCTGCTGGGCAGCCGGAAGCCGAGCGAGCGCTTTGCCTATCCCCTTTATGCGCCGCCGGACGACATGCTGGAAGTCGATATGGGCGAACTTTATCCGCAGTTTCGCGGCAACATCGTGCGCGCCAGGCTACAGGGCAAGCGCGTCGTGCCCTATTTCAACCGGGCCGAGATCGACGCCGGACTGGCGTCCGCGTTGCGCGGGCGCGAACTGTTCTGGGTGGACAATCCGGTCGAGCTGTTCTTCCTGCAGATCCAGGGCTCCGGGCGCATCCAGCTGGAAGACGGCACCCATGCCAGGATCGGCTACGCCGAGCAGAACGGTCATCCGTATGCTTCCATCGGCAGAAGGCTGATTGATATGGGCGAGCTGTTGCCGGAACAGGCCTCGATGCAAGGCATCAAGAACTGGGTAGAAAAAAATCCAGAACAGCTCGAAGTATTGCTCGGCCATAACCCCAGCTATATCTTCTTCCGCGAGCTGCCGGATTCCCTCTCCGGCCCCATCGGTGCGCTGGGTGTGCCGCTGACCAATGAATACAGCATCGCGGTCGATCGGCGCAGCATTCCGCTCGGGGTGCCGGTGTTCCTCGCCACCACGCAACCGAACAGCGCAGAGCCGCTCAACCGCCTTGTGTTCGCGCAGGACACGGGCGGCGCGATCAAGGGCGCGGTGCGTGCGGACTTCTTCTGGGGTTTTGGCGAACTGGCCGGTCATCAGGCGGGACGCATGAAGCAAAGCGGACGGCTATGGGTGCTGTTTCCCAAGGGTGGCGAGCCGGCATTAAACTGATATAGTTGCGCGACTTTGGCCGCAGCGTGCTCGGGGAGGGGTATGGCATTGACAGACAATAAAGGTGAACCAGAATAATGCAGAGGAAAATTTTCTCCCCTGTCATCACCTTGCTGAATCGCCTGAACTACACCCGGAAGTTCACGCTGCTGTGGGTGTTTTCGCTGATCTCGATCGCGGTGGTCGTGTATGGACTATTCGTCATGCTGGAACGGGTCATCCAGCCCGCACTGAAACAACTGCAAGGCATCGCCCTGATCGAGCCGGTCTCCCGCACTGTCCAGGCCGTCCAGTTGCACCGGGGCATTGCCGCCGCGTTGTTGAGCGGCAACAAGAATATGCGGGACCGGCACACAGCTCAGGAGGACGAAGCCGTCAGGACTTTCATGGCGATGGAAGAGCAACTGCCTGCCAGCCTGACCTCGGGTGAAGATTTCCGGCGCATCAAGGCGGATTGGGGAAGATTGCAGAAGAGAGGGGAGTACCCGGAGAAAGAGGAAAGCTTCCTCGCGCATACCCGCCTGATCGAGCAACTCCAGGCATTTGAGATAAAAGTTGCCGATGACTATCTGTTGACCCTGGACCCGGAGCTGGTCTCGTTTTATCTGCTTGATACTGCGCTTAACAAGCTGCCCCATGCGCTCGAACATCTTGGGCGACTGCGCGCCTACAGCACCATCATCCTCTCTGAAAGACGGCTCTCCGAGGAGCAGAAAATCCGGCTGCATATCCTGATTGCCGAGCTTGAAACCACACTCGGCGATTTCAGGGCCAACCTCAACAAGAGCAGCTATTACAATCCGGAGATTCAGGGCATGCTCCAGACGGTAGCGAATGATGTTGATCTGGCGGCGCAGAAGGTCGTCCATTTCATCGAGAAAGATATCTTCAGCGGGCGTTTTTATGCCAACCCCGAAGCCTTTCTGGAAATGGCCACGGCAGAAATCGACCGGGGCTACGCGCTGATGTATGAATCCCTGCTGCCGACCGCCGAAGTACTGATTCAGGCGCGCATCGCCCGGGCAAAAAAGACGCTGTACACCAATACCGGCATTTCCCTGCTGATATTTCTGCTGGTGGTCTATCTGTCGGTCAGCATCTATTACGCGATTGTGGGCGGTATTCAGACGCTGGTCCATTCCTTGCGCCGGTTTGCCGAGGGCGACCTGAACGTGCGGGTCAACCTCGGCACGAACGATGAACTCAGTCAGGTGGGTAACAGTTTCAACGAGATGGCACATCAATTCAGCGCGCTGATGGAAACGCACCGCGAAGATGAAGATCGCCTGCGCGCCACCATCGACACCGCCATGGATGCCGTGGTGAAGATGGATGCCCGCGGTGTCATCACCGGCTGGAACAACCAGGCAGAGAAGATTTTCGGCTGGAGCCGGGAAGAAGCGCTCGGGCGCGTGCTGGGCGAGACCATCATCCCGCCGCAGTACCGCGAGGCACATGCCCGGGGATTGCAGCGTTTCCTGCTCACCGGCGAAGGGCCGATGCTGAATGCGCGCATCGAAATGACCGGACTGCGTCGTGACGGTCACGAGTTTCCGGTCGAACTCTCCATCGCCCCGATCAGGTTGGGGGACACGACAACAGGAAATTATGAATTCAGCGCTTTCATCCGTGACATTACGGAACAAAAAGCGTCCGAAGAACTGATCTGGAACCAGGCCAACTTCGACAGCCTGACCGGGCTGCCCAACCGCCACATGTTCCACGACCGCCTGGCGCAGGATATTAAAAAAGCGCACCGTGCAGGCCTGAAAACCGCACTGCTGTTCATCGACCTCGACAAGTTCAAGGAAGTGAACGACACGCTGGGGCACAGCATGGGCGACATCCTGTTGCAGGAAGCCGCGCGCCGCATCAGTACCTGTGTGCGTGAGGCCGATACCGTGGCACGCCTGGGTGGCGACGAATTCACCGTGATTTTGACGGGGTTGGAGGAAGTTGGCAGTGTTGACCGGGTGGCTGAGAATATCCTGCAAAATCTGGCCAAACCATTTCAGTTGGATGACGAGATCGCTTATGTGTCCGCCAGCATCGGCATCACGCTGTATCCGGATGATGCCACCGAGACAGAAGATATGCTGAAGAATGCCGATCAGGCGATGTACGTGGCAAAGAACCGGGGGCGCAACCGTTTTGATTACTTCACGGTTTCCATGCAGCAAGCCGCACAGGTGCGGCTGCAATTGACCAACGAATTGCGCGGTGCGCTGGAGTCCAAACAGTTCAGGGTTTATTACCAGCCGATTGTGGAACTGGGCAGTGGTTGCATCATCAAGGCAGAGGCGCTGGTTCGCTGGCAACACCCGGAACGCGGCTTGATCAGCCCGGCGCTGTTTATTCCGCTGGCTGAAGAAACCGGACTGATCGTTGAGATTGGTGACTGGGTGTTCAGGGAAGCGGCACGCCAGATCAAGTACTGGCAAACGCAGTACGACCCCGAATTCCAGATCAGCGTCAATATGTCACCGGTGCAATTTGGCAACATAACTGTTTGTGCCGGCGATGAATGGCCGGCTTATTTGCGGGAGCTGGATTGCCCCGGGCGGGGCCTCATTATCGAAATTACCGAGGGCCTGCTGTTGGATGCGGATTCCGATGTTGCCCGTAAACTGCTCCAGTTCCGTGATGCGGGCATGCAGACGGCCATCGATGATTTTGGCACCGGCTACTCGTCGCTGTCCTACCTGAAGAAGTTTGATATCGATTACCTGAAGATTGACCAGTCATTCGTGCGCGATCTGGAGACCGACCCCAACGACCTGGCGCTCTCCGAGGCCATCATCGTGATGGCGCACAAGCTCGGCCTTAAGGTGGTCGCAGAAGGGGTGGAGACGGCGACGCAGTGCAAAATCCTGACCGCCGCGGGCTGTGACCATGGGCAGGGATATTTGTTTTCCAGACCGATACCCGCCGAAGAATTTGAAGCCTTGCTGAAGAATCACCGGTCGATCAACCCCGATTGCTGCACCCGATCCTGAAAAACGGCGGTGGTTAAGTCCCACACCTTAACCACCACGCACCCCTCCCCAAACCAAAAGAATAGATCGTCCGCGTCATAAACAACTTTAGCTTGTTTGCGCAATGCATTGCTTTTTAAGTATATTTATCCAGCCTTAACTTTCTGCGCTAACCCCTTGTCCCGAAAAGAAAAATCCCGTTATTTGCCTTGACTACCCAAAATATTTTCAATATAGTGGGGTCAAGTGGTGAAAAGTGGGAATAAATGGGAGGTAAAGGGGTTCCATGTTCCAAGGGGCGGCACAATTCAATCTGGATGGCAAAGGCAGGCTGACGATACCGACGCGGTATCGCGACATGTTGCTGGCCCATTGCGCGGGTCAGTTGGTGCTGACTGCCGATGCGGACGGCTGTCTGTTGCTCTACCCCCAGCCTGAATGGCAACCCATTCGCGAGAAGCTGATGCAGCTTTCCGCATTCAATCCCAAGACGCGCGCTTTGCAACGTTTCCTCGTCGGCCATGCGGAAGACGTGGTGATGGATGCCGCTGGGCGTGTGCTGATCTCGGCGACCCTGCGCGATTACGCCAAGCTGGACAAGCGCGTGATGCTGGTCGGTCAGGGCAAAAAATTCGAATTGTGGGATGAGGCGCGCTGGCAGGCGCAGTACGAGAAGATGACGAGTTTCTCGATGGATGATTTGCCGCCCGAACTTGAAGGATTCACTTTGTGAGTGAGACGTTCGCGCACGCGACCGTCCTGTTGCATGAAGCAGTCGAAGCGTTGCAGGTGAAGCCGGATGGCATCTATGTGGATGGCACGTTCGGGCGCGGCGGGCACAGTCGGTTGATCTTGAGCAAACTTGGTGTGCACGGCAAGTTGATTGCGCTGGATAAAGACCCGATGGCCGTCGCGGCGGGCAAGACGATAGCCGATGCACGTTTTCAGATGGTGCACAGCGGCTTCGAACATCTGGGTGCAGTGCTGCACGAACTGGGTGTCGAAAGCGTCGATGGGGTGTTGCTGGATTTGGGGGTGTCGTCGCCACAGTTGGACGATGAGCGTCGCGGTTTCAGTTTTCGTTTCGAGGCGCCGCTGGACATGCGCATGGATACCAGTAGCGGGCAGACGGCGGCGGAGTGGCTGGCGACGGTGGATGAAGGTGAACTGACGGAGGTGATACATGATTACGGCGAAGAACGGTTTGCTAGGCAAATTGCAAGGGCGGTTGTTGCTGCGCGCCAGGAACGGGCGATCCTCACCACGCACCAGCTGGTTGATGTCGTCGCGCGCTGCGTGCGCACCCGTGAACCAGGGAAAAATCCGGCAACGCGCACCTTTCAAGCTATACGGATTTATCTCAATCGCGAACTCGAAGAACTCGAGAACGTGCTGCCGCAATGTGTCGGCCATCTGAAGCCGGGCGGGCGCATGGCGGTGATTAGTTTCCATTCACTGGAGGACCGTATCGTGAAGCGGTTCATGCGCGACATGGCACAAGGCGACAAGTTGCCGAAGAGCGTGCCGATCCGCGCGGCGGATATACCGCAGGGCCGGTTGCGCCTGGTCGGCAAGGCGACCCGCGCGTCAATGGCGGAAGTCGCGGCCAATCCGCGCGCGCGCAGTGCGGTGTTGCGCGTGGCAGAGAGGGCGGGGAGCGCCAGTGGCTAGGCTGGACGCATTGCTGCTGCTGCTGACGATCGCTTGCGCGTTAGGTGTTGTGACCTCTCAACACAAGGCGCGCAAGTTGTTTGTGACGTGGCAAAACGAGAAAGAACGGGCGCAACAAATGGATGTGGAGTGGGGGAAATTGCAATTGGAGCAGAGCACGCTGGTGGCCCCGGCGCGGGTGGAGCGGATTGCACGCCAGCAATTGCAGATGCAGGCGCCTGGCAAGGAACAAATGCGTTATGTGTACACCGGCGATGAAGTGGGGGGGCAGCTGCGACACGTTACTGCGGAGCAGCCGATTGCGGGCGCAGCTGTCATGCCCCCCCTCCCGCACCAGACGCTTTCGCGCACCGTGTCGGGGGGGCGTCCGTGAATTACGCGCAGTTGCCGCAGACTTCCGCCCAGATCGCGCTGCCGGCCTGGCGCGCGCGCACCTTGTTCGTCCTGCTGCTGCTGGGGATGGCCGGTCTGTTTGCGCGTGCCCTCTATTTGCAGGGATTTCACAACGACTTTTTGCAGCAAAAGGGCGATGCCCGCTATTCGCGCGTGGTGGAAGTGCCGGCGCACCGCGGCATGATCACCGACCGCAATGGCGAGCCGCTGGCGATCAGCACGCCGGTGGATTCGGTGTGGGCCAGCCCGCCCGATGTGGTGGCCGATGCGGCACAACTGCGCCAGTTGGCGCATCTGCTCGACTCCAATGTGGGCCATTTAAAAGAGCGTCTGTTCGACACTTCGCGCGAATTCGTTTACCTGAAGCGGCAACTGCCTCCCAATCAGGCGCGCCAGATAGCAGCACTCGGCATTCCGGGCGTGTCGTTGCGGCACGAATATCGCCGTTACTATCCGGGCGGTGAGGTAACCGCGCAGCTGCTTGGCTTTACCGATGTGGACGATAACGGGCGCGAAGGCATCGAGCTGGCATTGCAAGAGGTATTGCGCGGCAAGCCCGGCAGCCAGCGCGTGATCAAGGACCGGCGCGGGCATATCGTGGAAGACGTCGCCAGTTTGCGCGCGCCGAAGGAAGGGCGCGATGTCGCGTTGAGCATCGACAGCAAGTTGCAGTTCATCGCCTTCCGCGAAATCAAACAGGCCGTGATCGGGCAGCAGGCAAAAGCCGGGTCGATCGTGGTGCTCGACGCCAGGAGCGGCGAAGTGCTGGCGCTGGTCAACTGGCCAACATACAACCCGAATAACCGCATCCGGCCGGCAGTGGGGGCAATGCGCAATCGCGCCGTGACCGATCTGTTCGAGCCGGGTTCGAGCATGAAGCCGTTCGCGGTGGCAGCGGTGCTGGAAGAGGGCAAGTTCAAACCGGATACGCGGGTGAACACCGAAAATGGAAAGTTCACGATCGGCAATCGCACCATCCACGACACCCACCCCGCCGCGTTCCTGTCCGTGGCGGAAGTGTTGCAGAAATCGAGCAATGTCGGCGCGGCCAAGCTGGCTTTGTCGATGTCGCCGCAAACCTTCTGGAATCATTTGAGCCGTGCCGGATTCGGCGCAGAGACCGGATGCGGATTCCCCGGCGAAGCGACCGGCAGGTTGCGCAATTACCAGACCTGGCGCCCGATCGAGCAGGCCACCATGTCTTATGGCCACGGCATTTCGGTCAACCTGTTGCAGCTGGCGCGCGCTTACACGATTTTCGCCAACGATGGCGAATTGAAAGCGATCAACCTGCTCAGGCAGGAAACTCCGGCGCGCGGCAGTCAGGTGTATTCGGTACAAACCGCGCGCGCGGTGCGCGCCATGCTGGAATTGGTGGTGCAGCCGGGCGGCACCGCGCCGCTGGCGCAGATCCCCGGCTATCGGGTGGCGGGCAAGACCGGCACGGCGCACAAACTACAGAACGGCAAATATGTGGATCGTTACGTTGCCTCCTTCATCGGCATGGCGCCGGCCAGCGATCCGCGTTTGATCGTGGCGGTGATGCTGGATGAGCCGGGCGGCAAGGAATATTACGGCGGGCAGGTGGCCGCTCCGGTATTCAGCAATGTGATGAACGCGAGCTTGCGCAGTCTGGACATTCCTTACGACGCAGCGCTGGACAATGTGCTGCCGGCGTTGGGGCCGGTGGTGGAGGAGGAGGTATGAACGCGTTGCGCCTCGATGAGTTGTCCAACCTCGGTGTCGCCATCACGCGGCTGGTGGCGGACAGTCGCGAAGTACAGGCCGGCGACACTTTCGTCGCGTATCCGGGTGCCCGGGCCGATGGTCGGCGCTACATCGCGCAGGCCATCGCCCGCGGCGCCAATGCGGTGATCTGGGATGCGCACGATTTTGCGTGGGATCCCGCGTGGCGCGTGCCGCATCTGGCGCTGCACGATCTGCGCCAGCAGGCCGGTTTCATCGCCGACAAGGTTTATGGCCAGCCTTCGCGCCGGTTGCAGATGGTGGGCGTGACCGGCACCAACGGCAAGACTTCCATCAGCCACTGGCTGGCGAAATCCTTTTCGGCACTGGATAAAAAATGCGCGCTGATCGGTACCCTCGGCAACGGTTTCCTCGATGCCTTGCAGGCGAGTGCGAACACCACGCCGGACGCGCTGAAAGTGCATGAACTGCTGGCGCAATTCGTGCAGCAGGATGCGCGGGCGGCGGTGATGGAGGTTTCGTCGCATGCGCTGGCGCAGGGGCGGGTCAACGGTGTGCACTTCGATGTGGCGCTGCTCACCAATCTGACGCGCGACCATCTGGATTACCACGGCGACATGCAGCACTACGCGGCGGCGAAGCGGCGCCTGTTCGACTGGGAACAGCTCGGCCATGCCGTGCTCAATCTGGATGATCCCTTCGGGGCGGAGCTTGCCGTGCAGTTACGCGCAGGAGGTGCAGCAGTGGTCGGCTACGGTCTGCAACCAGCCTCGCTGGAACTGGTGCAACGCTACGGTCTGCGCATGGTGCATGGCATCTTGCGCCGGGCAGATGCGCAGGGCCTGGAAATCGTGCTGGACGATGGCATCGAATTGCACAGCCGCCTGCTTGGTCGCTTCAATGCTTCCAATCTGCTCGGCGCACTGGCCGTGCTGCGGGTCAGCGGAATACCCCTCGACGATGCGGTGCGTGAACTTGGTGTACAGAAGGCGGTGGCGGGACGCATGCAGACACTCGGCGGCAAGGATGCGCCGACGGTGGTGGTCGATTACGCGCACACGCCGGATGCGCTGGAGAATGTGCTGGGCACCTTGCGCGAAGTGTGCGCGGCGGACGGCAGGCTCATTTGCATCTTCGGCTGCGGTGGCGACCGCGACCGCGGCAAGCGCCCGATGATGGGCAAAGTCGCCGACCGTTTTGCCGATGTGCGCATCCTCACCAGCGACAATCCGCGCAGCGAAGTGCCCGGTGTCGTCATCGACGAGATCGCCGCCGGCATGGCGGGTGAATATCGGGTGATCGAAGACCGCGCCCATGCCATCAGCGTAGCGATCGCCGGAGCGCGGACGTGCGACACCGTGCTGATCGCGGGCAAGGGGCACGAGGAATACCAGGAAATCGCCGGTGTGCGTCTGCCCTTCTCCGACAGCGAGATCGCGCAACGCGCCTTGAGCGTATGGACACCGAAGGAAAGGTGGCCGGCATGATGTCGCTCTCGCAAATCGCCCCAATTCTTCAGGGACGTATCGAAGGCGAAGATCCGCTGTTCGCTGCGGTATCCACCGATACGCGCACTATCGCGCCGGGTGATCTGTTCATTGCGCTGAAGGGCGAGCACTTCGATGGCGCAAAGTTTGTGGCCGATGCGCTGAAGGCCGGCGCGGTGGCGGCTGTGGTGAATCAGGATGCGGGATGCAGGATGCAGGATGCAGGGGGTCCGCTATTGTGCGTTAAGGATACCCGCCTGGCATTGGGCCAACTGGCCGCGCACTGGCGCAAGCAATTCGACATTCCTTTGG
>Ga0210019_1005710_pt1 | contig 10270 bp, 10 predicted proteins | sample CryGeyCG2114_020_2_FD_183969 | JGI IMG/M metagenome (GOLD analysis project Ga0210019, IMG submission 183969) | Groundwater microbial communities from aquifer - Crystal Geyser CG11_big_fil_rev_8/21/14_0.20 (SPAdes) (version 2) | ecosystem: Environmental > Aquatic > Deep subsurface > Groundwater ...
TTCGTTTACATATGTTTCGCTCTTTTTTATTAAATCAAAAAGATTGCCATGAAAACTCTGAATGTCCAGAAATGTTATTTTGTCGTGGCCGGCGAAAACAGCCGCTTGTACTTCAACGCCATTATTTTTGTAAAAAAGCGCCTTGCCTGCATTTAGCAGTTTACTGCCTTTAATAAGATTCAGTTTATTCAGGACGTTTTTTGCGTTATCAAACGAAAAACTGATCCTCCCTGCTTCTTTGCCTTTTTTAATAAATGAGCGAAGGGTTGAAATATCAGCGCTGGAAATCGGCGCTTCTGAAACCTGAGAACCCCACGGATAAACATAGTTCTGCTTTTTTGCGACAAGCCGCTCAACCTCTTTAGTGGAAAGTTTTTTGTTCTCGTCTCCAGCTCTCAGATAGAAACGTCCAAAAGCTGAATAAAGGCTTTCGTGACCGCTAAACTCAATAACAATACACTCTTTACTATTAATTGTTTCGACTTTGATATCTGGGTAAATCTTAGGATCTATATGATCAGCTATTGTTTTAGCTATATCTTTCAACGTAGACTTACCGATTTGCTGGCCAACCACCTTGCCATCATCTGTAATCCCAAAATAAAGCGTGCCTTTGCCATGTTTATTGAGAATTGCTGATATTGAAATAACCGCTTCTTTCAGTTCAGAAGTCGATTTCTTCAACTCTATAGTTTCTGTCTCTTTAAATCTCATATCCTAACCCTTATTTAAAACCCATCTTATTAATTAATACAGTAAAATTTCCGTTACTTTACTCGCCGTATATGGTAGATTATATTTATGATTATAAAGACAGACCCTGATATTATCAAGGGATATTTTGAAGACTATTCAGGCCTTCTGGGCGGTTACGCAGACAAGGTCATATTGCCTGAAAATGAAAAAGAAGCCAGGGATATCCTGCTCGAGGCAAGCGCTAAAAAAATCCCCGTAACAATATCAGGAGGCGGGACAGGCGTGACTGGCGCAAGGATACCTTTCGGCGGATGGGTCATTGCTACAGAACGCTTGAATAAAATAATAGAAATAAATGATAAAACCCTTACAGCTACCCTCCAGTCAGGAGTAAGGCTAACTGAGCTAGAAAATGAGCTCTCAAAAAAAGGCCTTACATATCTCCCTGACCCTACAGAGCCGAACGCATTTCTAGGAGGGACTATATCCACAAACGCCTCAGGCGCAAAAGGATTTAAATACGGCCCCACGCGTAATTATATAAAAAGATTGAAGATCCTTATGTCTACGGGAGATACCATTAATATAAAACGCGGAGATTATTTTATAAATACAGGCGCAATCTTCCCGCTCAGATTAAAAGATAAAGAAATTAAAATCAAAATCCCTGATTATTCGATGCCTGAAATAAAAACAGCTGCAGGCTATTATATAAAAAACCATATGGATCTACTGGATCTATTCATAGGGCATGAAGGAACCCTGGGCCTTATACTTGAGGCTGACGTAGCGCTGGGGAAAAAACCGGAAGGAATAATGAGTTTTTTCAGCTTCTTCCTTTCTGAAGATGATGCGATAAGTTTTGTAAAAGACGCGAAAACCTACAAGGCGATGTCCCTGGAATACATGGACGCTAATTCTCTTTCACTCTTAAGAACAAAATACCCTAACATACCAAAATGCGCAAAAGGCCTTATATATTTTGAGCAGGACTATAAAAAAGAATTTGAGTCAGAGATCGTAGACTCATGGACTAAGCTGCTCGAAAAACACAACGCCCTGATGGAAGATTCGTACTTTGCGGATTCCGACAAAGAAAGAGCAAAGCTAAAAGAATTAAGGCACGCCCTTCCAGACGCTGTAAATGAGATTGTAAAAAAGAACAAAATGCCGAAAGTCGGAACTGACATAGCAGTACCAGATAAATGTTTTAAAGAAATGCTGAAATTCTATAAAGAAAAGCTTGCTTTCTCTGGAATAGACTATGTGGTGTTCGGACACATTGGCGAAAGCCATATGCATGTAAATATGCTTCCCAAGACAGAGGAAGAATTTAAAAAAAGCAGGCTTACCTATATGGAATTTGTAAAAAAGGCTGTAGCATTAGGCGGGACTGTTTCAGCAGAGCACGGCATAGGAAAATTAAAACATCCATTTCTTGAAATAATGTACGGAAAGGCTAATTTAAAACAAATGGCCCTTCTCAAAAAATCGCTGGACCCGTCCTGCATATTAGGGCTTGATAACATATTCCCCAAGGAACTTCTAACCCAGATTTTGCAATAGCAAAATCTGCCCGACTTGTCCCTGCGTTTAGATTTACTTTTGTAAATCTGCAGGGAAGGGCCGACTGATTAAATCCCTTAGGGATTTAATCATGCTTGTCGGGGTAAACCCAAAATTTGCTTGCACTTTTTTCTAATGCGCTGATTAGAGCAACTATTTAATACCTATAAGGTTATGATAAAAATATCAAGTCTAATGCAAATTTCTGGTTTAAAATGAAAACTATAATAGCTGTGCCTGATTTTACGCGCGAAGCTCATTTAAAAAAGATATTGCCGGGCCTTTTGACTAAACTTAATAAAAAAGGTATGGCTTATAAAGACATAGAAATACTTATCGGAACAGGGCTCCACAGGCATCCTACAAAAAAAGAGATAAAAGACAACCTTGGCAATATCGTAAAGACAGTCAAAATATCTTCCCATGATTATAAAAATGTTTTTTACGCCGGCCTGTCAAAAAGAAACGTCCCTATATACCTGAATAAAAAACTAAAAAACGCTGATTCCATAATAACCATAGGCGTAGTAGAGCCCCATCTTTATGCCGGCTATAGCGGCGGAGTAAAAGTCCTCTCAATAGGCCTGGCCGGAGAAAAAACAATAAACTTCACCCATCATCCAAGATTTCTTGACCATCCAGGAACAAGGATATGTTCTATAGAAAACAACCCTTTCCATGATTTTATACAACAAACTGCCCATATCCTGCCTGTCAAATATTCTATAAATATAATAAATAATGAAAATGGAAAAATAATAAAAGTGTTTAAAGGAAAGCCCAAACCATGCTTCAAAAAAGCGGTCAGTTATTGTAGGAAAATATTTGAAAAAAAATTAAATAAATGCCTGGATATAATAATATGCGATATACCTCGCTCAAAAGGCGTAAATATATATCAGGCCTCGCGGCCATTTAATTATGTGGCAAATACAAGAAATCCTGTGATTAAAAATAACTCTCTAATACTTGTAAAAGCTAATTTAGAAGAAGGTTTTGGAAAAGGCCTTGGCGAAAAACGCTTTATGGAAAAAATGTTAGAAATGGAGAATGCTGATAAATTGATAAATGAGATTAAAAAAGGTGGATGCCTTGCAGGAGAACACCGAGCATATATGGTTGCAAAAGCGCTCAAGAAAGCAAATCTAGGGTTTATATCAGAAAATGCCTGCCTTTATAAAAATAAAGGCCTTCCGTTTTTATTTTTTGAAAGCGCTAAGGAAGCTAATGAATATATAAGAAAAAAATTCAAAAAACCTAATACATATTATCTTAAAAACGCTTTTACTACTATACTAAACTATTAAAAATCCCTGTTTATGCCTATACTAAGCTCTTCTCCGTCAATAAAATCTCCCTCTATATTTAACCTTGTATCTTTCGCAACCAGACAATCCATGCCTATCACAACTCCCCACATCTTTTCAGATTTAATGCGCTTTCTATCATGTTCATTAACCCATTTTATAAAGTCTACTGTTCCATATCTCGCGCCTAGATAAGGCGCAAAATTCCCTATATCTTTTGAAATCAATACCGATCCCTGCCAGTCATCTATTATAACTCTATGTTTATCGCTCGCAGGGGAAGTAGCGCGCGGATGTACGCTTATATGCTGAAAACCAACTACAGTCTTTATGCCAAGGCCTTTATTTTCATATCCTTTTATCCTGAAACCATACCCACCAGCAAAACCTGTATTATAATTTAGATTACCAGGATTAGGATTATGCCAGGCTACATCTCCTATCCCTATCTTCCCATCAAGGCATATCCAATTAAATATGCCATAAGAACCTGTTAAAAAATATCTATTACCGCTAGTGCCTCCCTGATTATCCTTAAGGTCCCTATCTATAAAAAAATCCCCCTCTATTCCCCATATCCACTGCTTTTCCTTAGGCCTATGGGTTCCATAACAAGGCGCGGCATAAGAATTCTCCGAATACGCCATAGCTAAAATTATTACAGAAGATAAAAATATCTTAAGCATGCCTTATTCCCTTTTTGGTTGTGCAAATTAAAATAATCTCCTGCCTTTCTCTGCCAGTTCTTTTAGGTCAGGCCATAATTTTTTACCCTTCAGTATCACCACTATTAAATTATGCCTTTTATCGTAACTAATATAGCCCAAAAAACACTGTTTTGCCCTTATAGTGTATCCTGTTTTCCCAAGCATTAGATAAGATGCGTCTTTCCACAAACTCTTATTATGATTTCTTAATTTTATACGCCTGAGGCTGGTTAACTCTATTATCTCCGTTTCCTTTATCTGAAGTATATCCAGAAGCCTTTTGTCTTTTACAGCCTCACGCATTATCAATGCCAGATCATAAGCCGTAGAATACTGCCCTTTTGCCGGCAACCCATTAGAAGTTTCGAAATTTGTATTGCGGCAACCGATTTCCCTAGCCATGTCGTTCATCATCTTTACAAAATCCTTTTCTGTGCCAGCCACGCTTTCAGCTAAAGCTACGCTGGCATCATTGCCGGAATTCAAGAGCGCCGCCTTGAGCATATCCTCCGTTGAATAAACCTCGCATTTTTTAATATCCACTTTGCTGGGAGGCATGCGCGTTGCGCACCTTGATACATTTACATTTTTATTAAGCTTTGATTTTTTCAAAACCACAAGGGCTGTCATTATCTTTGTAGTAGAGGCAGGCGCAAGCTTAACATGAGGATTCTTGGAATAGATAATCTTTTTATTCCATGTATTCATAAGCACCGCGGAATATGCGGTAATATGAATAACTTCCTTTGCAAAAAGATTTGCGCTTAAAAATATGATGAATATAAAAACCGGGCTTTTTCTGAACATTTAACCTTGATGCATCTCTTGGGTTTCTTTGCTGACATCTCCGAGTGCCGTTTTAGCGCGTTCGAGTTCAGCGGCAAGCCTAGTAGTTATAAGTAAATGCTTATAGGAAAGCAAGCTGAATGCCAGGTTTAAAAGCGATAGTAAAAGTAAATATACATTGACCTTTGTATCAAGCAGGAAATATATGAAGAAAAATATACCTAAAAGAATAAGCAGCCTGTTCACCCTGGCAACTACTCCTATAAATATTTCCTCGCTGGTTAATTTTATCATCGCCATAATATATAGTATATACTAAAATCAAATAGGCGTAAATTTATTTGTTATAGGCATGCGCCTGTCTTTTCCGAATGCCATAGGCGTAATCTTTACACCTGGAGGAGCCTGGCGCCTCTTGTATTCGCTAGAGTCTATCATATTCAGCACCTTTTTCACAATATCTTTATGGCCCACTTCTTTTATTATATCGCCAAACCCTTTATTTTTCTCAACATAAAGATTTATAACCCTGTCTAAAAAATCATAAGGAGGAAGGGTATCTTCGTCTTTTTGATTCGGCCTTAACTCAGCAGTAGGAACCCTTTTTAAAACGCTTTTCGGTATGATATCTTTTCCTTCTTTTTTATTTCTATATTCTGCAAGTTCATAGACAAGCCTTTTGGGCACATCTTTTATCACGCTGAACCCGCCTGCCATATCTCCGTAAAGAGTGCAGTAGCCAGCGCTTGTCTCGCTCTTATTGCCTGTATTAAACACCAGATATCCAAATTTATTAGAAAACGCCATGAGTATATTGCCCCGTATCCTGGTCTGGATATTTTCTTCTGCTATATTTGGCCCTACACTTTTAAAATGCAGGTTTAATGTATCTAAATAAGAGCTGAATATATTATCTATTGATATCTTGCGAAACTTTATACCCAGATTCCTGGCTATTAGACTCGCGTCTTTCTGCGTCTCGGCCGAAGAATATCTAGATGGCATGCTGAGCGCCAGGACATTTCCTCTGCCAAGCGCATCTTTGGCTATACATGCCACCAATGCCGAATCTATTCCTCCACTTAAGCCTAGAGCAACTTTGCTAAAATTATTCTTAAGCGCATAATCTTTTGCGCCTAATACAAGGGCTGAATATATCTCCTCATCTCTTGAGGCAAGGTTAATCTTTGGCTCCATTTTCCTTGTTTCTTTTCCCACGCCTAAATCGAATATTAACAAATCTTCTTCGAAAGCCTTTGCTTCCACAATAATCGATCCGTCTTTTCCAAATAAAGCGCTTCTCCCGTCAAACACCAGTTCATCCTGGCCGCCGACAAGATTACAATAAACTATAGGGACCCCAAATCTCTTTGCCTTGGCCCCAATTATTCTCTTACGCTCTTCAATCTTACCGATATAATACGGCGAAGCAGAGATATTTATTAAAAAATCTGCTTTTTTAAAAACCTTTTCCTCCACCCTCAACCCTTCACCTTTTACCCATATATCCTCGCATATATTAACCCCAAAGAAAAATCCTTTACTTCTAACAACCTTATTAATAGCGCCCGGTTTAAAATATCTCTTCTCATCGAAAACGCCGTAATTAGGCAGATGCATCTTATGGTATACATAAGTTATTTTTTTATTACGCATAACCGCGGCGCTATTATAAATATCTCCTTTTTTCTCATCCACAAATCCTACTATTGCAACCAAATCGCCTATTTCCTTGGATATTTTATTTAAATACCTTATATTCTCTTTTATGAAATGTGGCTTTAAAAGCAGGTCCTCAGGCGGATAACCTGTTATGCTGAGCTCTGGAAATACGATTAAATCTATATCCTTGGAAGCTGCCTCTTTTATGCAGGATGATATCTTATTGGAATTGCCTTCCAGGCCCCCTACTACACTATTTATCTGGCCTATTGCTATTCTCAGATGCATTGTCACCTTTGATTAATATTAGCACAAGTTACAGAAATACGCAAATATGCATAACCAACTGCTGCTCATCTCAGCAAAAACACGCCCAGTATTACAAAACCTATCCCTAATCCCTTGAAAATAGTAAAACTCTCTCCAAAAAATAAAAGGCCCAGAAGAAAAGAAACTAACGGGTAGGTAGCAGCAATGGGCACCATTTTAGATACTTCTCCATGTTTAAGAGCATTATAGAAAAATATCTGGCCAAGGATGCTGGCAAGAATTCCTCCGAGAAATAAAAAGAATATTGTTTTTGGATCAGCTTTTAATGCTGATTTAAATATATCATTATTAAAGATTGCCAGGATAATGGCTCCTATGATAATCCCGGATGAACGCACTATAACGCCGGACAACGGCTCTATATTCTTAAGCCCTATCTTTTCCATTATAGGCGCTATGCCCCATACAACCGCTGCCAGTATTGCAAAATAAAAACCTTTCATAATACCCTCCAAATTTGCGAAGCAAATTTGATCCTGACCCGCCATTGTTTCTGTGGCGGGGAGAGACCTCTCGCTTAAATATTAAGTATACTATACCAGATATCTTCATACAATTCAACAATGTCGGTTTTCCAGTTGTTATTGTGGTATAATATTTTTATGTTCAAAGCTGGTAAGGTGGCAATAATTGGAAGGCCGAACGTAGGAAAGTCTACGCTTTTAAATGTCATGGTAAAAGAAAAAGTTTGCATTGTATCCGAAAAACCGGAAACAACCCGTGACAATATCCAGGGCATACTATCAGGCAAGGACTTTCAGGTTGTATTTATGGACACGCCGGGCATACACAGGCCGAAAAATCTGCTCGGGAAATTAATGGTGCGCAAGGCGCAGGCTTCCCTCTTGGAGACAGACCTAAATATAGTCTTAATCGACGCTCATAGCGGTATAACGAAAGAGGATATAGAAATATTCAATCTCATGCCAGTAAAATTAAATATCCTCATCATAAATAAAATAGATGGAATTGATAGGCGCCATATCTTGCCTATCATTGAAAAAGCCCAAAAATTCAATTTCAAGGAAATAATACCTATATCAGCCTTAAAAAAAGATGGCACAGGCCTTGTATTTAAAAAAATATTGGAATACTTGCCTGAGGGTTTTCCGTTTTTTCCAGATGACCAGCTGACTGATAAAAATGAGCGGTTTATAGTTCAGGAACTCATCAGAGAAAAAACACTGGAAATAACTTATCAGGAAGTGCCTCATTCCATAGCGGTGGTTGTCGAGGAGATGAAAGAGAGACCCCCCTCACCCTGCCCTCTCCCCCAAACGGGGGAGAGGATTAAGGTGAAGGGGACGGTCTACATAAGGGCTAATATATATTGCGAGAAAGACAGCCAAAAAGGCATTATTATCGGCAAAGACGGTAAGATGCTAAAAAAAATAGGCGAGTTCTCACGAAAAGATATAGAAAATTTCCTGCGGAAAAAAGTCTTTCTGGATCTATGGGTCAAGGTTTACAAAAACTGGCGCAAAGACCCGTTTGCCTTGAAAAACCTTGGATATTAACCCCGCCCTTTCTGCTTCGAAGTATCTCTCTATAGTAGAAAGGGCGGAGTTAATGAAAATGATGATCTAAATGCAGATGAGGATGGACATGGACCTTATCTTCATGCCTGTGACTATGGATGTGCATGAGATTATTATCCTGAAGCAGTTGAGTATTATTTAAAATTTCATCCGGCCTGCCGAATTTTATTATTTTCTTCCCCTGGCTAAATACATAAACAACATCTGATATCTCTTCTACAATATGCAGGTCATGAGTGGCAGTAATGATTGTCTTGCCTGACATATTTGCTTTCATAAGAAGATCTATGATATGTCTGGTGGTCAACGGATCAAGGCCTGCCGTAGGTTCATCTAATATCAGAACCTCAGGATCAATCACTAACACAGAAGCGATGTTCACCTTGCGCTTCTCTCCTATGCTCAACTGATGCGGAGACCTATTCATCAGGCTTCCTATATTCAAGATTTCTGCGATTTCATTCAGGCGCTTTCCGGTTTCTTCTTTTGGAAGGCCGAGCTGTAATAGCCCGAACATGATATCTTCCTGCACTGTAGGGCAAAATAATTGAACATCTGGGTTTTGAAAAACCAACCCTACCTTCCTCCTGAAATTCATTGAATAATCTTCATCATTAAAAATACTTTCTTTAAATTCGCTGCCAAATGCTTCAATAGTTCCCTTATCAGGAAAAATAAGCCCATCCAAAATATGCAAAAGCGTAGATTTGCCTGAACCGTTTGCCCCGATAACTGTTATTTTTTCTCCTTGTTTAATCCGCATATTCACGCCGCAAAGAGCAGGATATTTCCCAAGATATGAAAAATATATATCCTTTAGTTCAAAGACTATATTATTCATGGTTCGCCTCTATAACCTCTGGAAAGCATTGCCTTATAAACATCTTCATTAAGCTGATAAGACCGCGTCCACAGATATGCGATATTCCAAGCCACGATATGCTGGCCTTTTTTATAATGCATCTTTACGCCTACCCTGCTTTTTATGGCGAGATACATATGTTCCACTATCTCCACAAATAGAAAAATATATCTGTAACACATGCCAAGCGTCATTACAAACACCTGTGGGATTTTAAAAATACGCAAAGTCCTGAGCAATTCAAAATGCCTTGTTGTAATACTTAAAAGCACAGCAAATGATACAGAGGTAATGACACGCATGACAAATAATACTGCCCCGAATAGGCCCTGGTGGGTAATGATTAGCTTAAAACCTGCTATTTTAAAAATAACCAATGCCTCTCCGGGAGTCACGATGCTGAATAATGCCGGAGTGACGATAAAAAGCGCAAACAAAGGTATGAATATCCAAGTCCTCTTCAAGAAAAACCACATGTTTATTTTCGATAAAAAGGCGAGCGTTAAACATAAAATATAAATACAAAATAAAATAAAAATATATTTTACAAAAAGTATCCCTATAATAAGAAACAAAAATAATACTATCTTAATCTTAGGATCCATCGATTGCAATAGGCCTTTTTTCAATGCGTATTCATCGCTGAAAACAGATTCTTTTAAAAAAGACAGAGCGCCCACTATGGAGCACTCTATAAAATTATTATTCTTTGCCACTGGTTATTCGCCTTTCTTTGTTAAAATCTTCCCTATAATCAATATTACAGCCACGATTATTGCTATCCCGATTACAGCTGATATTATATAGGCAAAACTG
>Ga0210019_1005711_pt1 | contig 10270 bp, 8 predicted proteins | sample CryGeyCG2114_020_2_FD_183969 | JGI IMG/M metagenome (GOLD analysis project Ga0210019, IMG submission 183969) | Groundwater microbial communities from aquifer - Crystal Geyser CG11_big_fil_rev_8/21/14_0.20 (SPAdes) (version 2) | ecosystem: Environmental > Aquatic > Deep subsurface > Groundwater ...
GTCATAAACCCAAGTATAACTACTATTAAGATAACTGCGGCCATTATTAATGCGTCATGGCATATAAAATAATATAAAACAAGCGACGCAAGGCTCCCAAGCGTCCCAGGCGCAACAGGCAAATATCCTATATAAAAAACACTCGCTATTATCTTACATAAACGATTTTTCATTTATCCCACATAAAGATATCTTTGTTTCTGGCCATATAAGAAATGCCTGAAGTCAAAGTCATGCCAACTGTTATAAGCATCAATACATACACGGCTATTTTAAAATCTTCCATATACCTGAAGCTAAATCCTAAATCTCTGATTATTAAAAATATAAGTATCGATACAACGGCCACCATCTGGGAAACTGTTTTATGTTTCCCCCCCATCTCTGCGCTAAGAACCTTTTTTTGCGAAAGCGCAAGAATCCTTATACCTGTAATCACTAGCTCTCTTGCTATGATGACCATCACCATCCACGCTGGTATTATCTCCATCTCTACAAAAGCCAGGAACGCTCCCAAAATAAGTATCTTATCCGCAATAGGGTCCATTAATTTGCCAAAAGCAGTGATAGTGCCTCTTTTTCTGGCAATATAACCGTCATAATAATCAGTAAGGCAGGCTACTAGAAAAATAGCCATTGCCATAAATTTGGCGCCTGGGCCTTTTATAAAAAGGAATAATATAAAAATACTAGTCAAAATTATTCTGGAAATTGTAAGTTTATTAGGTAGATTCATACGTTTAAATTAAAAGATTGCTTCGTCGTCCGCCATTGCTTTTGTGGCGGCCGAAGCAATCTCCTATTAAATCATATTCAAATGTATCAGTTATCTTAACATCATAAAAATTCCCTATCTTTAAATTTTTGCCTTTTACCCCGCCTTTCCTTATATTAGTCTGCGCCGTTGAAGGAAGGGCGGGGTTAACATATACCAACCCGTCTATATCAGGGGCATCGTATTCTGTCCTGGCTGTATAATAACCCTTGCCTTTTTCTTCCACTAGCATCTTTAATACCCTGCCTTTAAATCTTTCGTTTACCTTTTTTGATATGCCTTGCTGCGCTGACATTATGCGGTTAAATCTTCTCTGTTTTTCTTTTTCTGGAATCTGATTTTTATATCCATAGGCCTTAGTGCCCTCCTCCCTTGAATATTTAAAAACACCCAGCCTCTCAAATTTTGTTTCTTTGATAAAAGATGCTAGTTCTTTAAATTCCCTATCCCCTTCTCCTGGAAAACCAACTATAAATGAAGTTCTGATAGCCGCATCTGGGATCTCTTTTCTTATATACTCTATAAGAGCTATTATTTCCCTTTTATTTGTCCTCCTGGCCATCTGCTTTAATATTCTATCATTAATATGTTCCAGCGGCAAATCTATATACCTGCATATATTTTCATTATCCCTTATAGCCTCGATAACTTCTTTATCTAAATTCGCTGGATGTAAGTATAATAGCCTCACCCATACATCTTTTGAAATCTTAGCTAACTCCTTCAATAAATCTCCTAACCTCTTTTTTCTATACAAATCTACACCATATAAAGAAGTATCCTGGCCTATTAAGATAATTTCTTTTGCTCCATTTTTTACCAACCTAACTGCTTCTTTTTTTATAGATTCAATGGGCCTGCTTTTATAATTACCTTTCAAATAAGGTATGATGCAATATGTACACCTGTTAGCGCAGCCTTCTGAAATCTTGATATAGGCATAATGTTTTGGCGTAAGCAGGGGGCGATCATTGATCGCCCCTACACTGCCATTAAATTTCAAAACGCCTCTAAATTCATCTACTTCTTTTAATTCCCCGGTTAATTCTTTTCTATATCTTTCTGAAAGGCATCCAGCCACTATAATCTTTTTTATATTTCCGTCCTTTTTAGCGTCTATCGCCCTAAGTATATTGTCTACTGATTCTTTTTTAGCATCCTCTATAAAGGCGCATGTGTTCACGATTACAGTATCAGAATTTAATATACCCTCCTGAAACCTATAACCCTTTTTTATAAAACTAGACACAAGTTTTTCTGAATCTACAAGATTTCTCGGACAGCCTAAACTTATTATACTGACTGTTTTTGCCATAAAAAAACGGGGCATCCCCCGTAACTTTTGGCGCTTCAGTAGGGACAGCACAGCGTGCTGTCCCTACAAAATTAATTTTTTATCCCGTCTTTCGTAATTATAATTTCTTTTTTTTCGCCTTTTTTCCCGGAAAAGCTTGCGGGTTTTCCGTTTACATCTATCTTAATAACGCCTGAATTGCCTGCTTCCAATTTTATTTCCTTTTTTGCTTTCCACGTATCCGAGCTACCTTTTCTAAATGCTCCCGTAAACATAAGCTCTCCGTCGCCTGTTATCCGGAGCCATGTATTATCCGAAGCAGAAACTTCTATCTCGATTTCTTCTTTTTTATCTTTTACAGGCGCCTTAGAGCCTGAGTCGTACGAAACCAAAGGTTTCTGTTCAGGGCGTTGCCTGCCCCGTACCCTTGTGGTGCGGGGGTGGGTTGTTTGCTCCATACTCTTGCGATGCAGAAGCGCGCTTTTAACTATCTTGTTTTGCTTCTTTACAGATATATTTTTAATAAATTTAGTGACATGGCTAACAGCTGACGACAACACCCAGAACGCTAACACTCCTATAATTATAGCTATTATCTGGTTTTTATATCTAATTATATCTGAAAAACCTGACTGCGGCATTTCTTTTGTAGGCAAAGATTTTCGCTGTGCGGTTCCGGAAATAGCCTTTACTGCTGGCTTTAAAATCGTTTCTGGCGGCCGCGCAGATTTAGCAAGATATTCTTTTATGCCAGCCTCATCCAATGCCCCTAAAAAAGCAGCGTATGTTTTTACAAAGCTCTTTGCATAAAAAACTGATTTTATTTCATTCAGCCTGTCTTCTTCCAGGGTAGAAATTATATGTTTAGGTATGCGGCTTCTTTCGGATACTTCTTCTATGGAAAGATGCTTGGATTCCCTTGTTCTTTTTAATATCTTACCTAATGGCTCTGTCAGATGCATAGTCACTACTACTCTGTAGTTGGGGTATTTAAATTCTTCTGATCTTCTCTAATCTCTTCTTTTGCCTGATACTCATCTATCAATATCTCCCTGGGCTTGCTGCCTCTGAAAGGGCCTATTATACCCTCTTCTTCCATAGCATCCACAATCCTGGCAGCCCTTGTATAGCCAAGCCTTAATCTTCTCTGAAGCATTGAAACAGACGCCTGGCCTGTTTCCAGCACCATCTTCACCGCCTCATCAAAGAATTCATCCTTTTCGAAACCGCCTTTGGCTGATACGCTCTTTTTTTGCTGCTCAAGTATCTCGTTGTCATACGCAGGTTCCTGCTGAGCCTTTATAAAATTCACAACCTTTTCTATTTCAGGGTCTGTAAGATATGTACCCTGAGCCCTTATCGGTTTTGGCCTTCCAGGCTCCAAAAATAGCATATCTCCTTTTCCTAACAGTTTATCAGCGCCATTCATATCAAGGACTGTCCTGGAATCAACCTTTGACGCAACCTTAAATGAGATCCTGGCTGGAAAATTTGCCTTTATTACGCCTGTTACAACATCTACAGACGGCCTCTGGGTGGCGAGTATCATATGGATGCCAACTGCCCTTGAAAGCTGAGCAAGGCGCGTGATAGCGTTCTCAATATCTTCCTGGGCAACCATCATAAGGTCTGCTAATTCGTCTATTATGACAACTATGAAAGGTAACTTCTCTTCTGATTTCTGGTTAAACGCTGTTATGTTTCTTACAGCTATCTTTGCAAGCATTTTATATCTTGCTTCCATTTCGCTCACAACCCAGCCAAGCGCACCTGAGGCCTTTTTTGCATCAGTCACAACAGGGCATAATAGGTGAGGCAGGCCATTGTATATTGCAAGCTCTACCATCTTTGGGTCAACCATTAAAAATTTCAATTCTTCAGGCGTAGCATTATAAACCATGCTCATTATCAGGGAATTTACGCAAACAGTCTTTCCAGAACCAGTAGTGCCTGCTATTAAAAGATGAGGCATGTCTCCCAGGTCAGTAACCACTGATTTCCCTGATATATCTTTTCCAAGGGCCATGGCCAGTTTTGAAGAAACTGCCATCTTCTGAAACTCGCTGGATTCCAGTATTTCCCTTAAGAAAACCATAGACGTATCTAGATTAGGCACTTCTATCCCGACGCAGGATTTTCCAGGTATAGGAGCTACTATCCTTACAGTAGCCGCTTTCATAGTAAGGGCTATGTCATCGCTAAGGCTTGTGATCCTGTTTACCTTTACACCAGGCGCAGGCTGTAATTCATATCTTGTAATAACGGGCCCTTTGCTTATATCCAAAACCTTTGACTCTATGCCGAAATCCCTTAGTGTATCCTCAAGTATCCTTGCGCTTTCCTCAAGATTCTCCCCAAAAATATTTCCAGCCTTCCGAGTAGGCAAATCCAATAACTCAAGGCTTGGAAGCTTGTAGTCTCCCACAACTCTCGGCTCAACTTTTGCTGCTTTTAGAGGCGCAGGTTTTGACTTGGCTGCAGGCTTTGGCATTATATTTATCTTCGGCCTTTCTTCGTCGCTCGTCGCTCGTCGTTCGTCGTTCGTAATTCGTAGCTCATCGGTAACTGCCCGCTTTTCCACCTTAACTGCTGGCCTTAATCTCGGCCCGCTAGCAAGCTTTTCAGTTTTTGCATAACTAGCAGCGCCTTTTTCTTTTCTTACCTTGCCTATCCTATCTGCCACAGCCCATATTTTCATGAATAAAATAGAAACTACAGGCACTATTAAAAATTCTGTGGCAACTAGAAGCGCCAATATAGTTAAACTTATCGTCACTATGTACCCGCCAACAGCCCCCAGATAATCTAATAGAAACCTGTCAGCCAATAAAAATCCTAAAAGCCCTCCCCTTGTCACCATTAAAACTGAATCAGGCCTGGCTGTTAAGCTGAAAAATGCGGAACTTGCGGAAAATAAAAATAAAATACCAAGAATTCTGTATAAAAGCCTTCCTGTCAGCCTCTCAGCTAAAATCCCTATGCCCCATACTATAAAAAGAAACGGTATAAAAAATCCTGCGTATCCTATTAGTTTGAATACTGCCCACGCAGTATATGCGCCTATTATTCCTATATAATTACGGATATGGATGTTAGGGGTGGATGTTTCAAATCCGATGTCATAAGGCGAGTATGAAATCATTCCAGCTAAAAGTAACAGCGCCAAAACAAATAATCCAATGGAAACTATAAGATCTTTTTTATCCTTGCTCATAGCCTATCTTCTCGACTCTGCACGCATAATATACTCTCATGATCGCTCGAAGAATAAGATGTCATGTTCCGAACTTGCAGAAAGTAAATACTGTTCGAGCAGACATTGCGTCTTATCATATGCGCATAGTCGAGAACTACGCCTTTAAAAACAAAATAACCAAAACCCCCATCAGAATACAATACGCCCCAAACCAGTGAAATTTATTTTTATACAGTATCCTTAACAACAGCTTTAGCGAAATAATCCCCACAATGCAAGATATAAAAAATCCTATGAAATAATTTATATTTATGCCTGTAAGATTAAACCCTGTTTCCTTGATTTTAAATAAAAATGCCCCTAGTATTGCCGGGATAGATAATAAAAATGAGTATTTTGCAGCAGCCTGTCCGTCAAGCCCTAAAAATAATCCTATGGAAATTGTGGCGCCGCTCCTGGATATGCCAGGCAAAGCTGCTATACCCTGAGCCAGGCCAATCAAACCTGCTTTAAAAACTGTCATACCTTCTGTCCCAAGTCTTATAAAATTGCCCGCTATGAGCCATATGCCTGTCACTATGATCATAATGCCGACTATTTTTACATCGCTGAATGCGGCTTCTATATTTTTAATAAAGAACAAAACAAAACCAAATGTTACCAAACTGCTTACTAAAATTAATAAGCCTATTCTTTTTTTAGTGGTTACGCTTTCTATTATCTCTTTGCCAAATACTATAAATATAGCTGCCAGAGTCCCGAGATGCAAAAATATGTCAAAAAGCATTTCAGGCTCATTAAGGCCCATTAATTTATGTAAAATAACTAAATGCCCTGAGCTTGAAATCGGCAAAAACTCTGCCACACCCTGCACCACCCCAGAAATCACTGCCTGTAAAAATGTCATCTTTCAAATGTCATTGCGAGGAGTCCGCCATTGTTTCTGTGGCGGACGACGAAGCAATCTCAAAAACGTGATTGCTTCGCGGAGTTTACACTGAGCGAAGCGAACGTGCTCGCAATGACGCGCAACATTTAAGCATTCATTGCTTGTTTAATACTCAGGTTCAATCTGCCCATCTCGTCTATTTTAATGAGCTTAACTCTGACCTTGTCTCCGACTTTAACAGCATCTTCCGCGTTTTTAACAAACTTGTCTGAAAGCTCGGAAACATGTATAAGGCCTTCCTTGCCTGGAAATATCTCGCAGAATGCGCCAAAGTTCATGAGGCGCTTTATGGTGCCTTCGTAAATTGTGCCCACTTCAGGCTCGCTTGTAATGCCTTTTATTATCTCAATGGCTCTTTTGGCTGAATCTTCATTGTCAGAAGCCACAGAAACCTTTCCTTCGTCATCCACCTCTATTGTAGCCTCTGTATCCTGAATTATCTTTTTTATAACCTTGCCGCCAGGCCCTATTAAAGCTCCTATCTTTTCCTTGTCTATCATCAATGTGGTTATCCTTGGCGCATATTCTGATAATTCTTTTCTGGGCGCATTTATTGTTTCTATTATTTTGTTTAAGATAAATGCCCTTGCAGGATTCGCCTGCTTAACTATCTTTCTGATTAAATTCATATCTATCCCATCTATCTTAAGGTCCATCTGAAGGCCGGTTACGCCTGAATCAGTGCCTGTCACTTTAAAATCCATATCTCCATAATGATCCTCTAATCCCGCAATATCAGTTAATATAGCTGAGTCATTGCCTTCTTTTATCAGGCCCATAGCTACGCCTGAAACAGGTTTTTTAATGGGGACACCTGCGTCCATCAAGGAAAGGGTGCTGGCGCAAACAGTTGCCATACTGCTCGAACCGTTTGACTCAAGTATTTCTGACACAACTCTGACTGTATAAGGAAACTCTTTATTCGAAGGCATTACTGCCTTAAGCGCCCTTTCTGCTAATGCGCCATGCCCAATCTCGCGCCTGCCAGGCCCTCTCATCGGCTTTGCCTCTCCGACGCTAAAAGGTGGAAAATTATAATGCAGCATGAAACTTTTGAATTTCTCGCCCTCAAGCGTATCCATCCTCTGCTCATCCTGGCTGGTGCCAAGCGTAGTGATTGATAAACTCTGGGTCTGGCCCCTTGTAAAAAGGCCTGAACCGTGGGTTCTTGGCAAAAGGCCTACCTCGCAGCTTATAGGCCTTATATCTTCATATTTTCTAGTATCTATTCTTATTTTTTTCTCCAGAATAAACTTTCTAACCTCGGTTTTTTCTACTTCATACAACGCGTTTTTTATGTCAAATTCGCTCAAGCCTTCATCTTCCTTGGTTAATTTCTCTACAATCTGCCTGGCTAAAATATTAAAAGCATCTTCTCTTTGTTCTTTTGCAGGCAAAGCATTTATTTTTTTAAGCTCATCTACGGCAATCTTTCTTACTTTTTCATGCAGCTCGCTAGACACAAGCTTCAATTCAGGCTTAATCTTTTCCTTGCTACATTTTTTCTTAAGCTCTTCCTGCAATTCTATGCTTACTCTTATATACTCCTGGCTTAACTCTATTGCCTCAAGCATTTTTTCTTCTGAAATCTGATTTGCCCCTGCTTCCAGCATTATAATCCTGTCTTTGAGCCCAGCTGAAACTAGATTCAATGAACTCTCCTCCAGCTCTTTAAAAGTAGGATTAATTACAAGCTCTCCACCTACTAATCCAATCCTTACTGCTCCTATAGGCCCAGTAAAAGGTATATCTGAAATAGCCAATGCGCAGGAAGCGCCTATAAGTGCAGGTATATCAGAATCATTCTGACCGTCGCTTGAAAGCACTATTGCAACAACCTGGACATCATTTACAAAGCCTTTTGGAAAAAGCGGCCTTATTGGCCTGTCTATAAGCCTTGATGTTAAAATCTCTTTTTCAGTAGGCCTTCCTTCGCGCTTAAAAAATCCTCCAGGGATCCTGCCTGCTGCGTATGCCTTTTCCTGGTATTCTACAGTAAGCGGGAAAAAATCAATGCCTTCCCTGAGCTCATTTGAACAAACAGCTGTAACCAGAACCATGGTGCCCCCATACTGCACGCACACTGCCCCATTGGCCTGTTTTGCCATCTTACCTGTTTCTATAATAATTGCCTCTTTCCCTATTTTTCTTTCAACTCTATATACCATATGTCCTTTCTTTAATGAGCCCCTACCGTTTTGATTCGCTTTGCGAATGCAAAACGAATCAGTAGGGGCGAATTAATCCCGCCCTTTTAGCAATTTTTTAAGCCCGCTATCCAAAAAGGCGGGACAATTTCGGGCTTATCGTTTATGGAAACCACAGGTTTTCATAAACGATGCCCTCAATTGAAAAAGGCGGGCTTAAAGACCTTCTTCCTTCTAATCTAAAAACTAATAGCAGGTCGTTAAATCCGCCTTCCATTATTTTTTCAAACTCAGCTTATCAGCAAGTTCGCGGTATTTTTCCGGGTTTTCTTTCTTAAGATAATCCAGAAGCCTTTTTCTCTTGCCAACCATACGCAAAAGCCCGACCCTTGAATTAAAGTCCTTTTTATGGGACTTGAAATGATCTGTAAGGCCATTGATCCTCTCTGTAAGTATTGCTATCTGCACATTACAGGAGCCAGTATCTTTTTCGTGTTCAGCAAACTTCTCTATTACCTCTTTTTTTCTTTCCTTTACTATCACTTTTAACCTCCGATTTCAAATTATACTACGCCTAAAGATTGCGGTCAAGGAAATTTTTCTTCTTCTCGACTCGCTTCGTACATTCGCTTCGCTCAGTACTTCCTTCGGTCGCTCGCTCGAAGAATATTGTTCGAGCGAGGCCAAAGGCCGAGTCGAGAACTAAATAACTACACAACTTAATTTCGTAGAATAATATGAACGGCAGATTTACCAAAAATCCTGCTATCGAGTCGTTTTTTCTCATGCATTTATACCTATTTCTTATATATCTTTTCTTTAATTCATCTGAGATGCGCCTGAACTCATGCCCTCCGACTCCGTGAGCCGCCGTAGGCGACTCACGGAGTCGGATAGGGTGGACAATTGCTGTCGCGCCTCTCTCATGATATGCTATTGCCTTTGGGTTATAATACGCCTTCCAGCCTTTTTTTTGAGCCCTCCAGCATAAATCCAAATCTTCATAGTATATCTCAAAGGTTTCATCAAAATACCCGTTCTTATCTTTTATATCGTCCAGCATGTCTTTTTTCATAAGCAGGCATGAGCCGCTTACGCCAAATATATATTCCGGCCTTTCGTATTGTCCTTTGTCAGGTTTTCCATACCCCCTTTCCAGCGGTTTTCTGTTCCTTGCTATAAATAACCCTGTAGAGTCTATTGTCTTTTTATCCATCCTGAGAATCTTACCGCTCACCATGCCTATCTTTTCATCTAAGTTAAAAGAACTTAATGCCTCCTTTAAATAATCCTTATCCAACACACAATCGCTGTTTAAACACAGGATAAAATCCCCCTTTGTCTCTTTTATGCCCTGATTATTTGCCTTGCAAAAAAATAAGTTTTCTGTATTTTGCAATAATTTAACTTCAGGATACACGGCATTAACCATCCCGCTGCTAGCGTCTAAAGAACCATTGTCAACCACTATAATTTCTATATCCTTGTAGGGACAGGACATTGTCCTGTCCCTACTCTGCATAATGACAGCATCCAAACATCCTCGCAACAAATCTTTTCTGTTGTAATTCACAATAATTACTGATATCATAGTTTAATTATACCATGAAATATTAAAAATCTGAACCTTTATAATATAAATATGCCTACAATAAACATCAATATATCTGGCCTTGTCTTTGAAATTAAAATAAATAATTATACTCTATTTAAAAATATTGAAAAAGACCTCCTTCTTTTTACTACACATAGAAAACCAGACTATGCTATAGAAATTAAAGATGTAAGTTTTTCTGATTTTAAAAAGAAGTTTCCTGTTATTGGAGATGACACAAAACCTGTAGTTCTAAAAGAACAGAATAGTGTCTTTAATTTTATATGCTCTGACAGCGCTGTTACCTTTGATTCT
>Ga0210019_1005715_pt1 | contig 10266 bp, 10 predicted proteins | sample CryGeyCG2114_020_2_FD_183969 | JGI IMG/M metagenome (GOLD analysis project Ga0210019, IMG submission 183969) | Groundwater microbial communities from aquifer - Crystal Geyser CG11_big_fil_rev_8/21/14_0.20 (SPAdes) (version 2) | ecosystem: Environmental > Aquatic > Deep subsurface > Groundwater ...
TCTATATTTGTTGTCATATATCTTACTATACAACATATCTAACTATTATTTCAACGTCTTGGGCGGCAATTCATCCCTGTGAGTCCTGCGGGACATCACAGGGAGTTCTTGCCGTCCTTTACTTAAAATAAATTTTATTTAAATAATTAAACAATCACTCTATCACCTAATCACTTAATCACTTTTATAAGTGATAACCTGAATCAAATGTTCTAAATGAAAAATTTAGGAATTTTCAACTTGTTTAAACATCATTTTTAGACTCTAAAATTTTTCTGACATCAATTATTATTTTATTTATTTCTTCAACTTTTGTAGCCAAGCGTATTTTATCCATAAAAGAATTTATAAGGGCAGATTCTTCCTGGTCATTACCCATTCTGATACTAGTTTGCCCATATCCTTGCAATGTATTTATGGCTTCCAACTTTGCACTAGCTAACATTCTTTCTATTTCTGAATTAGAGACAATATCTATAGACATATTCAATTTATTAAAAATTAAAATTAATTATCTAAACCTAAATCTTTTATTTTAAGTAAAATTTTTACAACTTCTTTTCTGTCATCAATATTAGGAAACTGTTCAATCAAAACTGAATCATTTACAGAATCTTTGTCAACATTTTTACACCACCACATCAAATCTTGTCTAGTTATATTTACTTGTCCAAAATTTTCAAAAAAATATTTTATCAAATCTTCTTTGGTATTAAAGTTATAATGGTCAACCATTGAAACATAAAGCCTTTTTTCAGACATATATTAACTATATAAAAATATTTAAAATTTCTCTGCAAAATATTTTTCCAAATCTAAAATATTCACTCTTTCTTGTGCCATCGTATCTCTATCACGCACAGTCACTTTCTTATCTTCTAATGAATCAAAGTCAACCGTAATACAATAAGGAGTTCCTATTTCGTCTTGTCTTCTATAACGCTTGCCAATACTGCCAGTCTCGTCGTATTGAGTCATATAGTTTCTAGAAAGTGTATTTTGGATTTCATTACAAATATTTTGTAAAGGTTCTTTCTTGGACAATGGGAGTATTGCCATTTTGATAGGCGCGAGACTTTTGTGAATACGCAGTACTACTTCTTTTTCGTGTTTGGCATCTTCTTCTCCACTTCTCGCATCCAACTCCTCGTAAGCGTCAACTAACAAAGTAAAAACATTTCTATCTAGTCCAGAAGAAGCTTCAATGATATATGGTACATATTCTTCATTGGTTTCTGGATCACGATATTTCAAGTTTTTGCCACTAAATTTCTCATGTTGAGTCAGGTCAAAATTCCCACGATTGTGCAAACCTTCTATTTCTTTCCAACCCCAAGGAAAATTGTATTCTATATCATAAGCGGCTTTGGCATAGTGAGCCAATTTTTCATGTTCATGAAACCTGAGACTTTCAGCCTTCAATCCTAGAGATTCCCACCAAGCCAAACGTGAAGTTTTCCAATCTTCATACAACTTTTCAGCGGTTTCTGGCTTGACAAAATATTGCATTTCCATTTGGGAAAATTCTTTAGTACGGAAGATAAATTGTTTGGTAGTAATTTCGTTGCGGAAAGCTTTACCAACTTGAGCAATACCAAAAGGAATTTTGGCACGAGTAGCAGTCTGCACATTTTTGAAATTAACATAAATACCTTGGGCAGTCTCTGGACGCAAATATACTTTACTACTATCATCAGTCTTACTAAGCTGAGTTTCAAGCATCAGATTGAAATCACGAGCAGGAGTAAGTTCGCCTTGACAATTTGGACAGACGACATTATTTTCTTGCAATAATTTATTTAGAGTTTCTATACCCATTTTGTCATCAGCCTGCACACCCACAGTCTCAAGTAAATGATCCGCCCTGTGACGCATCTTACATTCTTTGCAGTCAACAAGTGGATCAGAAAAACTAGCCACATGTCCACTAGCTTCCCAAACACGAGGATGCATAAGTATGGCCGCGTCTAGACCATAGATATTGTTGTGTCTTTGAACCATTTCTTTCCACCACAATTCTTGCAAATTATTTTTGAGAAGTATTCCCAAAGGACCAAAATCATAAACAGCAGCAAGACCATCGTAGATTTCTGATGATTGGAAAATAAAACCTTTTTGCTTAGCAAAATTGACGATTGATTCTAGTGATTTCATATATTTTTAGATTAACTCTATTATAACACATTTTGAATAAAAAAATAAAAAGACCTCTTGCTAGAAGTCTTGGGGTCCAAATTAAAATTTTGAATTTAAAATTTTTAATTTCTTTAGGACGGTTCCACCCAAGTTCCCCGCCGACTTGTCCGCCTTGGGCGGGATCGGTGGGCACTTTTTTTGAATTTTCATTAGCTCCAAGGTTGCCAGACCTTTTCACAGCTACAAAAAAATTAACTTTTAATATTTAAACCATTTTTTTCTAACACTTTTTCTAAAACACTAACACGTTTTTTCAACAATACAAAATCTTGTACCAAAGCTTCTTGATCTTCAAAAGTAGTCTTTTCCAATTTAGCAAATCTTCTATCCAAATCAGCCAATTTTTCTTTTATATTTTTTATTTCATTATGAAGTGAGGAAAAACCTTCATCCATTTTGTTTTCCAGACGCAAGACTTCGCTATCTATTTTATTTTCCAGACGTGATACTTCGTTATCCAAATCTTCCTTGGTAACCATATTGTCACGCAAAAAAGACATAAGTTCATCAAACCTATTGTTTATAGCTTCAAAATTTTCTTGTATGTCTTTATCCATAAGAATACAAAATTAGCACAAATGATGAGTTAAATATAGCAAAAAGTGGAAGGTTAGTCAACAACATTCAATTCCAAAATACGGTCAATCCGAAAAACCCGAGTTTCTTGCCTTAATTCACAATAGGCCTCTAAACCTGTATATGTTTTACCCATAAATTCCATTTCCCCGATAAGATGTGGAACTAAAACCCGCTGTGATTTACTGTCATCGCTTTTCAGATAGAGAATATTTATTTTTTGACCATTATCTATAGCTTCCTCAATCTTCTGCAACTTTTCTTCATAAGACATTGTCTTATCAGCTTGGCTATACTGAAAAGAAGTAACAAACTTGACAACTTTCCAATCTGTCCAGACATGGTGTTTTTTTATTTCTCTTTTCAAAACTAAACCTTCAAAAGAAGTGCAACGCGACAAAGCCACGTAGAGTTGGCCTGGCGAAAAAGTGCCACGTCCAATATCTACAATCACTTTGTCAAAAGTCTTACCCTGACTCTTGTGAATAGTCACCGCCCAAGCTAGACGAAAAGGATATTGAGTGAAAGAGCCGATGACATCTGAGTTTACCAAGCGAGTATTTTTGTCATATTTGAAGGAATACATATCCCAAGTATGAGCGGTCACATAATCCACTTCTCCATTTTGCAAAATTACTTCCAAAACAGGTTGTCCACTATCTTCATCTTTGAAAATATCTTGCACCACAGCCAAGGTGCCATTTATCCAACGACCTTGCTTGTCATTGTTTAAGAGCATTATCTGCGCGCCTATTTTCACGTGCAACTCTTTGTCTGTGGGCAAAAATTTTTCATCAAATCTGCCATTTATCTTACCCCTAAAAATGTATTCCTTACCTTTTATTTTTTTCAATTCTTTTTCGTTTATTCCGTCGGCCATGGCATTGGTGGTGGTAAGTGTGATAAAAAGGTTTTCTTCATCCTCAAAAGAGGAATTCAAACGTGTGTTGAGATGTCTGATACTCTTTTCTTGAATGGTATTATTGCGGATACTGTTTAACAAAGCAATAAACACTTCATCACTTTGGCGATATATTTTATCCAGTTCTATAAAAATCATTTCAAATTTTTGTGTTTCATCAAACAAATCCCCTTGTTGACTACGAAAAACATCAGCGGAAAAGAAATACGGACTGTCATAATATTCTACAAACATTTTCTTTTCATCGCCAGTTACTACTGGAGGCAACTGGTACAAATCACCAAAAAAAATCATTTGCGCCCCGCCAAATGGTTTATTTTTATCTTTACCATTTTTACGCATGAAAGCATCTATACAGTCAAACAGGTCGGCTCGCACCATAGAAATTTCATCTATAACTATGGCATCCAATTTTTTGTAAATAACAGACTTTTCACCGGAAATTTTTTCCACACTTTGGCGTGTGACAGCAGGACTAAAGCGAAAAAAAGAATGGATAGTTTGTCCACCAATGTTTACGGCTGCGACACCTGTTGGTGCCAAAACCACTATTTTTTTCTTAGTATTTTCCCAAAAATACTTGAGCAAAGTGGATTTTCCCGTACCGGCTCTACCAGTAACAAAAACATTTTTATCACTATTTTCCATGGTCTCGTAGGCGTATTGAAATTTTTGGTTAAAATCTAATACTTCTTTTTTGTTCATATTATTGTCTTGTTATTTTAACTTTTTACTGTACTTTTTAGACAAATAATTTTTCTTTGAAACAACGGGCCTGCCGATTTCTTTTTCTAATTGCTCTTTGGCAATGCCTGCAATTCTCCCGCCTCTTTTCGCATCTGCTTTGAGCTTTACAACACCCTTGGAATTTTCCGTTTTATGAATTTCTGTGGTTGAGCGTTCACCAAGCATAGTAAAAATTAACTCAAAATCATCCATGTGGTCGCGCAAGTTTTCGCGTTTTAAGCCTTTGACTTTTTTGTATTCACTCGGAGTAATGCCAAAAGTGGCTTTGGAAATTTCAGCTGTCAAAATCTCATAATCTCTCTGTTCTTTCACGCCTCGTTTTTGCCATTCATCGGTCAACTCTTCGCGGATTGCAATCCCGCGCATTCTTTTTTCAATCCAATCATCTGGATAACCTTTGAGTTTGTAAAGTATTCTTGTGCGCTTGGTCGCCAATTCTGGATTCTCAATTTCTTGCACCCGTTCATAGCCAACTTTTGCCAACCAACGCTTAAATGGCTCGGCTTTGGGTGAGGGGATAGATTGAATAATCCTGAAAATTCCTTCGGTATCAGCACAATCGGTTTCGCGCATCTTGCCGTCTTCGGCAGGCAATTTCAACTGTTCCCAAAACGGGAACGGTTGAGACATTTCTTTATCGCGATTTTTCATTTTTGCCCAATATGTCTTGGGAATTGGAGTTTCAGCAAGCACAGCGACAACATCCAAAATAGAAAACCACCACTCACTTTTATAAAGCGTTTTTCTAATTTTCTTACCATTAAATAATGCGATTTTTGTTGTTTCCATAGTTTTAAATATTAACCTCAATAACTTTGGTCGTATAGTTACCGAAAATATCAACCACCTTGATTGCGATTTTCATTTTGCCTTTTTGGGCGTCTTTGAAAGCGGAAGTTAGCTCAAGCGTTCGGTCTTTTTTTATTCGGAACGATTGCCATTCTTTTTCAAAAATATACCCACCTGTCCTGCAAAAGTAGAAATTGAATATCTATATTAAAGTTGTTCTTCAATGTATTTATCTGCGAATCTACAAAAGTAGAAAAAGTTATTTTGGAGATGCTACAACAGCCAAATCTACAAAAGTAGAAATTGAATATCTATATTAAAGTCATTAAGAGCGTCTGATAGTAACTGATCTACAAAAGTAGAAATTGAATATCTATAGTGAACCCCTCCCTATGGCAAAGACCACAAAAAATTCTATCTCCTTAAAATAGTCTGAAAAGTATATATCCATAATTATTTTATTTAAACGCCTCCGCCAACTGCTTAAAGCTCGTCGGTTTGTATTTGTCCCATTCTTCCTGCTTCACATATAGCATTTTGTAAGCAATTTTTTTCTGCCTCTCGCTTGCGTCCTCGCACCATTGTGCCAATCTTTTTATTTTTTCTATATCGTCCAAATCTTCCCGTCCTTTCGTTTCCACGATATAAATTGTTTTGTTGTCCGTTTTTATGAAAAAGTCTGGATAGTAACTGGAAATTGCGCCACTAGCGTTTTTGTAATCAATCTTGAAATGAATTTCATAATAATTTTTTGCGAAAGAAATCACATCGTCAGCACCTTCCAAAAAGTCGGCAAATTCAAGTTCAAAATCACTATCACCAACAATTTTATTGAATACGCTCTTTTTGGGTAGCAAATATTTTTTATCAGTAACAACAAATGGCCTCGCACTGCTTATTTTGAGATAATTTTTTATTTCCGTGTCGCCAACATCTTGCACCGTCAGATTATTTATTTCTTTTTTAAATGTTTCAACGATAGTTTTTACCGCTTCCAGTTCTGATAAATTTCTCAAAATGTTTGCGTCATTTAGATCAACTTTTTCACTAAATAAATCATCGCCGATAAATTCCTTTACTTTGCCAAAAAGTATATCGTAGCACCCAAAAAGGCGCAGCTCTTTCATTATTCTTTGCACGAAAAATCCGATGACGCTTTGGTAGTTTGGCTCAATAGTGCTATTCAAAATCGTTGTGTGATGAAGTTTGTCGTCAATCACTTCCTTAAAAACAATTTCTTTCTTTTCTTCTTCACTAAATTGTTTTATAGATATTTTTTCGTGCTGAAATCCTGCAACATTCAATAAATTAAGATTTTTGTATTCTCTTTGTATTCTTGGCGTTAAAACAGGCAATTCAATATCTAAATTTTCAATATCTTTCTTTACATTTTGATTATCAACTTCAATAACTGTCGGCGTGATTGGCGAGCCGGAACGATCCATTTTTCGCTTTTCCAACTCAACGCCTTCGGCTTTGATAGATTCCACAAACTCCATAAATGCGGGCGTACCAATAACACTCACATATTCCTCAACATCCTGCCCAAAAAACATTCGGCGCAGACCGCGACCAAGTGTTTGCTCGGGTAATATCTTTGAATCTGACCCATAGGGGCGCAAACCGACGATTGTCGTTACATTTTTAACATCCCAGCCCTCTTTGAGCATTAAAACGGAAACTATCACCTTGTAAGGGCTTTCCATGCTGTCTATCTCGTTGGCTTTCTTTCTCAAATCTTGCAGTTCTTTTTCTTTTTTGCCAGTAACTGTTTCCGATATTTCACCGCTTCTATTTGTATGAATAGTCAAAACCGCACCTTTTAATTGTGAATAATTCTTTTCTAAAAACTCCGCTACATCGTCGCAATTTTTTGTGTCATCGGTCATTATAAAAAGAATTGATTTTTTGCCGGTCGGCTCAAGTTCTTTGTAAGTTTTTTCCCATTCCTCAACTCCTAATCTAATATAGTCCTCATATTTTTCGGAAAATATAGAGCTTTGTTTTTCTTGCAATTTCGCGCGACTAGCCTGATCCGGCAAAACCGGATTTTTTACAACTCCTTGATGTATCGCTTCAACCAAAGGATAATCAGAAACGGTTTGCACAAAAATTTCTCCGCGATTATTTTTTGGCGTAGCCGTAACATCAATTTGCAGAGCTAACTTTTTGCCTTTTTGCAGTAATCTGTTGTGTATATCTTCAATAGATTTAAACCACGCCATTTTTGGATCGTGGATGTGGTGTGCTTCGTCGTTTATCACCATTAGCTCATCGACATCGCGGACTATTTCGCCCAAATCAATTTTTGAATCATTGGTTTTGCCAACTACCTTTTTGCCCAAGAAATAATCCGATGTGTCTTCGTCTTCAAAACTTGTTTCGTTGATACTGCCTTCATAAACTCTATGAATATTGGTCAGAAAAATATTTCCCGATTTTGAAATCGTGCCGACTTCGTCCTGTAAATGCAGTTTGATTTGAAAATCATCTTGCCAATTTTGTCCACAATAACCGTTATCAGGCAAAATCGGATCTTCGTAAAATATTTTTAGTCCCTCAAAATCAGTTTTTATTCTGTCTAAAACGATGATGTTCGGCGTAATCAGCAAAAAGTTTTTTGAAAGTTCCGAGTCTTTCTCGTAAAGTTTATGGAAATATGACCAAGCCAAAAGCAAACTCATTACTTTCGTTTTTCCGCTTCCAGTCGCCATTTTTATCACAAAGCGGAGCCAGTCCTCGGTAAACATATTCGGGCTTACCCGTCCCAATTTATCAAACTTGATCAAATCGTATTTATTGGCAACTTTCTCAACATCATAAATCCAAATAATTGTTTCTACCGCTTCCCGTTGGGCATAGTAATATTGAAAGGCAACACTTGTGCCGTCTTTGGCAAAAATTGTGTGCGGTTCTTTAAACCACCAATTCAAAAGGGCTTGTGATGTTTCGCTTGCGCCTACGTAATTATTTTTTCGCCATTCAGCAACTCGCTCACGCAATTCTGGCACAAATGGTGGTAAAAGTTTTTCATAACCTTCTTTGCGTAAATCTTCATCAGCCGGAAACCACCTGATTGACGGATCAAGTATTTGGAATTTATCTTTGGGAAAATTTTTGTGTAGTGCCATATTTTATCTTAATTTAAGGTTGTGGATAATTTTGACAAAATTCAATAAATATGTTATATTTTAATTAGCTGATTTACCACGTTGTAAAAACAGCACTTAGACCGTTTCATTTTGAAGCGGTTTTTGCATTTTTATACATTGGTCTCTTTCTTTTATAATTCTTTCTTTTCTACTTGGAGAGTTTATATAATACGCCGTCAATAAATAAAATCTGTTTTTTGTATTAGTTAAGACTACAATATAATCGTATTCTTCAAGAAAAAATATTGTGTTTATTTTCTTTTTTCTTTTATTTTCCCAAAGTGAAACAGAAGGATCGTTAAAATTTTCAATTATGGGTCTAATCCAACACAGCCTCTCACATCTTAATAAACTTACATTTTCCTCACTTATTCTGTCAAGATTTTCATCTTTGTCTTCCGTAATTAAATGCCAAAAACAGGCAGGGAAATCATTAATCTCCCGATTATCAAATAAAATAGGCTTGTTATTGTATGTTGGTTTTGAATTTATAAAATCATTTTTAAATATCTCATATATTTTACTTTTATATTCATTCCAATTGCTTTCATAATCTGTAAAAGAGATAATATCTGGAAGCCAATCTGGTTTAGTGTTCATATTAGTTATTATTACCTTTCCAGAAAAAAATATTAAACTTATTTTCGCTTGGCAAAGTCGATTTGAGTAAGGTATACCCTGATCTTTTTTTAATTTGTTCAACTAGTGCATTTTTTGCAACACTTTTAACGTCAGTTCTATTTGTAAATTGTAATGCGCCTAATAGTAAATCAGTTATTTGTAATATGTTTACCTCATGAGACCTAACTTGTTGAACATTTTTCACTATGTTTTTATCAAAATCATAGATATTATTGCGAAGAACTTCTTGAAGTTTAGTAACTTTTTTTTGACTTTCTGTATCTTTAATATCCAAATAGATAATGTAATTGTCTTTTGGTGAGATTATTTTACTTAATAAGGTAAAATACATTTTATAATACCAATCATCATGATCTTGATTAAATTTTTCATGGTTTAAGATATTTTTATCAATTATAACTGCTCTAAAACTCAAATCATCATTATCAAAAAAGTAATTAACCACATCTTTATAAAACAATAACTTTGCAGGTGAAACTTTTGTCCATTTTATTTCAAAATTAGGATTTAAATTATGTCTTTTTTTTATTTCCCTAATTCTTTCATTTATATCTTTTACTTCACCATATGGACACCAAACAGAACCTAGACCCATAATTTTAATTGAGCTGTTTTCTAAATGATTTGTTTCGTCACAATAAATATTATATGTCTGACTCATATTTTTAAATATTAACCTCAATAACTTTTGTAGTGTCGTTGCCGAATATATCAATCACCTTAACTGCAATTTTCATTTTGCCTTTCTGGGCGTCTTTAAAAGCGGAAGTCAACTCAAGTGATCTGTCCTTTTTAGTTCTAAACGATTGCCATTCGTTTTCAAAAATATAACTTCCGGTCCATTCTTCTTTTTCTTCACCTGTTTTTTCGTCAACTACACGGACGATTTCTTTTTTACTTTCAAAGTCAAAATCCACCGACCAATAATCAATCCAATCTGTCCATTTCTTCGTCAAAACCTCACGCTCAATGATGTCTGTATTTTTGTCTTTGGAAATTTTGATCACTTGGCCATTTTCAATAATTATTTTATTTCCGCCGGACTGTAATTTTTCCTCAACTTCGCCAGTATTATCTTGATTGTAAAAAACCGAAAAATCAGTCAGCTCAATCGCTACTTCCTTGGAATTGCCTCGTCCACGGATAATTGGCTTCACATCAATATAGGCAACATCGTAAAATTTAACCTGCCCTTTTTCCACCGCTCTTTTATCAAACACTTCGCGAGGGATAACCTTGAAC
>Ga0210019_1005719_pt1 | contig 10263 bp, 10 predicted proteins | sample CryGeyCG2114_020_2_FD_183969 | JGI IMG/M metagenome (GOLD analysis project Ga0210019, IMG submission 183969) | Groundwater microbial communities from aquifer - Crystal Geyser CG11_big_fil_rev_8/21/14_0.20 (SPAdes) (version 2) | ecosystem: Environmental > Aquatic > Deep subsurface > Groundwater ...
AGATTCGTCTTGACAAACAAATTGTTATTTCTGTAGAGTCTGATCATCTAACACATTTGAGAGCTAACTTGAATTCCACACTTCGATTAATTCAGGCCAGCTATGATTCAATTGAATCGGTAAAGATATAATGAAACAGATTTTTTGATTAAATATGTCAACAGGACAAATGCCACCATGGCTTCAAGAGCAACTTGTGAAACTACAACAATCACAACAAAATTTGCAATCAATAATGACTCAAAAACAACATCTTCAAATTGAAAAAGCTGAAACAGAAAAAGCTCTTGAAGAACTAAAAAAGGTTGCAGATGGTGAAGCAGTATACAAACAATCTGGAACCGTTTTGATTAAATCAAAAAAACAAGAATTAATTGATGAATTAGAAGAAAGAATTGAATTAACTAAAACACGTGCAACGGTTCTTGAAAAACAAGAAACACGTCTTAAAGAATCGCTCAAGGAACAAGAAAGTAAAATTACTGAAATGATGAAAAGTGGCTCTCAAACCCCTTCACCCGTAGAAGATAATCCTAGAAAATAATTTTTCCACAAATTTCATATAAGATATTAACAATTCACTTCAAACAATATGTATGAAATTAGACCAACTTCGAATTATTGTAGATGAGAGAGAACGTAAAAGTGGCATTCCTGATCTTCTCAAATCTGTTGGTCTAAATCTAGAGATGAAGACATTGCCTATTGGAGATTACATTGTAGCTCCCGAAACTGTTGTTGAAAGAAAGAGCATTCGTGATCTTATGGCCTCTGTTTTTGATGGACGACTATTTGATCAATGCTCGCGATTAAAGGAACATTTTGAAAATCCAATTGTTCTCATGGAAGGAAATGTTGATGAAATTGAGGAAATCACTGAAAACCCATTGATCTTTTATGGTGCCATTTCTACTGTCGTTCTTGATTTTAAAATTCCAGTTATTCCAACTCCCAGTGCATCTCATACTGCTAAATTACTAGTATCAATGTGTTCAAGACAAGATTCTCACAAAGGACCATTTTTGAAAAAAATTAAAAAATCAAATGATCTGGAAAAACAACAACTATCTATTCTCTGTAGCTTACCTGGAATTGGAGAAAAATTCGCAGTACGAATGCTTACAAAATTTGGAACTCCTTTGAATGTTTTTAGTGCGACTCTGACTGAATTATCAAAGATCGAAGGTTTAGGTGAAGCCAGAGCAAAAAAAATCAAAAAGACTCTGGACACTCAAAGCAAATTTCTCAAATCTTCAAATCAAAAAACTCTACATGATGTATGATATAATTACATAAATTAACAAATCCAGTGTTTTACGCTAATTTACTCTTGAGTAATTTCCTTTTCAACGGGGTTCCACACATAGAACATTCTTTTCCTGAAGTTTGGTTAATTCTACATCCTGGACAATAATGAATCCACATCCCTACATCTTCTATCCCTTTGGTCATAATTGATGATATTTTCAAGCCTAAATTCTTAGAAACATTTGAGATTGCATAATCATCGCTAATTATTTCACCATTCAATTCTATGCATAATGCAATAATCGAAATGTCTTGTTTTGATAACTGTGGAAAATCTCCAGTGTTTTTTGAAGCTTTTATAGCATTTTTTGTTGACTCTGGATCTGGCTCTCTAATTTTTAATCTGTTTGTCTCAAGTAGAGTCCCCAATGCATCATGATTTTTTTTAATGTGTTTTATTTCCTCATATACTAAAGATGTGGTGTAACAATCTTCAGATGAACTAAATGGCACTCCTGCATAAAATGCACTAGCATCTAAAATTCTAAAACCCAAGCTTGCTCATCTGTCTCAGCCCTCGTTTTTTTAATCTTACAAAGACTGCTGGTTTCTTGTATTTCTTGATTGTAATTGGTTCTTCATATCCTGCTGCTCTTACTACCTGCGCATCCATCGCTATACTGCAATCATGAGAACTTGTTATTTCAATTTTCTCATCTGGAACAACTAATGATGCTAATCTGTATACTGGTGCAACAGGAGTAATGATTAAGACATCTAAGCTTTCATGTAATATTGGACCTCCTAATGAAAAAGAATGTCCAGTTGATCCACTTGGAGTTGCAATTATCACTCCGTCCATTTTCTGTTTTACAACGTCGTCTTGAAATTTTATTTTAATTTCTGCAGTTTTAGTCAAATTTGTTCTTGTAATGTAAATCTCATTCAATGCGGGTGGAAATTCTTTTCCTCCACAAGATGCAACAACTCTTGTTCTCTTGTCTAAAAAGAAATTATCTTTTAAAATCTGATCTATGGCATTATCAATTTCTTCAATTGTAATTTCTGCTAAAATGCCTCTATTTCCACCCACGTTAATTGTTAGAATAGGTGTTTCATTATCTAAATTTCTAAAAACTCGAAGGGTAGTTCCATCTCCTCCTAGAGTGATTACTAAATCCAGTTTTTCTTTTTTTAGTTCTTCTAATGTTTCTATTTGCTGTGCCCCTTCTACCTGAATTGGTGCAATTGTAAACACTGTTGCTTTTTTTGCCAAAAGTTTTTTTGTAACATTTTTTGCTGCCTGTTCTGAATCTTTAGATCCAACCTTACTCACAACTGCCACTTTTTGTAGTTTCAAGCAGTTCTTCTGAACCGTATTTACTTAAAAATGATATTTTTTCTTGGAAAAACAATTAAGTATGAAAACAAATCCGTACAAAATATGGCTTATGCACATCCTGAAGTATTAGTTGACACTGAATGGGTATCAAAAAATTCTCCTAGTGAAAAAAGGAAATTAGTTGAAGTCGATTACGATCCTGTAAATGGATATCAAAAAGGCCACATTGATGGTGCCAGCTTAATCTGGTGGAAACGTGATATCAATGATCCTGTTACTAGGGACATTATTGGTAAAAAAGCATTTGAAGCACTAATGTCAAAAAATGGAATTACTGCAGATACCGAAGTAATTCTTTATGGTGATTTTAATAATTGGTTTGCAGCATTCGTTTTCTGGGTTTTCAAAATCTATGGTCATGAAAATCTAAAGATCATGAATGGTGGACGAAAAAAATGGGAATTAGAAAATAAAAGTTACACTACGGATGAACCTCAAATAGCATCGACAAATTACATTGCACAACCTCCAGATGAAGGATTACGTGCATATCTATTTGATGTCAGTAGAGCATTGGGAAAAGAAGACACTGTAATGGTTGATGTACGATCTCCTGCAGAATTCTCTGGACAAATCACCGCTCCTCCGGAATACCCCATGGAGCATGCACAAAGAGGTGGCCACATACCTAATGCAAATAACATTCCATGGGCAACTGCAGTTAATGATGCTGATGGCACGTTCAAATCTGTAGAAGAGTTACGCCAAAACTATGAACCAAAAGGCGTTACTCCTGACAAGGATGTAATTTGTTATTGCAGAATTGGTGAAAGATCCTCGCACAGTTGGTTTGTTCTAAAATATTTACTTGGATATCCTCAGGTTCGAAACTATGATGGTTCTTGGACTGAATGGGGTAATATGATAGGTAATCCTGTGGAAAAATAACTTGCTCTTAGACCTTCCTATTCTTGAGAAAGGCACTTTCTATTTTATTAAAGATGGAGAATCTGATATCATAATGGAAGATAAAACAAAGCGTGGTCTTGAAATTAAAGAAATGTCCATTGATGAAAAACTAAATGTCAAAGCTGACAAAGGAATGATCCACGATATGGATGGGATTGGGCATTGGGTTTCTATACGATGGTTTTTTCCAAAAGATGAATATGATCTAGATCAAGTAATTACTCATGCGGAGGCAATGGAAAAAAAATACACCGAACTCCGAGAACTTACGTGCCCTGATGATGACTGATAACCTTTTTATCTAAAATCAAGTTAGATACATCATATGTCATTACTTCTAAAAGATCGAGTTTGGTCAATGGAAGCACCTACAGCTAAACGTGGTGTGTATCCATTACATGGATTCAAACTAGGGCTTTACAGATTACCAATAACACTTGAAAATCCTTTAGAACTAAAATCAGTTCATGATGGTCTCAAAAAGGCATTTGAAATGGACATGTATGCAGACAGAATTTTTGCAACATATAGGTGGAAAGAGCAAAGCATGGATGATCCTGATGCAAAAGGATACCAAGAAGTTGACTTATCAGTTACAGTAGAAATTGTCACTGGCGAAGTCGTAGACATTATTTATCAAATCTTTCCAATAGAGAAATTTGGTGATCCAAATTGGGTTAAAGATTATAGAAAGAAGGCTGATCATTTTGCAAAAATGGTAATTGATACAATCTTACGAAATACAATTTTAGCTGACAAGATGATTTCTCATCTTGTAAAAACAGAAAAAATATCTGAAGTAGCAGCTATACAAAAACTTGAAGAGATCACTCCTTTAGCTAAAATTGTTCTTGGTGCAAAACCAAAACCTGTTGAAGCCAAAGATGAGGATGCTGTAGAAGATGACGAATCAATTGAAATCCCAGATGGTGCTAAACCCGGTCCAATTGATGTTGATTACAAATCAAAGATGAAACCATCTAGCGTGTATGAAGCTCCTGAACACACAATCAAAACTTGGGGAAGGAAAGGCACCAATAATGGAATCTTGGGTGTTTGGGGAGAATTTGTTTCAGTAGATTATGATATTTGTGTAGCTGATGGCGGATGTATTGAAGCATGCCCTGTAGGTGTCTATGAATGGTTTGACACTCCTGGAAATCCTGCATCTGAAAAGAAACCATTAATGTCAAAAGAACCTGATTGCATATTCTGTCTTGCATGCGAAGGTGTTTGTCCTCCTCAGGCAATCAAAATTTTTGAGCAAAAATAATTTGAATCTTTTACAAGTATAAATAGCGAATAGTGATTCTGTGAATTTGGGACATGGTATTAAACCCCTTCACTACATTTGTATTTGATCTTTTTATTTTCTCGGCAATCATAATCACGGCATACACTGTTAATTTCTATTATCTTGCTTTTCTTTCTCGAAAAAGAAAAGGTATTCTATCTACTCTTGATTGGGGAACTCCATCTGTGACAATTCAATTACCTATATACAACGAAAAATATGTTGCAAAGAGACTTGTAGATGCTGTATGTACTTTAGATTACCCAAAAAATAAAATGCGAATAATGGTTTGCGATGATTCTGATGATGATACTGTTGAATTGTTAGAAAATGTAGTTAATGATTATCAAAAACAAGGATTTCAAATTGAACACATAAGACGTGGAACAAGAAAAGGGTACAAGGCAGGGGCTCTAAAACATGCAATGCAAACAACTGATACTGATCTTGTTGCTATCTTTGACGCAGATTTCATACCACCAACATGGTTTCTTAAGCGAGCCATTCCGCACTTTTCAAAACCCGGGATTGGTTTAGTACAATGTAGATGGGGTCATGTGAATGAAAACTATTCCACCATTACTCAAGTTCAGGCTCTTAGTCTTGACTTTCATTTTCTTGTAGAGCAAAAAGCAAAAAGCAACTCTCATTTGTTTATGAATTTTAATGGTACCGCTGGAATTTGGAGACGCAGTTGTATTGAGGATGCTGGAGGGTGGCATACTGCTACTCTTGTTGAAGATCTTGATTTGAGTTATAGGGCACAAATGAAAGGATGGAAATGTGTATTTTTACCTGACATTGTAGTTGATGCAGAACTACCTGCACAAATGAATGCTGCTAAAAGACAACAATTTCGTTGGGCAAAAGGTTCTATTCAATGTGCAGTAAAATTACTTTCTGATGTTATGTTACAACGTAAAGTATCCATCGAAGCAAAAATTCAAGCGTTCATTCAACTTACTCGTCACATTGTTTATCCACTAATGCTGATACAATTCTTAGCATTACCTGTTCTATTGGCTGGTCAAATCAATCTGTATGTGGTGAGTTTTCTTCCTGCATTAACTATAGCAACGTATCTTGCAATGGGTCCAGGTGCCTATCTTGTCATTATACATGGAATGTATGATAAATCATGGAAATCAAAAGCAAAATTACTTCCAGCATTGTTAGTCTATAATGCAGGAATGTCTGTTAACAACACTGTTGCAGTCTTTGATGCAATTATTGGTAAGAAAAATGAATTTCTGCGAACTCCAAAATATGGAATTATTACAAAAGACGATGATTGGCGAAACAAGGCATATAATTTACCCTTCACACAAACAACTCTTTTAGAAATATTTTTTGGAGTTTATGGAATTATGGGTATTTTTATCTCCATATTTTCAAATAATCCTGTTTTTATTCCTATTATCCTCCTCCAAACTCTTGGCTTTTTCTATATTGCTTACATGAGTTTGTCGCATACTAGATTTAAGAAAAATAATTCTTATAATGATAAACCTCTAACAAAGAAAGAAAAAACTGCTAATCGTGTTTACAAACTTGCAATGGTTGGAATTCTTGCGATAATTGTTTTTGGCGGATACATGGCAATTTCTGGTTACAATACTGACATTTACCCGCTAGATCGAATTCGAGGAAATCTTGATGGAGTTATGTCTTCTTCTGATCCTATCGTGATTCGTAATCATCTGGTATCGATTCAGAATGATCTGAATCTAGTAATGAAAAATATCCCGGACACAACTGACGCAAGTGGAAAAGTTATTTCCAAAAACCCTGTTTGGATATTTGGTACCGAATCTACCAATTTCCTCAGAATTCAAAATGACATAGATGCCATGTTTGAAGGACTGGATGAAATTGCATCTGTTTCTAAAGATAATGCTGCATATCATACAGGAATGATTGATGTTCATAAAAGGGCACTGTTATTACAAATCAATATCATGGATGTGACTCCTTACATGTATGTCAGCCTCGAAAATATGATGTTTAGTGCTATTTGGATTGCAGCAATTATCGGAATCTTTGCAATGCTGAAAAGAAAGAAAGAACAACTAAAGAAAATTGATATTATTGATAATGTTCATTTAAAGACAAATTAGTTCTGCCTCTAAAAATTCCATTGAATTTTTATGTATCTGATAGATAATCTAACTATGCCTGAATTTGGTACAATTACCGTCGTGGTTTTGGCTGTTGCGATAATAGGTATCATAGTTGTAACTGCAAAATCAAGACTAACTTCAAATAATGTACACATGAACACTAATGATAAAACAACAATGTCTTCAAATCTTTACAAACTTGCAATGGTTGGAATTCTTGCGATAATTGTTTTTGGCGGATACATGGCAATTTCTGGTTACAATACTGACATTTACCCGCTAGATCGAATTCGAGGAAATCTTGATGGAGTTATGTCTTCTTCTGATCCTATCGTGATTCGTAATCATCTGGTATCGATTCAGAATGATCTGAATCTAGTAATGAAAAATATCCCGGACACAACTGACGCAAGTGGAAAAGTTATTTCCAAAAACCCTGTTTGGATATTTGGTACCGAATCTACCAATTTCCTCAGAATTCAAAATGACATAGATGCCATGTTTGAAGGACTGGATGAAATTGCATCTGTTTCTAAAGATAATGCTGCATATCATACAGGAATGTTGGATATCAATGATAGGGCACTATTGTTGAAAATCAACATTATGGATGCAACTCCTTACATGTATGTCAGCCTCGAAAATATGATGTTTAGTGCTATTTGGATTGCAGCAATTATCGGAATCTTTGCAATGCTGAAAAGAAAGAAAGAACAACTTCAAAAAGAAGATGAAATAGGAATTTAAGAAATATTTAGATCCTGTCTAATTTCATCTACTGCTCTGATACCATAGATGTCTCTTACTTGTTGAATTCGGATTGATTCTTTTAACATGTCTCTTCCTATTGCATTTGTCAAAATAGAATACACATCACTGAATCTAACTTCCCATTTGTCTGCACAATCTAGTATTTTGCTTACTGCCCATTGTCTTACTTCATGAGGGAGTGGGATTTTCCCCCCTGATTCTATTGATAATCTATCAAATAGGTTGACAATATCTGCCGTGCGTGATGCCATTTTCTCAATATCTTGTGTTGTGCCGTATTTTGATTCTGTGTTCATTCTGATATTTGACTGATATTCTGCTAGCTTCAATAGTGCCATTACTTCTTTTGATGAATCATCCGATGTTTTGCTTGTTACGCTTTTAATTTTTTGAATTTCTTCAAATAATCTTTCAGATTTTTTATGAAATTCTATTGTCGACTCGTCTTGTCTTTTTAGCGTGTCTGAAACTGATGATATTTTTTGCTCAATACTATTTGTTTTATCTGCTATGTTATGTTTGAATTTTGAAACTTCTTCCTGTACTGATTTGAGTCCTTCTCCTACAAATGCTGTGGAGTCTGCTCTTTTTGCTAATGTGCCTATCTCTGTCTCAATCCTGTCTATTTTTCCGTTCAGATCTTTGATTGATTCTAGGCTCAAACTGTCTATTGAATTTGCTTTGGATGATACTACGTCAAACTGTTGTTTGAGCCCATCAATTACTCCTCCTAAAGAATCAATTTTTGACGCTTTAGATGATATACTATCTATTGTAATTTTTATTGCATCTAGCTCTGCACTAAGATTTGAAGTCAATGATATACCGTCTGTTATCCTTTCCAATTCCTGTTTGAGACTTTCAATAATCTGGGAACCTGTATCTAATTTTGCAGTTTTTCCTGAAATTTCTTCTATGTTGTTTTTTAGATTATCTATTTCTGAACTGATTCCTAGAAGAGAATCTGTTTTTCCTGAGACTTTTCTGAGATCATCTCTTACCTCATCAATTCTTTGAGCAATTTTAATTATCATTTGAGAGTTGTTTTTAATTGAATTCATGCTATCTTCTACCTGCTGAGATAATTCTTGAGGTTTAGTTGTTTTTTGTAATTCTGAAATTTTATTGATTTCTCGTTCTAATTTGGCGGTTTGATCATTAATTTTGTTTATTAGGTTTGACTGTGATCTTACTTGGTTTAATCCTGCGTACAGTTTTTGAGTGTCATCTTCAATTATGTTGATCTGTTTTGATTGTTTTTGTATGTATTCTAGGGTTGATGTCAATGTGTCAATCATGCCCTTCATTGACACTAGAACCTTCTGATTCTCTCCAAAAATCTTTGACATTGCTTTGATCTCTTTTTGTAATGCTTTATTGGAATCTGAAACCAATGCTACTTTTTTGAGCAGTACTGATGGGTTTGGCTCTTTTTTCACCTGTTTTAGTGTTTTTTTCTTTGCCACATTGATAACCATGTGAATTCAATTAAAAATTTAAAGATAAAAAAGTTGGGTCTAAAATAAAAAATGTAAAGAGTTACTTGTTTACAACTTCTGGTTCATGAAGTAACTCATGAAATGTTTTTTCAGCCAATCCATTGGCTGTGTCAATAAACCCTCTTGGACAATACTCGCATTGAATCATATAGTACGGTATGGTACCGTACTATTAATAATAAGGTGATTACAGAGTAACCAATTATACAGTCAGATACCCCAGGTCATATCTCTACATTTTATTCAGCTGACCTAATCATCATTCTGCATTTGGATTATGATATTTGGGCATAAAGAGGTTAAACCTTACGAAAATCATTATCGAATTAACAAGTTTGTTTAAAAAGGATTTAACGTAAATTTAGAAAAATAATCATCAATTAAACATTCACACAGGCATGATATGCAACACTCCTTACTATACTCTATTTGTGTTCATAGTTACATTGACGACATTAAACCTATCTTGATAGAACAAACTCTTCTTGAATTACCATGCCTGAATTTTGTAACTAATTTAAAATTCACTTGATTATTAATACAGCAATCCTACTGCTTTTCTTAAAATCCGACAACCACTGATCACTGAATGTCTTTTACAGAAATCTTTATTGGACATATGTATCCATTTTTGTTTAAGATTGGTGATAAAATCATCTCTATTTTAGAAGAGAAAAAATATGTCTGATGAACTAAAACAATTACTTGGCAGAGTGCATTCTGGTATAACTACTTTTGATTTTGATGGAAAAAATACCCCATGTATTGAATTGGATGAAAAAATATATGATGTGATGTTATCAAAAGTGGCTGGACAGTCATTATCTATCGATACTGATCTCAATATCCTTCATGATGGGCTTGGCAATGTCTTTGTAGAAATAACATTGACTTTTTCAAAAGGAGATATTGTTGAAACATTTCTAGTCAATGCTAAAACTGATCTTGGTTTTTTTGAATCTCTTGCAAACACATCGATGCTTGCACTTGTTTCTCCTAAATCTCATTATGGAAAGGACA
>Ga0210019_1005722_pt1 | contig 10258 bp, 9 predicted proteins | sample CryGeyCG2114_020_2_FD_183969 | JGI IMG/M metagenome (GOLD analysis project Ga0210019, IMG submission 183969) | Groundwater microbial communities from aquifer - Crystal Geyser CG11_big_fil_rev_8/21/14_0.20 (SPAdes) (version 2) | ecosystem: Environmental > Aquatic > Deep subsurface > Groundwater ...
CTTTTCCGTCTATTGCAATTATATCGGGGTTTGCTTGAATCGCCAATTCAATATCTTTTTCTCCGGGAGCTCCCAATTTCAAAATTATCGGAACTCCGCCAGTAATTTCTCTCAACCATTCTATTTTCTTTTTTAAATCATTAATATTTTTTATATCCGGGTGGGAAGCTGGAGAGTGAATATCTTTTCCCAAAGGAACATTTCTGATTCTTGCTATTTCTTCAGTAACTTTTTCGGCAGGCAAAAGCCCTCCTTGGCCTGGCTTTGCCGATTGACCAATTTTAATTTCAATTGCATCGGCCTTTTTCAAAATCTCCTCTGTAATTCCAAAACGGCCAGTACTATATTGGACTATTAAAAATTTTGAAAATTCTCTTTCTTCCGGTAATACACCTCCTTCTCCGGTATTTTCTAGGGTGCCAGCCAAGGTTGAAGCCTTAGATAGGACAATTTTTGTTTCTCTACTGACTGCTCCAAAACTCATCGCTCCAATAATAATTGGAGTTTCCAACTCAATTGGCTTTTTTGAATTTTTTCCAACGATCATCTTTGAGGAAATTTTTTCGCGATAATAATCCACCGGCTTTTTTGCCAACTGAGCCGGAACAAAAACCAAATCATCAAAAGAAATTTTTCCAAATTTATTTCCCCTACCACTCGAAATTGGCACTCCTCTTACTCTTTTTTGAATTTCTCTAACAGAATCATTTTGCATATTTTAAAATTTTTTTCATCAAATCGATTTGTTTTATTTTTCCAAATTTTCCTTTTTTGCATTCTTTTTCTGAAAATTTTTCTATTTTATCTCTTTCAGTTCCGGAAATCAAGATTGGAATAGGTATTTTACAATGCCTTTTCAGAATTGAGCAAGTGGAGTGATCACCAGTGACAACAATTAAAACGTCCTTTAATTTTAAAATTAGCTCCAAATTTTTGTCAAGCTTTTCAATAAAATCTTTTTTCCCTAAAAAATTTCCATCTTCAGCTAAAGAATCTGCGGCTTTAATGTGCAAAAAAACAAAATCGTAATTTTTTAAAGCTCTTTTGGCTGCTTGAATTTTTCCTTTTAAATTTGTGTTAGGAAGTCCATTTGCTCCCTTAACTTTTATCAAATCCATTCCTAAAATCTTTCCAATTCCTTTATATAAAGCACCGCCAGCGATACAACAAGCTCTCAATCCATATTTTTCGTTAAATTTTGGAATTTCCCTAATTTCTCCGGCTCCTCTAAACAAAAGATAATTGGCTGGGAAAAGACCTACTCTTTCTCTTTCTTTGTTAAAGGGATGGTTTTTTAAAATTTGGTGAGCCTTCTCTAAAAATTCATTTAGAATTTTGGCTGTAAATTTAGCCGCTTTATTTTTTGGGAAAATTTTTTTAGCCCTCTCACCTACTTTTTGAGGATCTCCATCAGTTACAGCCCAAGATATGTTTTTTCCTCTCAAAACTAAAACTGCCCGATGGCCATAAGATTTTTTTATTAAAAATTTAATACCATTTATTTTAATTTGAGATAAAGTTTTAATTAAATTTTGAGTTTTTTCAATTCTTCCTGCCCTTCTATCAATGACTTTTAAATTTTCATTAACCGTAGCGAAATTAACTCTCAGGGCCACATCTCCTTTGAGGAGTTTTAACCCAATTCCCGTTGCTTCATAAGGTCCTCTGCCCAAATAATACTTTTTTGGGTCGTAACCAAATAGGGCTAAGTGAGAAATATCAGAAGCAGGCTTCTCGGGAAATTGAAAAGGCAAGACCAATCCACAAATTCCATTTTTTGCCAAAAAATCTAAATTTGGAGTCTTTGCCGCCTCCAAAGGAGTTTGATTTTTCAATTGAGAAATGGGCTCGTCACCAAGCCCATCAATAACAATTAAAAGAATTTTCTTCATTTTATCTCTTCTTCTATTTTTAATAATCTATTATACTTTGCAATTCTCTCTCCTCTGGCTGGGGCTCCGGTTTTAATGAAATCGGCCCCGATACCTACTGCCAAATCAGAAATGAAATCATCATTTGTCTCCCCAGATCTATGAGAAACAATTGTCTTCCAGCCGAATTCTTTCGCCAATTTCGCTGCCTCTAAAGCTTCGGTTACAGTTCCAATTTGATTTATTTTTAAAATTATTGAATTGCAAGTTTCCTTTTCTTTTGCCATTTTTATTCTTTTTGGATTTGTCACCGTCAAATCGTCTCCGACAATTAATAAATTTGCCATTTGCAATTTGCCATTTGCAATTTGCCAAGCTTCCAAATCATCCTCCGCAAATGGGTCTTCTAATCCCAGAATTGGATAATTCTTGATTAATTTTTCATAATATCTCATTAGACCCTCTCTGGTAAAAACACCGATTTTCATTTTATACTTTCCATTTTTAAAAAATTGGGAGGCAGCCACATCCAAAATAATTTTAATTTCGTAATTTAATTTCTTTGCCGCCTCTAAAATCAATTCGATTGCTTCCTCTGGAAATTTGATTGGCGGAGCAAATCCACCTTCATCTCCTAAATTAGTCGCTAACTTTCCGTATTTTTTTGAAAGAATTCCTTTTAATTGATGATAGATTTCGGTTCCAATTCTTAAATTTTCGGAAAACCCCCCACCAGAATTTGGTGTGGGGGCTTGAGGGACAATCATAAATTCTTGAAAATCCAATTCATTTCCGGCATGAGCGCCACCATTAATCACATTAAAACAAGGCTTCGGAATTCTATTGATTTCGTAAATCAATAGAGTTGAGATGTATTTCCACAGGGGTAAATTTTTTGCCGCGGCACCGGCGCGACAGACTGACATAGACACGCCGCAAATGGCATTAGCCCCTAATTTTGCTTTATTTTCCGTTCCATCCAATTCAATCATTAAATCATCTATTTCTTTTTGGCAGGTTGGATCTTTTTCAATAAGTTTTGGGCCTATAATTTCATTTATATTTTTTACTGCGATTATCACTCCCATTCCATGATATCTTTTCCCTCCATCCCTTAATTCCACCGCTTCGTATTTACCTTTCGAGGCACCGGAAGGAACAGAAGCCAAAAATTTTCCAAAATCGGTTTCCAACTCAACTTCAATAGTCGGATTTCCCCTGGAGTCTAAAATTTCTCTTGCCTTGATAGATTTAATTTCAAAATTTCTCATAATGTAAAATATTTTAGATCCTTTTTAATAAGGAGGAGAGGGTGGTTTTTGGGTCAGAATAGCCAGCAAAATAACGCCTATGGCCCAACCAATCATTATAAATGGTCTAATTGAAATAAATTCGGGTCGGGGAATTGCATATAAAAATGAGATTAAAACTCCCAAAATACACAAAATTCCTAAACCCAAACTTTTTGTTCTTTCCTCGGAGGGTGGAAAAGATAAGGCTTCTTTCAAAAGAAGGAAACCCAAAATAAGAGCAGGAACCGCAATTAAGATAAAGTAGCAAATTCCAGTCAAGAAATGAAGAGAAAAAGCAACTAATTTTCCTGTTTCCCCAAGAGGACGAATTGGAAAAAGAATATTTAAGATTACTGCCCCTAATCCAAAAATAAAAACAGAAAGAAAACCAATTTTTGGAGAAATATTAGGAAATTTAATATAAAAAATTAAATAACCAAAGTAGGCAAAAGCTAAGGTATTTAAAAAAATATTTAGCGTCAAGCCAGCCTGTAATATCGAAAGGTTGCCTATAAAAAACAACTGACCCACCGCCGTACACAACATTGAAATAATCAAAAATACAGAAAAATAAAAGAAAGACTCGGCAACTTTCGATTTGGTTTTTATAAAATTTTGCCAAAAGCGAAAAGAGAGAAAAGTCCAAGCAATGGCAGCTATTAACCAACTTAATCCATGAAAGAAAATTGACATAAAATTATTTTAATTTTTGCAAATACTCGTAGGCGGCGAGGGCGGCTTTGGTTCCTTCGCCAGCAGCAGTGACAATTTGTTTAAAGGGGCCGATATTGGCATCGCCAGCAGCAAAAAGGCCTGGGGTTTTTGTTTGACAAGTTTCAAATTCAACCACAATTTCATCCCTCTCATTAAAATCGACTAAACCTTTAGCAAATGAAGTTGAGGGTTGGGAACCAATTTCAACAAAAACACCCTCTAAGGGTAGAGTGATTTCTTTTTTGGTTTTTCTATCTTCAAAAATAATTGAATTGACAAATTGCTTACCCTGAATTTTTTTTAAAGCGGCGTTAGTAATAACTTTAACCTTTCCGGTTTTTTTAACTCTATCTTGATTTTCGGCATCGGCTTTCACCACCTCCCCATATTCTAAAATATAAATTTTTTTAGCAATCTTGCTTAAAAATATTGCCGCCTCAAAAGCCGAATTTCCTCCACCAATAACAGCCACGGTTTTTCCTTCAAATAATGGCCCGTCGCAATTTACGCAATAACTTAAGCCGCGGCCAATAAATTTTTTTTCTCCGGGCACTTCCAAGGGCCGAGGGTCGGCTCCAGAAGCAACAATCACTGCTTTTGACTCAAATCTATTTTTGCTCTTAGTAATGACTATAAAATGTTCCTTAATTTTTTTCACCTTTGAAACCTCGTCCCTCTCAATATCTATTTTTTGTTTTCTCAGATGCTTTTCAAATTTTTGAATTAATTCCATTCCTGAAATTTCTTCAAATCCAGGATAATTTTCAATCATCACTACTTTTCTAGCCACCTGACCTCCAAAACTTTTTGTAATTAAAAGAGTATTTAATTTTTGCCTCGCCCCGTAAATTCCTGCCGTGATACCTGCCGGACCCCCACCAATAATTATTAAATCATAACTTTCCATAATTTAAAATTTTGGCAAGACATTAGGAATTTCGTCTATTAAATCAGTTGCGGTTACTGACTCTCCTAATTTTTTTCCAGCCGATTCTCCAGCAAGGCCATTAACAAAAGCAGCGGCTTGCCCGGCGCTAAAGAGATCAACTCTCCTTGCCAGTAGTGCTCCAGCGATTCCAGCTAGAGTATCACCCATACCGCCGACAGTCATTAAAGAACAGCCAGTCCTATTCAAAGCTACTTCTTTCCCATCAGAGATTATATCTGTCGGTCCTTTAAGTAAAATTGTGGTTTGAAGACGAGCAGCCTCTTGGCAAACCATCTTTATTTTTTCTTCTTCTGGCAATTTATAAACCTCTTTTCCGGTTAAGACAAAAAATTCATAAGTGTGAGGGGTGATTAAGAAATTTCTTCCCGAAATTATCTCCGGTTTTTCACTTAAAGCATGGATGGCATCGGCATCGATTACAACCGGAACTTGAACCTTTTCTAAATATTCCAAAATCGCTCTTTTAGTTTCTTCGCTCCTGCCCATTCCTCCGCCAATAACTACTGCCGTATTTCCCCGGGCAACCACTTTTGCCGATTCAGTCATCGAAAGTAAAGTTGCCAAATGCTTTTTAGTTAAATAAGCACCCTCTAAGGGATAAGCAGCTAAATTCGGCGAAAAAGAAGCAATGATATCAGCTGCTCTTTTGGGGGCAATTATTCTGACCATATCCACCCCAGCCTTAAATGCTGCCATAGCTGCCAAAGCTGGAGAACCAGAATAAAAATCTGAGCCACCGATAACAATTAAAAGCCCAAAATCATATTTTTTAGAATTTCTTGGCCTTGGTTTGTAAATTTTTTTTAAAATATCTTTTGTTACTTCAATCATAGTTTTTATTAAATTTTATTTATTGACCTTTAATTAATTTTTAGGGGCCCGCCTCAGCGGGAGGGCGGTGGGCGGGTCGTCGTCTCAAAAAAGCCGGGGTTTCCCAAAATTTTTCTTTGGCTATCATTTTAGCCTCCTCTTCCTCAACTTCTTTTTTTATAGACAGGGCATTTTTTCGGATCGGGTACCCAGCCGAAGGTTGGGTGGCCTTGGGACTCTTCGGCTTTGCCCGGTAGTGAAATTTTGACAGGGCTTTGCCTATTTTGGTTCCGCTTTCAGCGGAACCAGTCAAAATTCTACTACCGGGCTTTGCCCCGGGTTTGGTGGTCCGCTTTTCCATTTTTATTTTTCCAACTTTCTTTTCTGGTAGCGGAGGTTTAGTTTGTTTGAGAGAGATCTTAATGGGAGTTTGAGCTTTCTTCTTCTTTTGTTTCACTCCACTAATTAGGTGGGGCAGGCCGCAACCCGTAGCTAATAAGGTAACCTTAGTTTCAGAATTTTTTTTGAGCCGGGAGATTCCAAAAATAATTTTTGCTTCTTTATCAACCCTTTCAAAAATCGTTTTTGAAATCTGGCTGACTTGGGCTAAAGAAAGATCTTTGGGACCTGAAATATTAAATAATACTCCCTTAGCTCCTTCGATGTTATAAGGATATAGTGGAGAATTGAGCGCCTTTTCAATTGCTTCTTTTTCTTTGTCTTTTTCGATTTCAATTACATTTAAATAAGTCAAGGAACCCCGGTCTTCGAAAATTGTTTTTAAATCGGCAAAATCAATGTTAATTAAACCAGGCAAGAAAATTATCTCAATTAAGTTCCGGAGGCTGTCAGCCAAACTTTTGTTTATTACTGATAGGGCTTTCTTTAAAGGAGTATCTCTCTCAATAATTTGGAAAATTCTTTCATTTGGCAAAATAGTAAAGGCATTTAATTTTCTTCTCAATTTTCTTAAGGCATCTTTGGCAATTTCCATTTTCTTTTCTCCCTCAAAAGAAAAAGGAAGGGTAAAAATACCATAAGTTAAATTACCTAAATTTTGAGAAATTTTGGCAAAAATTGAACTAGCTCCTGAAGCGACCCCTCCTCCTAGGCAGGAAATTAAGATAACGAAATTTTGTCCTTCCAATATTTGTTTTATTCTTTCCCTTTCATTTTTGGCAGCTGTTTCACCTATTTCCGGATTCATCCCTGTTCCCAATCCCTGAGTTAAATTTTGACCAAACTGAAATTTTTCAACATTCCGGGGTAAGGTATTTAAAGCCTTTAAATCGGTATTGGCGGCAAAAAAAGAAACCTTCTTTCCTATCCTTTGGGCTATTTCGGAAACAATATTTCCCCCTCCCCCACCAATTCCAATTACCCTGATTTTTATTTTTTTAATTTTATCCTTTTCAACCTTCTTCTTTGGTTCTTCAATTTTTTTTCTTTTAGCCATTATTTAAATATAAAATTTCCCCGAAAAAGAGTCAACCCCGTTAGAAGTCTTTGGCAGAAAAAATTTTCGAAAAATTTTTTCTGCAACGAAATAAACAAGTATTTCAGTAATCACCGAGATTGAATTTTTAAAGATGAATTGATGAAATATAGCAGACTTCTAACGGGGTCAATGATTGGCTGGCAATTTTTTCTATTTTGTCAAGGCAGAATTTGCGGCCATTTGGCCGGCCAGATATCCCGTGCTCCAGCAAAGTTGGAGGTTATAGCCGCCGGTCGGGCCGTGCAAATTTATGATTTCTCCGGCAAAAAATAAGTTTTCAATTAGTTTTGATTTCATTGTTTTTGAATCTATCTCTTTCAAAGAAACGCCGCCTGAAGTTACAATTGCCATTTCAAATCCCAAAAGCGAAGAAACCGTCATTGCTAATCCCTTTAATAATCTCACCAATTTATACCTTTCTTCTCTTGTGATGACGTTGACTTTTTTTAAAGGAGTAATGCCGGATAATTTAACGATAATGGGAATCAATTTTTGAGGAAGCAAATCAGAAAGCGAGTTTTTGAATAATTTTTGGCTGTATTTTGAAAAATCCGACTGGATTCTTTTGTCTAATGTCTGGAAATCTAAAGCCGGCTTTAAATCCAAAACTAATTTTACCTCGCCTTTTTCCAAGAGTTCAGCGATTTTCCCGCTCAAATCCAAAATTATGGGACCTGATATGCCAAAATGGGTAAAAAGCATTTCGCCAAAGCGGCTGTCCTTTTTTTTGTTGTTTTGGAAAACACTCAGTTCAACATTTTTCAAGGCCAAACCCTGCGCCATTTTGGGCCAGCTCTCTTTAATCTTCAAAGGGACCAAAGCCGGCCTTAGTTTGCTAATACTATGGCCCAGTTCTTTTGCCCATTGATAACCATCGCCGGTTGAACCAGTGCCGGGGAAGGATTTGCCGCCAGTCGCAATAATATAATTTTTAGCTGAAATTTCCCTACCGTCTTTCAAAATAATCTTTGAAGCCCTGTTTTTTTGTTTTAATATTTTTTCCACTTTTGAATTAGTCATTATTTTAACCCCGCCTAATTTCAGATAATCAATTAAAATAGCCAAAACATCGCTGGCCTTGTCGCTTTGAGGAAAAATCCTTTTTCCTCTTTCAGTTTTAATTTTTAATCCTTTTTTCTCAAAAAATCCAATTGTTTCTTTTACCCCAAAAACAGATAGAGGATACAAAAGAAAATCGCCTTCCCTGCCGTATTTTTTAATAAGTTCTCTCGAATTAAATTCGGCTTTAGTAATATTGCTTCTTCCCTTTCCGGTAAGTAAAAGTTTCCTCCCTAAGGCATTATTTCTTTCCAAAAGTACCACTTTTGCTCCCATTTCCCCTGCCCTACCGGCTGCCATCATACCGGCGGGACCTCCGCCAATTATTGTCACATCGAAAATTATTTCATTTTCTTTAAACATATGAAATCAAGATGGCAAAACTCTCTTAAAAATAAATATTTTTCTTTTATTTAATCTCTAGAGATTGGTGTATTTCGACTACCAGCTTCTTCTACGATCGCCACCAAACCCTCGCTCACCTCGCTGGAATCCACCTTGTCGCGGCCGGGGCTCCATAGGCCGAGCTTCGTTCACTGTTATATTTTTTCCATCAAGTTCCTTGCCATTAAACATTTCAATCGCCTTTTTGGCTTCTTCTTCGGACGACATTTCGACAAAACCAAACCCCTTGGAACGACCGGACATTTTGTCAGTGATAATAATCGCTGATTCAACAGTTCCAGCCTTCGAGAATGTCTCCTTTAAGGTGTTTTCGGTGGTGTCGTAAGACAATCCGCCAACGAACAATTTTTTTGCCATATTTTTCTAATATAAATTAATTAAGAGTAAGCCGACCCATCTTATTTTCTTTCTCAAGTTCACATAAGTTATATGGAAATTGCAAGAAAAGATAAAAAAGAAACTTACTATCCTATATATTGCCTTATTATTTAAAAAAAGTCAATGATAAAATAAAAAAAACGGGTTTTAAGCCCAAAATGATACGGCTCGGTCTCTCGAACCGCGCTCAGTGATGCTGCGGGGATGGGACATAGTTCGAACTTGGTTTTGGGAGAGGTTCCTAGTAATTGAACCGATTTATTGCAAATTTAAATAAAAAAACGGGGGCGAGAAAGGAATCTTTTGATTTTTCTTACCCCCTAGGAATTTGAGTTTTCTCGTGTCGAGGCTTTCTTCTAAGATTTTCGAAGCTCATTTGGTAATACTGCTGGAACTTCACTAAACCAGAGATAAGGCTGAGAATTAACCGATAACCCCACCTTCTTATGAATCTGCGCTTCTAATTTGGCCAGTTTCTCTAAACGGATCTACTTTTACGTTCCATGTAATCTTTTCTTGACGAGCACCCGGCTCAAGCTTCACTTTGCCCTGGCTAATCATCTTGTTAAGATTTTCTTCATCGACATCTAGATTTATCTTCTGGTTCATCACCTTTGGTAATTCTTCCTCAGAAATGCCAAGACCTATTAGAGCCTTTTTTATGGTTTCTTCCAGGATCTCTTCGGAAATGGTAACTCCCTTTTCGGTGACAAAACCAACTGGAACGAAGATAGAAACAACCAGCATTTCTCTGACTGTGGCTGGGTAACTGATCTGTAGAGACTGTCTCAGCAAATCTCGGTCATAACTTACTGTCTCACTCGGAAAGACAGTAAGGACAAAATTGTCTTTTTCTGAGATAATACCCCTTAGTCCTTTGACTTCTTTAACTATCTTAATGATTTGTTCTCTACTGAGAACCCTGGTTTCAGCCAATCTGTCCATTTCCCACTTGATTTTAGAGTAGCCTTTAGATAGCTCATAAAGTTCCTCAGTGGTTCGGCGCAAGATATCTAGTTCAATATCTGGTTCTCTTCTTAACTGAATTCCATCCAAATGCGTAGGGAAAGTTTCAAACCTCTCTTTACTTACCATTTTCTTCACATCTTTTATTGTCAAGTTTCCAAGAATATTCTACAAAATTTAAAAAGAAAAGGCAAGAGTAAAAACAAAATCCCAAGAGAAAAACTCTCGGGCAGGGCGGCTTACACTGAGCTTGTCGAAGTGCTGTCTCTTTTGGATAAAATCCGAACTTTTTTTCGCGAAAATCCCGACGCCGAAT
>Ga0210019_1005731_pt1 | contig 10246 bp, 12 predicted proteins | sample CryGeyCG2114_020_2_FD_183969 | JGI IMG/M metagenome (GOLD analysis project Ga0210019, IMG submission 183969) | Groundwater microbial communities from aquifer - Crystal Geyser CG11_big_fil_rev_8/21/14_0.20 (SPAdes) (version 2) | ecosystem: Environmental > Aquatic > Deep subsurface > Groundwater ...
GCGGGGAAGACGTCGATCACCCGGTCCACGGTTTTGGCGGCGCTCTGCGTGTGCAGGGTGCCGAACACGAGATGCCCGGTGGAGGCCGCCTCGAGCGCCAGCTCGATCGTCTCCAGGTCGCGCATTTCGCCGACCAGGATGATGTCGGGATCTTCCCGCAAGGCCCCGCGCAGGGCGGACTTGAAGCTCTTGGTATGCACTCCCACTTCCCGGTGGTTCACCACGCAACTCTGGCTCTTGTGAACGAACTCGACGGGATCCTCCACGGTGATGATGTGGCTTTTTTTGTTCCGGTTGATGTAATCGACCATGGCCGCCAGGGTGGTCGATTTCCCGCTCCCGGTCGGTCCCGTGACCAGCACCATGCCTTTGTGAAGCATGGACAGCTTGGTGATGACGGGCGGAAGGCCCAACTGCTCGGCGGTCAGAATTTTGCTCGGGATTTCCCGGAACACCGCCCCGACGCCCCACTTCTGCTGAAAATAATTGGCGCGGTACCGGGCCAGGTTGGGGATCTCGTAAGCGAAGTCGATGTCGCCGGTTTCCTCGAAGACCTTGATCTTGTCCTCGGGAGCGATCTCGTAAAGCATCGCCTTGAGTTCGTCGTTTTCGAGGACCTTATACTTGACCCGTTCCATGTCCCCGTGAACACGGAGAATCGGTTGCGATCCGGCAACGAGATGGAGGTCGGATGCCCCCTGCTCATTCATCAATTTGAAAAAAGCGTCGATTTTGGCCAAGGATCCCCCCTAACCTTCTGAACTCTCTGGGTTGATAATAAAATCCCGAACCACGTTGTCATTGGCCGCGGGCAGGGACACGGGCTTGCCATTGAGGTTGATCGTCGTTCCCTTGCGGTTGCCGATGGTGATGCGGAACGACCGATTGGCGAAAAAAGTTTTGCCGGTACCGGAGGGGAGGATGAAATCTTCTTCCCGGTTACCGTCGACGGTCAGGTTGAACCAGGAATTTTCCGTCACCTTGATGACCAGCTTATAGGGTTTCTCCGCTTCGGGATCCTCCTGACCCGAATCCAGCATGACAATGGCCGCGGCCGGTTTAGCCGAAGGCTCGGCGGGAGAAGACGTGGGAACGCCCGGTGGGGAAGTCTTGCCGGGGACCTCCGCTGTTACGGGGGCCGAGGCCGGATTTTCTTTCGCAAGGGAGGTGTCCATTTCCGTGGGTTCGGAAACAGGCTCCGGTGCGGCCGGGGCGGTTCCCTCTGCTGAAGGGAGCGCCTCCATTGGGGACAGAGCCGAGACTTCCCCTTCCGGGTTCGTCGCCGGAACGGGTTCCCCGGGCGGGGTATGCACCGGAGGGACCGCGGCAGATCCTCTATTATGGGTGCCGGGCCAGTTGTCGACTAAAAACAGGATTCCTCCTCCGGCCATGACCGCCACCACAGCCCACAACACCCATTGGTAAATCTGTTTTTTCCCCTGCTCGACCCGTTCCTTTTCCGCCTTGGTGGTCTGGACTTCCTCCTGGCGTTTGCGGCCCACGGTTTCGTCATAAGCGTTCAACATTTCATCCACGTCGAACCCGATGGTCTTCGCGTAGGAACGAATATATCCTTTGATGAACACCTCGCCGGGGAGTTGATCGAAATGGTTGTTCTCCAGGGCTTGCAGGAAACTGATGTGAATTTTGGTGGTGCCGGCGATTTCTTCCAGGGGAACCCCGCGCAATTCACGTTCATGTTTCAGGTACGAGCCGAAATTGTCCACCATGGCGGTTATTTGGAATTGATCAGTTTAAGATATTCTTGCGAAAGCCGGGCCAACTCGGTATCCGGCGCCAATCGGATCACGTCCTTGAGATGCTCGGTTGCCTTGTCCAATTTTTGTTTTTTCATATAGAGCAGGGCCATTTCGTAATGGGCCTGGGTGAAATCCGGGTTCAGATCCACCGCTTTCTTCATGGATTCCATGGCTTTATCAAATTTCTCCCGATCCAGGTAGGCCAACCCCAGATTATACCGGATTCCCGCGTTTTCTCCGATATCAATTGCTTGAAGCCACTTCTGCTCGGCCTCGTCGTACCGTTTCAAATTTTGGTAACAATAGGCCAACCAATTGTAGACCTGGTGGGGAAGCGGGGTTCCGGGGCGGCGCAAGTCTTCCTCGAAGTAATGAGCCGCCTGGGCCCAGTCCGCTTTTCCCATTGCCAACCGGCCCAACATCCTCAGGGCATCCTTGCTATTGGGGTCGATCTTCAGGACATGCCCGAATTCCTTTTCCGCTTTTTCTCCATCGTTGTTGACGAAATAAGTCATCCCCAACGTCAAACGAAACAGAAGGTTGTCCGGATCCAGGCGGACCGCCTCCACCAGGCTGGCCAGCATCCGGCCCCGGTCTTTTTGAACCTCGAAGCGCCGGGCCGCCTCAAACTTTTTAATCGCTTCCAGCTTGTTGTCGGCGTTCGATGCATCCGGGAGAGTGGAACATCCCCATAAGAGCAGGATCAATGCGGTGAGAATAATCCCGATTTTATCCCTCGATTGCCTTAAATCCGTTTCCAGTGTATGGCGCATAACCTTTTCACTTATATTCAGTTATTTCAGTTTTGAGAATAAGGAATTATAACAAATTCTCCACCGGGGCACAACCTTGGATCGGGGAGGCGCGGGGAGGGTGCGCGCAGGAAGGATTCATAAATTGCCGGAGAGAAACTCAAGTTTAAAGTCAAAATGCCGATGTTAAGAAAGATCAGGAGTGCTCCGTGCCCGACAGCCGGAGGATTTACGGGAGCCACCTGGATCCAATGCCTTAAACGAGGAAAAATTTTCGTTATTCCTGATATTTGCGGGAAAGGCCCGGTTTTGCAAGCATAACCCGTTGATTTCGATGAAATCCGCTATTCTTGACCCAGGGAAAAGGGAACCCTTTTCTTGACATATTGTCCCTCATGGCGTAAAATCTGACAGCTTATTAACCCGTCCTCGGAAGGAGGTGGAAAGGAAAAGAAAATCTGGTGGTTGTTCCACATAGTGTGATGAATATCGAACTCAATTAAACTTATATATATACGGGAGAACAGGATTATGAAACTCAATGTAATGAGGCGGGTATTGCTCTCGATCACCGCCGCGGCAATACTGACGCTGACGGCGTCAAGCGCATTTGCCGTCGATCCGCGAAATGTGGTCATTGCCCCTTACTGGCAGGCCGCGGGTAGCGACTACACATTTATCGCCGTCAGCCATCCCTCGCTGACCGGCATGGCTTCCCAGATCGGCGTCAGGGTAACGGCCCTGGATCTTTCGGCGGCGTCTTTCGCCACGGCGGTATCCTTCACGGTAGATGCCGGGTCGACCCAGCGGTTGTTCATCCTGCAGACGGGCGCTTCCATTTCCACGGTTGCCACCTCCGCCCCGACCACCGCGCACAACATGATCGGTTCGTCGGGAACCGGGGGCAACCTGCGCATTACCCCTGTTGCCACGGCGCCCTTGACGACCCAAAGCGCCAACGTGGGAGCGGGTAAACGCGATATCACCCAGCTGTCCTTCTGGGGTGCGATCGTTATCAGTTCGGTCAACGGTTTCGCCGTCGAATTCATCGGCGATACCCACGACTCGACCACGAGAGGTGTTCAGACCTCGCACACCGCCAACTGATGAAGTCGGGGTGTGAGGGTGGACCCCTTCCTGCATGAAAGCGTAGGGGGGGATAAAACCAGCACTTACCGGGGGCCAACCGTTCTGGTTGGCCCCCTTTTTTTCAACTTCGAATCACGTTAGCGCCACATGAAAACCTTCCTCGCAATTTGCTTCCTTCTCTTGGGGGTAGCCGCCTGCGGCCCCGCCGAACCCAAAATCAATATCGAACAGTCGGAGGCCCACTACCGCCTGGGCGTGGAATTTGCCCAGTACCAACTGTTCAAGAACGCCCTTGAAGAACTGGACCTGGCCATCAAGTTCAACCCCGGCAACGCAAAAATTTACCGGAAAAAGGGATTGATCCATTTCGGCATGCAGGATTATGACCGGGCCCGGGAGCTGTTTGAAAAAACTCTCACCCTGGATCCTAACGACACCCAGGCTTACGTCAACCTGGGGATGGTGAACTACTCGCAGGGAAAGAAGGAGGAGGCGCGGAAGGAATGGGAAAAAGCCATTGCCCTGATCCCCGGCGACAACGATTCCAAGCCCCTCAACAATATCGGGAACCTGCTGAAAGAGGAAAAGAAGTACCCCGAAGCCATGGAGTATTACCAGAAAGCCCTGCAACAGGAACCGGGAAACTCCACCTACCTCGACAACCTGGGCGACACCTTCCGCCTGCTGGGCCAGCTCGACCGCGCGGAGGAGACCCTGAAAGAATCCCTCAAGTTCAACGCCCAGGGCATGATGACCCATTTCAACCTGGGGATGGTCTACAAAGACCGGAACCAGCCCGGCCAGGCGTTGAAGTCGTTCGAGGATTCCCTTAAAATCAACCCCCTGTATGCCGGAGCGTATTACCGGATCGCCGAGATCCAGTTGAGCAAAAACGACAAAGCGGCCGCGAGCGCCGCTATCAAAAAAGCCCTGGAAACCGAACCCGAAAACAAGGATTACCAGGAACTCCTTTCCCGCATCGGAACCTCCTGATTCCGTCCCGCAATACGTTATGACCCCATCGCACCCGGAACCGGAAGATAACCTGGCCTCCACTTCGCCCCCGCTCGGCAAGGAGGAGATTGCGGTTATCCTTCAGCAGCATCGGCTGTGGCTCGACTCGGGGGAAAGAGACGGACGGCGGGCGGTTTTGAAAAACGCCAACCTGAAAGGCGCGGTGCTCATCGGCGCGATACTCCGGCGCGCCGACCTCGAAGGGGCCAACCTGTATGGCGCTTACCTGAAAAAAGCCGACCTGGAAGAGGCCAATCTGCGCCATGCCAATCTGCGCGGCGCCAACGTGCGCTGGGCCAATTTCAGGAACGCCGACCTGGAAAGCGCAAACCTGGTGCGGGGAGATTTCCGCGAAACCGTGCTCGACGGGGCCAACCTGAAAGGGGCCAACCTGAAAATGGCCGAAGGGCTCAAACGGGAATGGCTCGACCGGGCTCATACCGATCCCTCAACCCGCCTTCCCGATCCGTTGTCTTAGCTATTTTCCGTAATCCAATTTCAATTCCAAAGGTTTAGGGCCAATAGCGGGGCATGCAGTCCCGGTATGACGCACGGTCGAGTTACTTCATAAAGGGAGCCAATCGTATCAACCTTTATTTGACAATTCGGCAAACCCGATTTATATTAACCCCATCCGATTGCCCCAAATTCATTCCCTCCGAGAAGGAGTCGCCTTGGATGATCGACAGAAATTCAATATTCTGATCATCGATCCGGATCCGCAGAATTGCCTGTTGATCCAGGAATTCATTTTAACCGCGGACCATGAGGGAAACTTGCAATTCTATCATTCCTCAGAACTTGAAATTGCGATCGAGTTTTATAAAAATCTCCGGTTCGACCTCATCATCATCGATCCGAAAATTTCGAAGCGGGACGGCATGTCCTTTATCAAAACGGTCCGTGATTTCCGGCCCAAAACCAAAATTATCGCTTTAGGCACTTGTTCCACCAACCCCTGTCCTCCCGAATGCCAAAAGCAATGCATGGAATACGGAGCGAGCACCGCTTTGGATAAAGCCCTGGACTATGATAAGCTCCCCGGCCTGGTGCGGGAAATGTATCGATTGCTTTCCTTTGAGAGCGACTACAATCCATCCAATAAAGCGGTTAAGAGAAACCTGATCGCCCGGCTGGAGAGCATGGAATCGGGAACAAAACACCTGCAAACCCCGGTTTTCATTTTAAAGGGTCATTGAAGCGTTCATCTTTTCCTTATAAGGCGGGGAAAAGAATCCGCCTCCAACCTCTTCCCGTTTCGCGCTTCCTCCCTCTTTCCCTTCCCCCTTGTATTGCCCCGGGCCTAATCTCAATTTGTGAAAATTTGTTTTCCCGCGTATGTAAAATTGCACATTTTTCAAAGTGTTATATTCGATTGCCCTAAGTCTTATAATGAGACAATGTTTTCTTTTAGCGTCAAATATTTTTCACACTTTTAAATATTGTGTAATTTTTTAATAGTTTATTTGGTTTTAAAGTGAGACAGGGGAGAATTGGGAAACGGATGTTCTAATTTTTAACATGATTGGCATGGGAATTGCTAGTTTTGACACATAGGATCCAATCCGGCGGCCATCGGGTTGAGTCCTCAGTTCGAAACAATGGAGTGCGCGTCATGGAAAATATCAATAGCATCCTGGGAAATTTCGGAGGAGCGGCATTCAGTATTCCCCTGGGGCAGATGGTTCTGGCTTTCGGTCTCTGCCTGATGTGCCTGCTCTGGGGCCGTCACAAGTGGGGACTGCTTGTGTCCTACTTCTTCATTTTTTACTGGGGATTCATCGCGAATCGCCTGTACTGGGTGGATCTTCTGGGCGGCAGTACGTTCGGCCTGTTCTTTTTCGTCTTCTGCGGCCTGGGGCTGATCCTCATGGGCGTATTGAGCGTGTTTCAGGAAACCCATTAGCGGGGGGCGCCATCTAACAGGTTGCTGAAAGACTCTTTCGGGTGTCATTCCGAGCCGCTGTGCGGCGAAGAATCTTGCCCGAAACCCTTGCCCGGCTTGAATTTACCAATCCGGCTGGATCCTTCGCGGAGTTTATCCTGAGCTTGCCGAAGGACTCAGGATGACGGGTGCAGGGTGACGGCGGTGGGGTTCCAATTGACTTTTTCAGCATCCGGCTAATGTTGGGTAGGCCGGTCACCCGGCGAACCCGAAAACATTTTCAAGATGGCGGCGCAATGCTTACAAATTACAAGGCCGTGTTTTTTGATGTGGGAGGGACGTTGCTGAGAGCGCATCCCTCCGTTGGCGAGGTGTATACCCGCCACGCGCGGCCTTTCGGTTTCACCGGCGCCGCGGAAGACCTGGACCGCGCCTTCCGCGCGCAATGGGACCGCATGGGCGGCATCGAGTCCCTCGGCACGGGACGCGGACCCGAAGTCGAGCGCCGGTTCTGGCGCGAGCTGGTGGGGGCCGTGTTCGACCGATTCGGCGGCCTGAGCGACCTGGACGCCTACTTCGAAATCATTTACCGGGCGTTCGAGCAGGGCGAGAGTTGGAAGGTGTTCGAAGACGTGGAGGAGTCGGGCATCCTGGAGCATCTCAATTGCCGGAACGTCGTTCTCGGGGTCATTTCCAACTGGGACTCGCGTCTGGAAGCCACCCTCGAAAATACCGGCCTGGCGCGCCATTTCCAGTTTATTCTCGCCTCAACCGTGGTCGGCTCCGCCAAACCCCACACCGAAATCTTCGCCGAAGCCCTGCGCCGGAGCGGGGTGGCCGCATCCGAAGCCTGCCACGTCGGCGACGAGATCCGCACCGACATGGACGGCGCCCGTAACGCCGGGATCGACTCCATCCTCATCGACCGCAACGGCCGCCACGGCAACCTGTTTTCTCCCACCGTCCGCTCCTTCACCGAACTGGTGTGAAGGGCGGCATCTCCGCTGAATGATTGATCCCTCAGCCGAGTTACGCGGTATTTAATAAAACCCTCCCCCAACCGTGTGATGCTGGACCCACTATTCCCATTCCCGTGGAGGAGAGCCTGGGGGAAGCGGGCGGCTTCGTGCGGGGATTTTACACCCGTGAAGCACAATCGTTAGAGAAGAAGAGGGAGGAGGCGTAATTTTTAGATTTCAGGAAGGCTCAATCCTTTGCAAATTTTCCGGGCCAGCCGATCGGGGATTTCGTTGTGGCGGGGGAGGGTTTCCACCTGGCCCGTTTGAGGATTGATCCACAAAGAATGGGAAGCGCCCTCCCGTTTAAGATGGCAACCATTTCTGCGGAGATGTTTGAGAAGCTGGTGCCGCTTCATTCCAGGGTAACGGTGTCCCGGATGGCGTCCTCAGGCAGTCCACGCAACCCGTCCTCGCGGCGGTCCTGGAGGATGAGGGCGATGGCCTCCGTCAGACTGCCGCGGCACTCCTCCACGGTTTTCCCCTGCCCGTTGGCGCCGGGAACTTCGGGGCAGTAAGCAAAATACCATTCCCCTTCCTTTTCGATGATGGCGGTAAATTCATTATGCATAACTATACTCCGCATCAAATTTTCCCATTTTAGTGCATTCCTGTTTCGGGAACAATGCGAAACTAAACGCGACCCGGGCACGCGACGCCCGCTACTGGGCGCAGGGCCGCAGGGACGGAATGGGGATAAGTGCTATGGGCGGGCTGGATAGCCCTGGGGAGTTTGGCCTTGCGCCCCTACGGCGAGTAGCCTCGCAATGACGGCCCTCAATTCCTTTTCGCCCGTAATCTCCACCTACAACCCGCCCCAAAGTTTGAGGTATAATAGGTCTGCCGGTTTTGCCTTCCTGAAAAGGCAAATTATTTAAGGGCAAGTGATTGCGTGATGCACGCCCCCGAGGGTGAACACGATGGCGCCAACGATTGAAGACATAAAACAGAAAATCCTCCCCGTTCTCAAAATCCATCACGTCAAGCGTGCCGGGCTGTTTGGCTCAGTTGCCCGGGGTGACAGTTCGCAAGATAGTGACGTGGACATTCTGGTGGAAATTGAGGACAACCTCAGTCTCCTGGATGTAGTGGGGATAAAGCTTGAGCTTGAAGAAACCCTGGGCCGCAGGGTGGACCTGGTGGAGTACAACGCCATTAAGCCCCTTCTTCGTGAGCGCATTCTTGGGGAAGAGGTTGCTATTCTATGAAACGTGATATCAGGGTGTATCTGGAGGACATTCTGGAAAGCATCGCCAAAATTGAAGCGTACACCGCCGATGTGACCCTTGAACAATTTCGGGAGAACGGCCAGATACAGGATGCTGTCATTCGGCGGCTTGAAATCATTGGCGAGGCCGTAAAGCACATACCAGACAATATCCGGGTTAAGCATCCAGACGTGCCCTGGAAAAATATCGCGGGGATGAGAGATGTTCTTATTCACGGATATTTTGGTGTCAATGTGGAGCGAACCTGGAAAGTGGCAAAGGAAAATCTTCCCCTGGTAAAAAAGGAGATTTTGGCCATGAAGGCAGAGTCAGCCTGAATCTTTCTCAATTCTATTCGTGTCATGACGGGAAAACCGCCGTAAAGCGAACCGAAAATAAATAGGGGAAAAGAATAGGGGTCAAAAAGGAATAGCGAATAGGGAATAGGGGTCAATAGGGGAATAGGGGTCAAGAATAGGGGTCAAGTCTCTGCTTGATATATAAAGTAAGGTAAAGGGGTCCGGTCTTGAATTAAGACTGGTTGTCCCGGTTCAAGGTGCGTTTGCGCAAATTCAAAAAGGGCGATTCCATTTTCACGCTCCCACCCTTTCGAGCAACCCATCCTGAGTACGGCCGGCCGTTGACTTGGCCTCCCCCGGATTCTACCTCATTTATTCAACCGTCGTCTCACAGTATTTGAAACCTTTTGAACTCAGAAGGGTGCCTCTGAAAATCCCTTTTGGCCATGAGCGTGCTCTTGATTTCAAGGGCGCGCGAGTTTCCGGAACAAAAAATCCGGGACAAAAAATATCGAATTATTAGAGGTCCTTTTAAAAAGTTCCGGGTACGGGGGTAGCGGGGAAATTCATTTCCGGATGCGTTCCCGGCACTCATACGTTTCTTCCCCGGTCCAGGTGATGAGCAGATTATCCGGGAACCGCGTTTCACGGTCGATGATGGCCACTTGGATCTGTTCGCAAGACAGGTTTTTTACGTAGTTCAGGTCGGCGCCCCGCAGGTCGGTGCCGGTCAGGTCGTTGCGGGCCAGGTTGGCGCCGCTGAGCACGGCCCCTTTGAGGATGACGCCCCGCAATTTGACTCCGGTCAGGGTCACGCCGCTGAGCAGGGTGCCGGTGAGGTCCGACTCGCTCAGGTCGGTCCGGAAAAACCGGACCCCGGACATATCGGTGCCATCCAGCCGCGCCCTCCGGGCGATCGCCCCGCTCAGGTCCGATCCGCTGAGATTCGCCTGATTGAAATTGGCATGGTGAAGCCGGGTCTCGCTGAGGTTGGCGCGGATGATTTTGGCCTGTTGGAGGTTAGCCGATTTGAGGTCGGCGTGTTGCAGGTTGGCGTGGCTCAGGTCGGCTTCGCGGAAATTGGCTCTCTCAAGCCTGGCCCAGCTGAGGTCCGCCCGAATCAGGATGGCTTGTTGCAGGTTCGTATCGATCAGGGAGGCTTCGTTGAGGCGGGCGCCCGTGAGGTCGGCCCCGCTCAGGCCGGCGTTGTTGAGGCATGCCCG
>Ga0210019_1005733_pt1 | contig 10243 bp, 11 predicted proteins | sample CryGeyCG2114_020_2_FD_183969 | JGI IMG/M metagenome (GOLD analysis project Ga0210019, IMG submission 183969) | Groundwater microbial communities from aquifer - Crystal Geyser CG11_big_fil_rev_8/21/14_0.20 (SPAdes) (version 2) | ecosystem: Environmental > Aquatic > Deep subsurface > Groundwater ...
AACCTCGTGAATATCCATATAAAACATTCGACCGGATTTTTTGATCACATGATCTCAAAAAGTAATAATTACTGAACAATTCTTTAAAATTCGTGGTTTCTGAAGGCGATTCTGTTCCAAAATTTGAGGGCAGTGATGCAAATGGGAATAAAGTAAAATCAAGCGATTTTAAGGGTAAAAAACATGTCATCTATTTTTACCCAAAAGATTTCACTCCAGGATGCACTACAGAAGCAGATGAGTTTTCAAAAGACTATAATAAATTCCAAAAAGAAGGAATTAAAATAATTGGTGTCAGTCCAGATGATGTAGATTCTCATAAAAAATTCTGCGACAAAATGGGAATCAAATACACATTATTAGCAGATGTAGACAAAGAGATCTCAAACTTGTTTGGGGTTTGGGGTAAGAAAAATTTCATGGGTAGAGAATACATGGGAGTTATGAGAAGCACGTTTCTTGTAAATGAGAAAGGAAAAATTTTCAAAACATATCCTAAAGTAAAACCCGCAGGTCATGCTAAAGAAGTGTTAGAAGATTTTTTAAATTTAAAATAAAAAGAAAAGATTGAAAGATTAGAAACCTTTTGGTAGTGTGCCTCTAGATGGTTTTGGTGCTTCAGGTTGAGGTTTTGGTGCTTCAGGTTGAGGTTTTGGTTCAAACCCTTTTGGCAAAGTGCCTCTACTTGCAGTTGATCTAGCTTTTGCTTCAGCTTCAAGTAATTCGTCAAATGCTTTTTCTTCATCTATTCTTTGTTGTTCCAATCTTTGCAAATAATCTGCTTCATATTCTGCTAGTTTTTCTTGTCTAGACTTTCCATCGTTACCAGCATATGTTGATTGTTGTTGAGAAGGTGTTTCTCCCATACCTTTTGGTAAAGTACCTTTTGCAGGCTTTGGTGGTTCTGGTGTCGGAGTTTGTTGTGCTTGTGCAGCAACGCCTTCAACGGACATATTGATTCCACTAAAACTTCCAAATTTCTTATCAGCGGGATGGTATGCTAGTCTTGCTCTTGTTGCATAGTATTGGTTTGACACTGCGGTGTAACCAGTTACTTTTGCTTTTTGATCATTCCAATTTCTAGTTGGAACTGTTCCTACAGGAGCAGTTAGTCTGACATAGTATCTGTTAGGAGCTGGAGAATAGCCTGTTACTTTTGCTCTATAATCATGAAATGATGTCATTCGAGCATTCATGTATGCATTCTCTAATGCTGCTTGTACAGTTGCTGGAGGTTGTGATGTTGTTTCAGCTGGTTTTGGTGCCTCTGCAGGTTTTGCTTCAGCTGGTTTTACCTCTGCAGGTTTTGCTTCAGCTGGTTTTACCTCTGCAGGTTTTGCTTCAGCTGGTTTTGGTGCGGGTTTGGCTTCAAGCTGTGTTGCTAATTTTGTTAATTTTGCCTCTAATTCAGCAATTTTAGATTCTAGATCTTTTTTTGTACTTGCTTTTTTTGCTGCCATTCCTTACAGTAAATATTGCATTGTTTATTTACATTTTGATCATCCAAAAGCATTGTTCAAATTAATTAGTAAAAATAAACAATATTTTGTAAAAATTTGACTGCTTTCCCATCAATCAGGTTCCCAAAAGGGCATCACATACATGCAATTATTACACCTCCACAATCTCACATGAATCCCATTGTCAGTATCTGCAACATATGTACCATCTTCTATTTTCATAACAGTTGGAAGATAACTCAATTCACTATTTTCAAGCCATTCATTTTGTTGACAATTAGGACATTTGATTTTTGGAGTCATGTACAATATAGGATACGATCAATGATGAATATTACTTTTAAAAATAGAAAATAAAGGATGTAATTGAATTAGAAACCTTTTGGTAGTGTGCCACGTTTAGGCTTTGGTGGTTCTGGTGTTGGAGTTTGTTGTGCTTGTGCAGCAACACCTTCAACGGACATATTGATTCCACTAAAACTTCCAAATTTCTTATCAGCGGGATGGTATGCTAGTCTTGCTCTTGTTGCATAGTATTGGTTTGACACTGCGGTGTAACCAGTTACTTTTGCTTTTTGATCATTCCAATTTCTAGTTGGAACTGTTCCTACAGGAGCAGTTAGTCTGACATAGTATCTGTTAGGAGCTGGAGAATAGCCTGTTACTTTTGCTCTATAATCATGAAATGATGTCATTCGAGCATTCATGTATGCATTCTCTAATGCTGCTTGTACAGTTGCTGGAGGTTGTGATGTTGTTTCAGCTGGTTTTGGTGCCTCTGCAGGTTTTGCTTCCATTCCTTTAGGTAGAACACCTTTAGGTTTGGTAGTTACTACAGGTTTTTCAGCTGGTTTTGCTTCAGCTGGTTTTACCTCTGCAGGTTTTGCTTCAGCTGGTTTTACCTCTGCAGGTTTTGCTTCAGCTGGTTTTACCTCTGCAGGTTTTGCTTCAGCTGGTTTTGATGCTAGCTGAGTAGAAAGTTGATTTAGTCTTGCTTCTAATTCGGCAATCTTGTTTTGAAGATCTTCTTTGGTTTGCTTCTTAGCAGCTGCCATAATTTTGATGAACAATCTGGGGTTTATGTACATTTGGGTTGATTACCGCAACTAATCTTGATCAAGTTTTATATGCTAAAATCACATACTTGATGACATGGACGACTTTGAGAAAGAATATCCAGAATTCGACTGGAAAAATACACCAGCTTACAAACATCCAGGTGGTAAAGATTGTCCATGCCCAAAGCATGAATACATTAGAGAGCAGATCAATTTTACAAGACAGGTAAATCAAAAAGGAAAGGAACCATCCAAAGTTACTCTAAAATTTTGTCCCGATCATTACAGAGTATACATGGAAGAGGTGATCCCTGCAATGCCGTTAAAATATAAAATTCTTACAAAGATTGCACTAAAACTTGGAGCAATTCAGATTGAACAATTAAAGTACATGGAATCAGAATTATGTTTCTATTGTAAATTTGGATCTGGTGGCCATGACAGAAAAACAGAACTCCCACCAATGTAATTTATTCTGAGATTAACAAAACCTTAGGTTTGTTTTGGATATCGTGATGACATCGATTTCCACATAATGGACATTGTTTTTTATCAAGAAAAATACACTGACAGATATGTGAATTAAGATACGATTTTACAGATTTGTTTGGCTCCCCAGTTCCATTACAAAAAGGGCAGAGAGCACAGTGGCATATTATTCCATATTCTTTGCAAAGCACACATCTGTCATCACTCAATATCAATTTTTAATGAAATCATAATTAAAAGAGGCATCAAATGATTTTTAATAAAACCCACTTTTGCGGAAATCGAGTTAAGCTTATACTTGATCTGACTTGAGAGTCAACATGAGAATACAAGATATTCATGATTTCATAGTCGAACTTGAAAAACATGGGGAATTAAAAAGAGTCAAAATTGAAGTTGATTCAGATTTAGAGATTGCTGAAATCATGAGACGTGAAATGTATAACAACGGCCCGGCAATTCTTTTTGAAAATGTAAAAGGATATGACATGCCAGTTTTAGGAAACGCATTTGGTTCAATGAAGAGATTAGAGATAGGGTTAGAAATGAAGAACTTTACTGAGATTGGTCAACGCATCGTAGATATGACAAAGATGGACATACCATCAGGATTACTAAATAAAATTAAAAAACTTCCAGAGTTGACAAAAATGACTGCATCATTTCCCAAAGCAGAAACAAGTGGACCTGTAACTGAAATTACATCTAATGATGCATCATTTGATGATTTACCAATTCTAAAATCATGGCCAAATGATGCAGGAAGATTCATCACTTTAGGATTAGTTGCAACAAAACATCCAGAGACAGGAGTTAGAAATTTAGGAGTTTACAGAATGCAAATAATAGATAAAACACATGCATCAATGCATTGGCAAAAGCACAAACGAGGAGCTCACCATAGTGATATTTCAAAAGAACGAGGAGAAAAAATCCCTACAGCGATAATTATTGGTGGAGAACCAGCGACAATTTTTTCATCAATTGCACCAGTTCCTGAAGGACTTGACAAATACTTGTTTGCAGGGATTACAAGAAAAGAAGGAATCAAAACTGTAAAATGTAAAACAATCGATTTGGATGTACCAGCAAATGCAGAGATAGTCTTGGAAGGATATGTAGATCCTGCAGACATTAGAGATGAAGGGCCATTTGGCGATCATACTGGATATTATACACCAGTCGAACCATATCCAACATTTACATTAACAGGAATAATGCGAAGGAAAAATCCGATTTATGTTACAACAGTAGTTGGAAAACCAATTCTGGAGGATGCATATATTGGAAAAGTTATTGAACGTTCATTTTTACCATTGATCCAAATGTTCCATCCAGAAGTTGTAGACTTTAGCATGCCAGCAGCAGGATGGTTTCAAGGATTTGCAATAATATCAATCAAAAAAAGATACCCAGGTCAAGCCAAAAAAGTTATGATGGGATTATGGGGTATGGGACAACTTTCCCTAACGAAAATGTTTGTAGTAGTAGACGAAGATATCAATGTTCATGACATCAATGATGTAATATGGGCAATCACTACAAGGGCAGATGCTGCAAGAGATACCACAATAATCAACAACACACCTACAGATACACTTGATCCAGCATCACCACTTGTAAATTTAGGTTCTAAGATGGGAATCGACGCAACACAAAAAACAAGAGAAGAAGGATATGAAAGAGAAATTCAACAACAAGTAAAAGTTGACGATAAAACAAAGGAATTAGTCAATTCCAAATGGTCCAGTTATGGTCTATAATACAGTAACAGGATTGTAAAAATTATCTCTTTCTTCAACCTGATAACCAATCTGATGAATAGCATTAATAATTATTTTATCAGTTAATTCAGTAGAGCGAGAACCAGTACATGAAACAACCTCTTCACCAATCAATGTACCACCAAAATCATCAGCGCCATATTGTAAAGCAAGTTGAGCCATACCGACACCATTAGTTAGCCATGATGATTGGATATGAGGGATTAATCCATCAAAGACAAGTCTAGATATGGCAATCATCTTCAAAAGCTGAATTCCACCAGTACCATATTCAACTAATCCTTCTTCGTGCATTTGCGTGTTATTTGGTTCAAAATTCCACGGGATAAATGCCATAAAGCCTTTAGTTTTTTCTTGTAGTTTTACAATTTTGAAAAAATGTTCAACAATATCATTTTTGTTTTCTACATGACCATACATCATTGTTGCAGAAGCAGGCAATCCAATTGAATGTGCTTCATCCATAATTCTAATCCAAGCATCACTGGAGATTTTCTTTGGACTGATTACATCTTTAACAGAATCAGTTAAAATTTCAGCACCCGCACCAGGTATTGATTGAAGACCTGCATCTTTGAGTCTAGACAATATTTCTTTTGTTGATGATTTTTCAACTCTTGCAATCATATCTATTTCAGATGTAGATAATCCGTGAACACCAACGGATGGAAATTTTTCTCGAATCATTCTAAATGCATCTTCATAATATTCAATCTTCAAACTTGGATTGTGTCCACCTTGAATCAAGACTTGACGAATTTGAAACAAATCCCATGAAGCTTTAACTCTGGATTCAATTTGATCAAGAGTTAACGTGTAAGAATCATCAGCACCTGGAGATCTATAAAATGCACAGAATTTACAATCAGTGATACAGACATTAGTATAATTCAAAATAATATTATTTACAAAAGAAGCTTTTTTTCCAAATTGTTTTCTTGTCAAATGGCCTGAAACAAGACCCATAAGATGAACGTCATCAGATTCTAACAATCTTAAACAGTCTTCAGGTCCAGGGCGTTTACCGTGAAGAGAATTTTCTAAAATGTCTTTAATATCACTTTTTTGTATCTGCTCAGTAGTTTGATTCAAGTGCTCTGATTCCTTAGAATTTCTATTTAATTCTTGATAGAAATATTGAACAAAAAAAGAATTAAACAAAATGAGTCATTTGTGCGCAATCTTTGAGAAAAATGAGTTCAATGATTCACGTTATTTTTAAGTAGGGCACAAAAATCAGATCAAATCATGGTATCAGGTAATCAAATTAGACTTAGTCGAATTCTCAGAAAAGGAAGAATGCTTTGCATTCCAATGGATCATGGAATTTCAAACGGACCAATTGAGGGTCTTGAAGATCCAGTTTCTACAATTTACAAATGTGAAGGACATGGTCTCACAAGTGTGATCATCAATAAAGGAATTCTCAAAGCATTGCCTAAACCAACTAAAATTGGAATTTTAGTTCATTTTTCAAGTAGTACAGTATTATCATTATCACCAAATCGAAAGATGCTAACAGGTACAGTAAAAGAAGCAGTTGCAATGGGAGCTGATGGTGTATCATTACATATCAACATTGGTGGTAAAGAAGAACCAGAGATGTTAGAACAGCTTGGAATGACTGCAGATCAGTGTCACAAATGGGGAATGCCACTTTTAGCAATGATGTATCCAAGAGGTGAAAATATCAAGAATCCACATGATCCTGAAATTGTTGGACATGTTGCAAGAATTGGTGCAGAATGTGGCGCAGACATTGTTAAAACACTATACACAGGAGATGTGGATTCTTTTGCAAAAATTGTAAAGAGTACACCAGTTCCAATTGTTATTGCAGGTGGGCCAAAAGCAAAAACAGATTTAGATATTCTTCAAATGACTGAAGACGCAATGACAGCAGGAGCAAAAGGAGTTACATATGGTAGAAACATCTTTGCACATAAAACACCTGAAAAAATGGTTGAAGCATTAGCGGAAATAATTTTCAGAAAAGGAACAGCAAAGGAAGCAATGAAAAAAATTGAGTAAGACCAGAGAAATAATAATTTCACCTAAAGTGTCTCAGACACAATTAGCCAAATTTTTACCTCAATTAGAAGAAGAAGGAATTAAAATGGTGTATCTTGATCCAAAAAAATTAGGGAATAAAAAAACAAAACTTCAGACAGTATTTCCATCAAATTTAGCAAATTATGTAGTTCTCGAAAAAGAAGGATTGAAAGTAAAAGGCAAAAAAGTGGGAAGAAAATTCCAAGTACTATCAAACTCAGACATAGATAACATCCTTACAATTGCAAAAAAGGGATTAGATTTTGTGATAGTGGAAGTAAAAGATTGGAAAATAATTCCATTAGAGAATATCATTGCAAAATTACATAAAATTCATACCAAGATTTTTGCGATTGCCAAAACGCCTGAAGAGGTAAGAAAGATGTTTTCAATTTTAGAAGTCGGTGTAGATGGAGTAATCTTTAGCACATCAACAATCAACGAAGTCAGAGAAGTCATGGTGTATTTGGGAACAAAGAATTTTGAAATGAAACCTGCTAAGATTACAGAGATAAAAGAAGTAGGAGACGGCGAACGTGTTTGTGTAGATACTGCATCAATACTTCACAAAGGCGAGGGAATGTTGATTGGGAGTAGATCAAATTTTTTGTTTTTAGTTCATAACGAATCAGTAGGATCATCATTTACATCCCCAAGACCATTTAGAGTAAATGCAGGTGCAGTTCATTGCTACACGTTATCGCCAGATGGGACAACAAATTACCTATCAGAAGTAGAAACAGGATCGGAAGTACTGATCCTTAACTCAAAAGGCAATGCAAGACGAGCAACTGTTGGAAGATCAAAGATCGAACGTAGACCAATGCTAATGATCAAAGCAGTTGTAGATGGAGAAACAGGAGGAATAATAGCACAAGACGCAGAGACCATTCGTTTTGTAAAACCAAATGGACAACTAGTGTCAGTCACTCATTTAAAGAAAGGAGATACAGTTATGGTACATGCAAAACCTGCCACAGGCAGGCATTTCGGAATGGAAGTTTCAGATGAATATATTTTAGAGAAATGAAATACAGAACTTGCGTATCCATTGCTGAAAAAACTCCTGCATTAACTGAAAAAAAATTAAAAATTGCACTCAAAAAATCAGACTATGTGGAAATAAGATTTGATTTTCTAAAAATAGAGCAGATTCCGAAAACATTAGAGACAATTAAAAAAGATCTAAAGAGAATTGTGTGTACCTTAAGACCAAAAACAGAAGGAGGAAAGTTTTCTGGAAATGAGGTAGAACGAATTGCAATTCTGAAATTAATTGCAGAATACAATCCATTTCTATTAGATGTAGAATTTAATACATTAAAGAAAAATTCGGCATTGGTAAAATATCTAAAAACTACAAAAACAAAATTACTTGTTTCATGGCATGATTTTAAAAAAACTCCTAATGCAGAAGAACTCAAAAAGAGACTTTGTGAAATGAGTAAATTTTCATCTAATGTAAAAATAGTCAGTACTGCAAAATCAATGAACGATTCAACTAGAATGTTAGAATTGTATAGCAAAAAAGGAAAAAACAATTTGATTTCATTTGCAATGGGAGATTTTGGAAGGATTTCTAGAATTTTATGCCTATATTTAGGGAGTCCATATACCTATGTGTCATTAGGAAAAGCAGTTGCCCCAGGACAGTTTAGTGTGGACGAAGTTAAAAAAATTATGAATCTAAAAAAATAAGATCTCAGAAAGTTGAGAGTTTAAATCAATCATATAATTAGAAAAAGAATATGAGTAAATCATTTGCAGTCATAGGAGATCCTATTGATCATTCATTATCACCAAATATTCATAGTGCCGCATTTAGAGAAATGGATTTAGATTCATCATACATTGCATACAGAATTCCAAAAGGAGAATTAGAAGAGGGGATAGAAGGTTTAAAAAAAATCAAAATAGACGGATTCAATATCACTATACCTCACAAAGTAGAGATGATGAAATATTTAGACAAGATCGACGAGTCATGTAGTTTGATTGGCGCAGTTAATACTGTAACAAACACAGACGGAATTCTAAAAGGATACAATACGGACATGGATGGATTTTTAGAACCATTTAAGAAAAAGAAATTAAATATTGCAAACACAAAAGTTCTTCTTTTAGGAGCAGGCGGTGCAGCCAGAGCCATAGTTGCAGGATTTGCCAAGGAAAAAGCAAAGAGCATAACCATAGCAAATAGAACATTAGGAAATGCGGAGAATCTTGCAGAATTTGCAAAGAAGATCGGATTAGATGCAAATGCAGTAAAAATTGAAGATGTTAAAGACACTGCAAAAAATTTTGATATCATCGTAAATGCGACATCAGTTGGTCTAAGAGATGAACCAAGTGTCATTTCTTTAGAAGGAATTAGTGAGAAAACAATTGTTTATGACATTGTATACATGCCAATTAATACCGATTTTATAAAAAAAGCCAAAGAAAAAAATGCCATCATAATATATGGATACGAAATGCTTCTAGGTCAAGCAGTGAGAGCATTTGAGATATGGCATGGTGTGGAAGCACCTTATAATGCCATGAAAAAAGCATTGTTAGGAGGATTTTGATGGTAAAAGCAACAGCTACTGTCCACGGAGCAGTTTCATTGGTTAATGCTATTGCCAACCAAAAGGGTGCAACTTTAGGAATTTCATTAAGAGTGGAAGCAACAATTGAAACCAGTCCAGGTAAAGGAATTACAATTCAATCAGAAAACAAGAGTTTGAGTTCTCGTTTAATTAACAAAACCATTGAAAAAATTGTTTCAAAGAAAGAATTAGATGAAAACAAGATCACAATTTCACTTTCTTCAGAAATCCCTACAGGATATGGGCTAAAAAGCTCCAGTGCAATTTCATCTGCAATTGCATTAGCATGTGCAAAAATATTCAAACCAAAATGGACTGATCAACAGATACTTTTGGCAGGAGTGGATGCATCTATTGAATCCAAAGTAAGTATTACAGGGGCTTATGATGATGCATGTTCATGTTATTATGGCGGTTTTAATGTAACAGATAATGCAAAGAAAAGAAGAATACATTTTGAAAAAGCACCATTAAATCTAATTGCAGTCATATTTATCCCAAAAAATAGAAAAAGAGGGAATCTGAAAAAACTCAAGGTATTATCATCAGTGTTTGAAAATGCATGGAAATTAGCAGAAGAAGCAAAGTATTGGGAAGCCATGAACATAAACGGATTAGCAACAGCATCAATTCTAAACTCAGATCCAAAAATAATTACAGAATTAATTGAAAAAGGCGCACTAGGGGCATCAGTATCAGGCAATGGTCCAGCAATAGCAGCAATAACAAAAAAAGAAAATGAATCTACAATCAAAAAAATATTTTCAACTCTAGAAGGAAACATAATCATTTCAAAAGTCAATAACAAA
>Ga0210019_1005735_pt1 | contig 10242 bp, 5 predicted proteins | sample CryGeyCG2114_020_2_FD_183969 | JGI IMG/M metagenome (GOLD analysis project Ga0210019, IMG submission 183969) | Groundwater microbial communities from aquifer - Crystal Geyser CG11_big_fil_rev_8/21/14_0.20 (SPAdes) (version 2) | ecosystem: Environmental > Aquatic > Deep subsurface > Groundwater ...
TTCAATTAAGACCCTTCAAAAGTATATGAATGATACAGTTGGTGAGTCTAATGAAATGTTGTCACATTTAGAACTTTCAATTAGATTCAAATATCTAACTTCAGAAAAAGGAAAGGAATTAGTGGAAGGGTATGGCATATTAGGAAAGAAGATGACCAATCTAAAAAACAATTGGCAAAACTTCAAGTAATCAAAGAAATCGATAATCAAAAATTCTCACATCACACATCTCACTTCAAAGATACTTTAACCCCGTATCGACTTTAAATGTCTTTGACATTTAAGATAACTATAATACTAATTTGTTTAGTAAATTCAAAGTTATAATACGCCAACTCCTACTCTTTACATTTATGTAAAGACAAGAGGAAGAAGATATAGTCAGTACAACTAGTAACAGTTGAGAAATATATGCGATGTCGGCTAAACAAATGTGATTGGCCCATATTACTGTAAAGTAATATGCAAACCTAACTAATAACGGTGAAACCCAAGATCTCTACTTCTTAATGTTATAATAGAGATATGGGTAATACCGTGGGAAGTCGAGAAATATCAAGTGTGGAAAATAATGTGATTTTAGGTTCGATACTTGGTGATGGTTGTTTGGAGAAAAATGGTAGAAATGTACGTTTGAAAATAACCCACTGAGAAAAGCAAAAAGAGTATCTTTTTTGGAAATATGATTTATTAAAAAGCATATCTACAAAACCAAGATATTCGAAAGGCTCTTATCATAAAAAAACTAATAAATTTTATGGAAGATGGGAATTTTCAACAAAAACTTTACCAGTTTTACTTAACTACTATAACAAGTTTTATATTCAAGGAAGAAAATCTATTCCAGATGATATGTGTGATTTAGAATTTTCTAAATTAGCATTTGCAATTTGGTATATGGATGATGGATGTAAACGAACTGATTGTAATGCTTTTAGAATTAGTACTGACTCATTTAATTATAATGAACAGTTGATTCTTAAAGATTTGATCTCAGAAAGATTATCTATTACAAGTAAAATTCATAGGAAAGGAAAAACTTGGAATTTATATATTCCAAATAAACACGCGAATGATTTTATTGAACATATTTATCCATTTGTGATTGATTCAATGAAATACAAAATTTCTTTGACCCCGTAACGACTGATTCGCTTAGGCGGAGAAATAGGAGGTACCCAAGACTTGGGAAATAAACTTCTATTATATGTTGGGCTCCTAATAAGTAATATTATTAGGATGGTGATATAGTCTGTACCATAAGTAATTATGGATTAATATGCGTCACATCCTGGGGGTGAAGAAGCTCCCAAGGGTTCGGCTGTTCGCCGATTAAAGTGGCACGCGAGCTGGGTAAGTGAAAATGAGCCCAGATTAAATCAACTCATAACGATGAAGCCCTAGTTGTTTTTGGGTAACCTTCGGGTTACGATAAAACAATGGGTAATATCGTGGGAAGTCGTCCAGCTCAGCTGGATTGACCCCGTAACGACTGAAATCTCTTTTAAAGAGGGATAGAAATAGAAGGTATTTGCGCAAGCAAAAATTCAGCCTCTATTAAACGTTGATAACTTAACAATTTTTAAAGTTAAGTTAAAGGTATAGTCTGTGCAATTAGAAATAATTGATAACACGTCAGACCGTCAATTTGGCGGCTTTTTATCGAGAGATAAATAGCAAAATCGACTCATATCGGTGAATCCCTATAACTTGTACTGACCAGTCAGTTATAGGATAATACCGAGGGAAGCTTCCAGCTAAGCTGGATAGCCCCTTAGAGACTTGGCATAATGTCAGATTCAAACAGCTTTAAATATATTAATATATTTAAAAATTCATTGTTTGGATAATACGTCGATCCCCCGATTAATCGGGGTGGTGGTATAGTCCATGCCATTGGTAACAATGGATAAAATCTTAAAAAAAATTTAAGATTACATGCGTAAGACAGGTCGGTCTCTATCCTCTGTGGGCGTGTAAGATTCTGAGGGAAGTTGGCGGTAGTACGAGAGGACCCCGCTGAACAAGCCTCTAGTGTACCAGTTGTTCTACCAAGAGCATCGCTGGGTAGCTACGCTTGGAATTGATAAGAGCTGAAAGCATCTAAGCTCGAAGCAACTCCCAAGATTAGAATCTATGGCCTCCTGGAAGACTACCAGGTTGATAGGCTACAGGTGTAAGCACAGAGATGTGTTCAGCCGAGTAGTACTAATGGTCTCAATTCTTTCATTAATTTACTTTATAGCAATAGTTAAAGTAAGAACTTATTTATGCAAATTTTGATTTGTTGAAATTTACCTATTCGGTTTTTAGTGTACAAGCACTTTAAATTGTTATAAATGTTGTGCTGGTGATTCTGGCGGAGAGGATCCACCTTTCTTGCCCGCCTTTGGCGGGTGCCATTCCGAACAGAGAAGTTAAGCTCTCCAGCGCCGAAGATAATGCACGGGCAACTGTGTGTGAAAATAGGTCATTGCCAGCACAACATTTATAATAATCAAGACCAAATTCTTACTATAATATGTTTACAAACCCTGTAATTTTACAAATCCTAAAACATTACGAAAAAATTTGGGCTATTGATAATTTAATGGCACTGTCAGGTTGGGACCTAGAAGTCACAATGCCGGAAAAAGGTGCGCAGATAAGAGGGAAAGCAATGGCACAATTATCTTTATTACAACAAGATTTGTTATTAGATCAAAAGTTTTTAGAACTTATTGAAACGATAGATACACAAAAGTTAAATTTGCAGGAAAAGGCGGTTATTAGAATTTTAAAACGAGACACCCAAAACTATAAAAAAATACCTAGTCAGCTAATAAAACAGTTAGCAGAAACAACAAACCAAGCACAAGTTGCCTGGCGAAATGCAAGAAAGGAAAATGATTTTGATTTATTTGCCCCACACCTAGAAAAGATTGTAGAGCTATTAAAACAGAAAGCAGAAGCAATTGGTTATCAAGATAATATTTATGACGCATTACTAGATGAATATGAAGAAGGACTAACAGTTGCTAAATTAGATAAATTTTTTGATGAGATAGAACCCCCTCTAAAAAACCTTTTAAACTATATTAAATCTTCTGACAAATATATTAAAATTCATCCGCTAGAAAATTTACCATATAACAAGCTTGCAATGCAAAAATTAAATGAAAAGGTGTTAGATTTTTTTAAGGCGGATAGAAAAAAACTTAGGATAGACGAATCAACTCATCCATTTACTGAAAATATATCAGTTGATGATGTTCGAATAACAACTAGATATGCAGATAAAGATTTTCAAGATAGTTTAACAGCAACAATACATGAGTTTGGCCACGCCTTATACGAGCTTCAGGTTGATAGAGAGCTTACAGGAACTCCAATACAAGGAGGGGTGTCACTTGGTATTCATGAATCTCAATCTAGGTTTTTTGAGAACATGGTAGGTAGAACAAAAGCATTTATCTCAATATTTTTAGAGGATATAAAGGCATTATCACCTGAAATTTCAGAATATGTAAATAGTGAAGGAATAGAGGGGGTATATAGCTACTTAAATATGGTAAAGCCTTCGTTTATTAGAGTACAGGCTGATGGAATTACTTATCATTTGCATATAAAACTTAGATACGAGATTGAAAAAGGGTTGATAAATGGAGAAATTGAGGTAAAAGATTTGCCCACAATTTGGAATGATAAAATGGAAAAGTTATTAGGGATAAGACCAGTAAATGATAGTGATGGAGTATTACAAGATGTTCATTGGAGTTTGGGTGCAATTGGATATTTCCCAACCTACTCAATAGGAACATTTATTAGTGGACTTATTAAATTTGAGCTTGAAAAATCAATTGGAAATATCGAAGACATGATTTCAACAGGAGGAATTACACAAGTGCATGACTATTTAAAAGATAAAATACATAGGTTTGGCAGTACTTTTACTTCGGATGATCTTTTAAAACAAGCGTTTGAAAATCAGTTTTCAACAAATCATTTGATATCTTATTTAGAAGAAAAATATAAACAGATTTATTAGTTAGATACATTGTTAAACCTATGATTATTTGACGTAAACAAATAAGTTATTTTAAGATTAATAAATAAAGTTAGTAAATGTGAAATGAAAAGCTTGGATATATTTTAATTTTATCATGGAAAAACATCTGTCACAAAAGCTTATTTATTTGCTATAATTATTTTAGTATAGTTTTACATGTCTTATGTTTACAAAAGCTTATTTATTTGCGTTTCCTTTTTTTTTATTTCTTTTCTTTTTTACAACTCATATCAGCGCTGCTACAATAAATTGCCCCACTGGTGAAACTCTACTGTATGACAAATGTTTAAATATACTCAAAAACTATGGTCAACGTAGTATACAGGATATTACTGAAGACACGGTTACAAAAGATAAAATTTATCATGCTTCGGGTCTAGTAGTAGACACATATTCTTCTCCTAATAAACTCTATGTAGTAGACAAAGGAAATAGCCGCATACTTGGTTACAGTGATGTAAATAGCACAACTGTACCAGATATTGTCATTGGTCAACCAAGTTTTATTTCTGCAAGGTGTAATGGTGATAGCAATATAGGTATATACAACGTTAGCGATAATAAAAATCTTTGCTTAATACCTTATCCAACCCCCCCCAATGTGCAAGAGATGTGGGGGAGAATAAATATTGATGTAGATCATTTTGGTAATTTGTATGTTATTGATTTGTATAACAATAGAATTTTAATATTTAATGCTCCATTTAGCGCAAATAAATTGAATGGTAAAGGTGATACAATAGCAGATTATGTAATAGGTCAATCCGATTTTAATATAAACAGAATAGTATCTGCTTCTAATTCTGATCTTAATTTATTTAAAGGCAGGTGGGGGACTGCAAGCTCAGGGGTTTCTGTAGATGGCAATTTAAATGTATGGGTTCCTGATGCTCAGAACCACCGTGTTTTGCGTTTTGCACCAGGTTCTAAAAATGCCAATCTGGTTTTAGGTAAAAATAACTTTACAGATAATGTTGAAAAAATTTGTGAGACTCCTATAAAAGATGCTCCGCTTGATCAGATGTGTTTGCCCACATTGGCAAAAATCGATCCCGATACTGGTAAATTGTGGGTGATAGACGAAATCACAGGAGATTTTCGTGCGAGGCTTTTGGTATTTAGCCCTCCTTTTTATAATGGAATGTCAGCGGATAAATATATACTTCCTAAACAAGGTGATTTTGAAGGTTGGGATTATACTTTTCAAGCTACTGGGTTAACCTTTAATAAATTTAAGCAAGGGAAATATGCAAATGGTCGGGTTTGGATTACAGAGCATATAGCAAACAGGGTAATACTTATAGATGACTCCGGAAATATTATTGAATCAATAGGCACAGAAGATTTGAATAAGCGGGGTTGTAATTATGAATATTATGGTTTTTGCAAAGGATCTTCAGCAATATTTGATAATTATAGTGCTTGCTGGTCAGGCGGGTCTGTTGGTATTGATGAAAATAATAATATTTATTTGGCTGATGAGCAGTTTCATAGAGTAGAAATTTTTTCTTTGCCTTATATTAGAAAAGAAAAAAACGGCAAAATGTGTGTACCCAATCCTGTTGGTGGTTTGTACCTCGGGACTTCTCCTAATTCAGTAAGTGCTTATGGAACAAAAACAAGCCTGGGAACTATTATTTTTCAAAATCAGCTATTAGAACGTGATGAAGGTAGAATTTTGGTTTGGGATGATTATCTGTATTCGCAAAATAATAAAGCTGCAGATAAAGTAGTTGGGCAAGTTGATTTATATACTAGAGCACAAACATCTTCCCAACTTTCTGCACGTTCGTTTAATACCATAGACAAATATAATAGACTGTGGTCTGTTAACGCTCACGGTAAATTAATTGTTTATCAATTACCTATTATAAATTCTGCTGACCCTGTAGCAAATTTTGTAAATTTATATTGGTTTAGTGATCCTGCAACCCCTGTGGATTATACTGCTAGCAGTGTGGAATATGATAAGTTTAGAGATACTCTTTGGATAACAGATGTAGGTAATCATAGAATACTGCGTGTTGATAATTATTCTGATCCAAATAAAAAACTGCTTGTTTCAATGGTGATAGGACAAGATACAAAGCAAGGTACTAAATGTAATAAAAATCAAGATCTAGGTTGGTTGGCGCCAGGTCCACCTACGGCAGATTCTTTATGTTTGCCTATTGATGCAGAAATAGATAATTATGGTGATTTGTACATTATTGAAAATAACTATGAATGCCATGGAAACAATAGGATAGTTATGTATTTGGCAGAAGATATAAATAATGCAAAAGGAGAGTTTCCAGGTTTAGCGGCAAAAAAAGTTTTTAATCGAGACAGTTTAACAGAGCAATCTTTATGTAACTATGATGCACATGATAACCCTTTCTCCCCTATTTCTATAGCTTTTAATAGCAGAAACAATATGGTGTTGGGTAACGATGGGTATTATTTTGATATTCAAGCGCGACCTTATAAACAACTATGGTTTTATGAAAACCCATTAAAACAAAACCAGGTTGGGGATTTCATTCAAGGTCAGTTGCCCGATGCATTTATAGACTTACGGATGGGGGCTTCGGGGGAGCTAAACTTTGATAAGTTAGATAATCTGATTGTAGAAGATCATACTTGGAATAGAGTTTGGATAATAAATTTTGACTGTGACCCTGATTGGTTGCATGCTATTAATGGTTATACTTTGTCGTATGTTACGACACCCAATTGTAAGGCAACTGCAGATTTTAATCACGATTATACAGTGAATATGCAAGATGTATCGGTGATAGCTTCGGGGTTATTTTTTAAGAGTGACACAACATTTGGGCTAAAAGATTTGATAGGAGTTTTAGACTATATTGATTAAGTACGAGATAGAAAAATCAATATGCAATATTGAAGACATGATTTCAACAGGAGATATAACCAAAATATAAACAGATTTATTGATTTTTTATTGTAAATGACTATTGATTTGAAAGGTGATACTTAGTACACTAATACTAATGTCTGTCACAAAAACCTATTTTATTACAATTTTTATTGCACTTGGTGTTATATTTGCTTTTCTTTTTTATAAAACTGATGTTTTTATATCCCCACAAATTGTAAATGCACAGGTTTGGCAATGTAATGCTGGTGCTACACAATGTTCAGGTTCAACAAGACAGGTTTGTGTTACGGATGGTTGTAATGGTGATTTTTCTTGTTGGAAAAGTCATAATACCCAGACATGGTGTGATGTGAGTGACTACTATCATACTTGTATAAATGGGAGTAGTACTTCAACGGGGGAATGTTGCGGTTCTTCGTGCCAAGGTGGTGGGACTCCTGATGATCCTGGTAGTGTTTATGTCTCCTCTAGAAATGGTAGTTCGGCTACAGTTTGTAATACTTTTAATCATTCGGTAAGTATTGGAGTAAATAGATGTCAAAAGAATTATGATGAACCTCAGGTTTGTAGTGAGGTAAAGTATGCTGCAGTTTGTGCACCAGCTTCTGAGGATATTGGAGCGGGAAGTCCAAGTTCGCCAAACTGTAAAGGTGTTAATGTTGGTATACCAGGTTGTGGAGTATGGCAGTTAGACATAAGTTATAACGGTAGCAGTTTATATGGTGAATCAGGCTGTAATTTTGATAGCTGTGATGTACCTCGTCCTCCTAATCCAGAGCCACCTGTACCTGTAGGAGTTTGTTCGATTGAAAAAGACAAAATTACTTATTCTTGGAGTGCAGTGTCTAATGCTGATTTCTATTCAGTAAGATATAATGCATATCCTCGAGATGATTTTGCAGCAAATGTTGATGCAATTTGTGCTGCAGGAAGAAATGGGTTAAATGGTGATTACTGTTTTGATACAACTGATTTAAACGTAACTTTTAATGCGCCAGTAAATCAGGCAAATGATTTTTGGGTTCACTCTAGAATTAACTCAAATCCATTATTTTGGTCAGAACCAGCTAATATTAATGATAAATTGTGTGTTAAAGAGATTGATTCAACTGTGATGTGTAAATCATTGACTGGTAAAGTGATTGGGACAGGCAAATTTATAGGTCAGACCCCCCAATTGTCTGAATTACCAAATGATTTTACAGGTGTGATTACACTAACTTGTACTTCTGAGTCAAAACCCAAAGCAGTAAATAAAATGGAATTTACATTTTTTAAAGATACTGTAGAGCAGAAAAAAACTGTTAATACAAATATTGACTGCAGCGAAAACGTTGGCGTTTTTAGCTGTTCTGGTAAAGCAACTTTTGATGTAACTGGTAGTGCTAGTTATTCTGCAAGGTCAAAGGTTTGTATTGTGGATGGAACAAATGAGACTTGTAGTCCATAATAGTTATTGTGAAAAGTTAAACTGTATAATAAGCATCAAAGTTGTCAATGAAAAATAAAAAACAACGAAATATATTAATTGTATTATTCCTTGTTCTTACTATTCTTTTAAGTTCATTTTTATATTTAAAGAAAACCAAAACAGGCATTTCTAATCAAAAAGATTTAGAGGTATTGCAGGTAGCACCAGCAACAGTATCAAATGTAACACTATCCTTAGTAACAGATAAGACTTCGATAAATCAAGGGGAAAGTGCAGTTATTAGTATTAAAAGTACTACAGTACCAACAGGTTATAAATTTCTAGGATTTATTGTAGTAATAAAAGTCCCAAAAACATTAACACCAACATTCATAACGACCTCTTTTCCTTCTGTATTAAGTTATGATTTCGTATATCCAGCTGACTCAAATTCGTATTCGTCAGCCATATTAGATAAAGGTACTTACTGGGAAATTCAGGCACTTGCTGCTGAAAATTCTTCAACACCAATATCATTGGTAACAGATACAACTATTTTTAATTTTAACATAACACCTGCAAATACAACTACATCAACAGCAGCTATAGAATTTATAATAGACCCAAATGGTAGTTATCCCTCGGTTGTAAGTGCTGATTTAACAGAGGCAAAGTTAACAACTGCTAATATATCAATTGACCTTAATAAAAAGGTAAACCAAGCAGCATTAACAATAACAACAACAAGTGGGACAGCAGGAACAGCATTAACATTAACAACAACAGGAGGATCAGGGACAAAAGCAGTGACATATGCAACAACAACAAGTGGATGTAGCATAAGCGGAACATCGTTAAGTAGAGCAACAGCAGGCACATGTTCAGTAGTAGCAACAAACCCAGCAAATGGGATATATAATGCAGTAAAATCATCAGCAACGACAGTGAGTTTTACAGGAGTTAAAGGTGATGTAAATGGAGATAACAAACTTAACGTTGGTGATGTCTCTGTCATTATCAACCTTGTATTTGAAGGTGGGGCTACACCTGCACAAATCACAGCAGGCGATATGAATGGAGATGGAAAGTTGAACGTAATTGATGCCTTCCTAATTATTGAAGAGATATTTAAATAGATGAAAAGAAATATAGTAATTATTAGCTTAATATTTGTTGTTTTAACAATTGGGCTTGTAGTTTACATGAGCCTTAAAAGTAAAGAAAGTGTAAGACAAACCACTGATGTTGTTCCGGAAATATTACAAATTGGAGCCACACAGGTCAATTTTTTGTTTGAAAAAGTTGGAACAAATCAAGCACCAGGTGGAGAATATACTATCAACCTTAAGATTGCTAGTATAACTGGGGCAACCACTGTTGACGTGTCGGCATTACAATTAAGGATCAAGTATCCTGATGGTTTAACAATAAGCTCTTTACCAAGTTCAATGGGAAAAACCAATGTGTTTTCTGATTCAGTTAAAAACAATACGAATAAAAAGACGATTGATATGTATTTAATTGCTGATGGTGACACAGCAACACCATTTCCTAAATTATCAAAAGATGAGACGTTAATTAGTTTTAAGGTTAGTTCTACTGCAGCTACAAATTATAAGATGAATTTTGATTCTAACTTTGCTAATTCGGTATTTTCACCTGACGCAACAGATATTATGGGAGCTTTACCTAGTGATTTAGAAATCAGTTTTCAAGCTACTCAAAACAGACCACCTACAATTAGTGGTACACCTAAAACTACTGTAAATGAAAGTGAAGACTATTTGTTTACACCAATAGCAAGTGACCCAGATTCAGATCCGTTAACATTTTCTATAACAAATAAACCAAACTGGGCGAATTTTGATACAAAAACAGGAAAGCTTAGTGGAAAGCCAT
>Ga0210019_1005738_pt1 | contig 10233 bp, 7 predicted proteins | sample CryGeyCG2114_020_2_FD_183969 | JGI IMG/M metagenome (GOLD analysis project Ga0210019, IMG submission 183969) | Groundwater microbial communities from aquifer - Crystal Geyser CG11_big_fil_rev_8/21/14_0.20 (SPAdes) (version 2) | ecosystem: Environmental > Aquatic > Deep subsurface > Groundwater ...
AGATCCGAATTACCCGTAGTGCAAATAATGTCTCCCGATAAACCATATGGTCCCGTAATAAATCCCTTAACTTCAACACACTCAGTGATATATGTTTTCCCGGGTACTGCTTTTTTTGATGTTTCTGCGGAATTGCTCAATGCGGTGCGATGAACGTGCGAGCTACCTGATGGACATGTGGCATTATTACACCACTCGGCATCAAGACAAGCAAATCTGAGCCCAGAACTTTGCTGTGGTTGAGCATGTATCTCAGGAACAAATGCAAGTAAAAATAGTCCAAAAAGAAGAATGATGTATTTTTTCATATTTGATGCCAATTGGTAGATACAATCATGATGACATAGTTATTTTCTATTGTCAACAAACTATATCTATACTAAGATGAATATGTAAATGGGAAAAAAAATTATAGCGCCTTTTTTGGCTCTTTTGCTCTTTGTATCAGTGGCACAGAGTTCTTTTGCCCAAAATACGGATATTTACAACTTCCCAATAAATCCTATTCCTTGTAATAAGGTCGATCCTAGTTTGAGTTGTCCCGTAAATTTTCTCGCTCAGGGAGACAATGTTTATGGGCAGTTGAACGAGCGATGTGCCACTTCGTACGCTGATTTTATAAGCGACCCGATCGGATCTCATTACTGGGTGGAGGATCCTGCAATCACCTCACAAGGCAAGGCAGATGAGCGCGCACGACAATTTTTATATTGGGTGCTTAATACCAATGCAATTGACGAAGCTCCCGTCCTTCGCACAATCTGGAACTTCTCGAGTATCATTTCCCTTGTTGGGATTGTACTCGTTGCGACAATCTTTGGAATTGGATATATCATCAGTCGCCGCAGCGGAAACGTCTACAATGGCATTGGTAATTTCTTTGCTGGAGGCAGTAGTGGTATCTCGGTGGGACCAACCATTCTCAAAATCGGCACGATGCTTTTGTACGTCGTGTTTTCCTCAGCAATTGTATTTATTCTCATACAATTCTCCGAGATTCTTATGAGATTCTTTTTTGATAATTTAGGCGGAAAAGATCTTTTTAACATTTATTTTGTCGACCCAGGAAACTCTACGCTTGGATCAACCGAACAAAGTTATAAATCATTTATAGGCTGCAGGGATCTGAATATTCGCGTCCAAGAAGGAATTGATGCAGAGGTATTCTTACTGAAAATGACCAATGTGAGCTACTATGTGATGGGCGTCATGCTTCTTTTGCGAAAAATACTCCTCTGGTTTATGCTCTTTGTTGCGCCATTTCTCGCTCTTCTCATGCCGTTTATTTTCATCAGAAATACCGGGTGGATTTGGATTGGGGTGTTTTTCCAATGGTTATTTTACGGCCCACTTGTTGCGCTCTTTTTAGGGGGAATGGCAAAGATCTGGAATGAAGGAATTCCATTTAGTTTTGATTTTTCCCGCGCAGGTACGATGGAAGGATATATTTATACAACTGGCATAAACATCGTGTTTGGAGGACCCGCACAAAGAGTTGCAACTAATGTAGATCGCCCAATCGGCGCGCTCAATAATGGAAATTATATCGATACCTTTGCTGAATATGTCCTTACTCTCATCATGTTGTGGGCTGTCACATTTTTCCCCTGGTGGCTTTTGCGGATATTCCGAGATTATTGCTGTGAAGGAATTTATGCCATGAAAAATATTCTCCTTGCCATGTATGATAATATGCGCGGTGGTCCCTCAAAGGGACCATCCCCGTCTCATCCCCCATCATTCCCTTCTTTGAAGATTGACACAAATACCCCGACAAACCGTGATGTAAACGTGAACATTCAATCTCTCAACCAAATCAAAAAAACGCTCACAAAAGATCTCACACGCAGTATGAATTTACAGGCGACGCGCATTACCGATGTTGCTCATGTTGAGACAAACAGGCAGATGAGTCAAATGGTCAATAAAAATCTTGCATATATCTCAAATCCCGTTAAGGCAAAAATACCTGCAGAGCGCCAACAATTTATGAATCTTCGCTCCGAACTTTTCAATCGTGCTATAAAAAATGATGCGGTTGCACGAACGATTCTTGCCTCAACCTCAACTATTACAACAGAAAAATCAAAGATTCGTGAATCACTCATTCAATCATTGCCACAAACCATTTCAATCTCACAAGTGGTCACAAAAGATATTCGCATTCCTCAGGCTGCATTTTCAAAAATCACCAACAGCTACACAACACAAATTTCAAACAACTCACAAGCAGTTCAAAAACTTGCAAGCTCTGCAAAAACCGACACCCAAACGGTGACTAATATATTAAATACATATAACCGATATATCTCACAACCCGTATCTACCATCGTTCCAACGATTGCCCGCGAGACAAATACTTCTGAAAAAATTGTCAAGCACGTGTTGCATGATGCGGGTCTCATGAGCGCTCAATCACGATTTGTTCAAGGTATTGCCTCAACACAAAAACTTACCAAAGAACAAGTATCTAAAGTCCTTCATAGTATAAAATCCACCGTGTTACGAGAAACAACGGTAGCAGAGCGTGTTTCTTCGGAAACACAAACATCAAAGGAAAATGTACGATCATTAATCAAGGAAACATTTACCACTGCAGCAACAAACGCAACATTTACCACAACTGTTGCAGAAAAGGTCGCAACCACTCCACAATCTGTCCAATCAATCATGAATGAATATGCTTCAAACATTGAATCTTCAACAAAAAGTGTTGTACAAAATATCTCTAAAACAACCAACATTGAGGAGTCAACCGTATCACATGTTCTTCAAGAAGCATCAACTCAAATTCAAAACGGATCTCCCATTCAACAGATCGCTCAAAAAATTGGTGTTGATGTGGAACAAGCAAAATCAGTTGTTCGCTTCTCGGTCGATGCAACAGTTGAGGTGGCAGCCACCTCAAAGCCAGTAGTCACGGTTATCAATGATAACAAAGCTCCGACTCAACAAGCAATCACCACATCGATACAAAATATTTTCAAAACAATCTCTCAAGATACGCAGACCACAACCACCATTGCTCAAACAACAAACACAACACGACAACAAGTTCAAAATGTTCTTGAATCGTATGCAAAACATGTTGATGAACGCTCATCCAAAGCAATCACATCAATTGCAAATGAAACCCGCATGTCGGTGTCGCAAATAAAAGACATCATAAACACCACTTCGTCTATAGTTCAAAGCTCGCCACAAATAACGGAAAAAGTCGTGACTGAATCAAAAATCGACCAAAAGACAATCGAAAAAATTATTCAATCATTGCTTTCCTCATTCCCATTTGAAACGAATCAAATATCAAATGCACCCGTCAAAGGATCAACTCATGTTTCCTCAACATCTCCTGAGCCAGCACAAACGATCAAAAAACAATCTATCGTTTCAAGCGTTGCACAAAACTCACAAACAAGCGAAACTACCTCACAACAAATAATTCAAAGCCTTATGAATGCTGCAGTTCAGAATAACTCATTTGTCGAAAACCTCGCTCAAGAACACAATCTGAAATATCAACAAATCAAAAATATCCTCACAGCATATTCTCAAAATGTAAATCAGCCCTCTGAAACACTGATTCAAACAATCAATCAATCATCAGGAGTTCCGAAGGATCAAGTACGATCAATTATTCTTTCGCTCACCAGTTCCATTCTCTCGTCGCATGAAATCATTGGCCACGTTGCCGAAGCTGAAGGTATGAACGAAGCTGATGTAAGCGCCGTGATGGAAGAACAACTTGAAGTTGCAAGTGAGCCGAAAAAACACATTGAAAAAACAATCTCTATCCCCAAAACTATTTCCCTTGAAGATTACGAAGAGGTCAAAGAGATGTGGACCAAGCACTTTGAAGAAGGAGAAGTGCCAGTCTCAGAAACCATCAAGACACGCAAAGATTGGGTTGACCAAGAAGTGGTATACATTACCAATACGCTCAATAAAATCCTTTCGTCCGATGAAAAGCTTCAACAAGAGGGTTTGGACGAGCTTGGTTATTTGCTTCCCATTTTCTTAATAAACAACTTCAAGGGAGATGAACTTATTGTGTATCTCAAAGCAAAACTCGAAGCCGCCAAATTAGTCATGAAGTTACTTGAACATGAAGAGAAGGTCAAACATGAGATGAAAGAAGATGAGGAAGAAGAAGTGTTTGTAGATATTGCCAAAGAAGAAGCTGCCGAAGAGCCCAAACACATGGCCATAGACGATGAAGAAGAGCAAGCGCCACGAAGTATTGAAGAGCGAGTCAAAGCGGTCCAAGAAAAACTTTCAGCGGTAGAACCATCAGATGCAGTTGAAGAAAACAACCTTTCGCTCGGAGATATTAAAAATCGCCTGAAAAATGCTACACATTCAGAAGACGAATCATAAAGTGATAAAAACGTTTCCAGTGTTAGCAATCCTTGAAAAGTGAACACTTTAACTTTCAAAAGTGAACTGATGGAAAATCTTTAAGCAGATATACGACGGTATGTACCAGTTGTTTTTTCCACCAAAATCGTATCTCAATAGTTTGGGTAATTTCATCGGGAATAATACAGATGGTAACGTACTCACGTAGTGGTACTTTGGGTATCAAGATCTCCTGATTCCACAGTGATATTTTATGGTATCCATTTACCATTCTCTGCTCACGAAGACAAAAGAGATCTTTGCTGGTAGTGCATGATTTTGGTATAGTGAACGGACGAAAGAAGCTGTTCCCGTGCTGTTGTGCTCGAGCAAATCGTATTGACGGAATCTCTTTTGTCGTTGAATGAACCTGATGGTTGTTGTATCGATCTACCTCGTATCGTAATACTTTGCGAGCTTGCTCAATCGTGGTAAGGTGCTTAATCGCACAGGGTTCGTACGATACGATCTTGTAGCCAGCGATATGGTCGTTCGATCTTTCCTTTCGCCTGCGGAGATAACACATAGACAACATCTACCCCACAAAATCTCATCACCTGCCTCCACTGCGGATCAACGTCATCAGTTTGCAAAACATGTTTCCTCCAGATACTATCTCGTCCCTGCACAAAACGAAATACCCGAAGTTGATCAACATAGTACCGGAGAGGAAATCCGTACTGCTGTATGAGTGTTTGAGTCGCCTGTACATGGACCCATGTCGTTTCAGAGGAAACGAAATCAGCATACAAGAGTTTTCGAGAAAAGTCGTCAAGGGAGGTAATGAGTATCCATTTCTCCGTTGCATACGGAGACCACAAATGATTTGAGCTGTCATGTTGGATGAGCGCTCCAATTGCTGTCGTGATGACTTCTCGATCATGTGCTGCTTTTCGTCTTTTACCTAAATGGCACTTGAGTACTTTAGCTCGTTTGATGATTGTGGTTACAGAAATAGTAATACCGTCCTTCTCTTTTAAACGATCGCGTATGGCCGAGTAGTTGTAGGAACTGATTGGTAAGGTTGGGTTTTCAATCATCTGTTTTTCAAACAGTAAACCTTTTTGTATTGCTGTTTCTTGGGCGGTTGTAATTCGTTTTGGTGTGCGACGGTAGTAGGTAAGAGAAAATGCAACAGGATCTTTTCGATACTTCTGTAACAAGGCAAAAAACCTCGTTTTTCCGATACCGAGCTCCTGTTCAACTTCACTACGCGTGAGTCGATGTTTGAGATAACTTGAGAGTAAAATAGTAACATGCTCAACCGTGAACCGTTTATGAATATGTTTCATAACCTGAATGACGAAATTATTTAGATTGTCAAAACAAGATATACGTCACTCTGGCTTGTCCAGAGTCTCGTATATATGTGCACTGCTATGGGCGAAACCATTTATTTATATAAGATTCTGGATGCGCTGAAACTATATTTCAGCTTACCAGAATGACAAAAACGAATTTCGTAATTCAGGTTTTCATAGTATTTTCCTTGTGGAATTAATAATGGAAAACACTCTACTACAGACGGTTCACTTTTCGTGTTTATGAAAGTTCACTTTTGAAGTTTAAATAACAAAAAAACGTTTCCAGTTGAAAAATACACTCTAAACTGATAAAATGTACGATGCAGTGCTACGATGACGTTCAGTATATTGCCCAGGTAAATGGTGCCGATTCTATCAAAGGAACAATTGAACGATGGGAAGCACATCGAAATGGTATTTTGCATCGAGCTCTTACGATTGCCGTTTATATAAATGATTCCATTCTTCTCCAAAAACGTAAGCACCCCGTATTTGACTCGGTATTTGATATGACTGTTTCGACTCATCAAATATATGTGAATGACATATTGCAAAGTGATGAAGATGCTATTTATCAGACACTTGAACGAGAGCTCCTTCTCAAGCCAGAATTTTTAAAACAAAAGCCAGAATATATAGGAAATGTAATATATCAAGCAAACGATCCGAAAAGTGACTTTATAGAACATGAAGTTTGCCATGTATATACCTGTGCAACAAGCTCTATTCCACTGTTTAATCCAATGTTTGCATATGAGGTCAAAATGGTCTCTCTCAATGCTATTAAAAATCAAACCCAAGAAATATATCCCCATTTAGCCCCCTGGGTGAAAGAGATGATTCGGAAAGACATGGTATAATCTGATATAGTTTTCAGACAGTATTGATTATTATTTGAACGATAGTATGAATAAAAATATATATATCCTTCCGGTAAGTGTTACATTTCGAAATATTAAGTATCCTGAAAAAATGATCAAATCTGTAGAAGGCTTGGAACGAAGACTCAAAGGTAAAAAACTCAATATATCTTTGGGCAAACAGATTCATAAGGATAATATGTCAAATATGTATGAAGCAACGCTTGATAATGTAAAAGTATTAGTTAAACATACAGAAAATGTTCTTCCAGAGACTCCAATCGAGTTTTTAATAATGAGCGATGCTCATGATACTGAAGTTCGCGTCCTAAATCGTTTCGAATCAGAAGAACATATTAAAACTCCAAAAATTATTTATAATTTTCCCAAATACACGACAATTATTACTGAAGATGTACGGTCTCAAGGATACGTGAGCCTTTCTGAGCAAATCCTTAATAAAAAGCTATCATCGACATCAGCAGTGCAAATTGGAAAATCTCTCGCACACTTAGTAAAAATCTCCCAATCTTGGGAAGAATTTAAAACAAATGAGTCTGCTCATCTCATCTACTATGAACATAGTCTCGAGATGCTTGTCGCTTTCCCTGAAGCTATTAAACATTATCGATTTTTAGAAGATCAATTTACCCAATATGCAGAAGAAAGGGAAGAACAGGAAAAACGAGATCGACATTTTGTCTGGGCAGAAAGTTCTCCAAACAACATGTTTGTAAACAAAAAAGGCGAGGTTATCTTTTCAAATTTTAGTAGAGGATACTGGGGTGACAATCAATTTACACTTGCCGTATTTATTGCAAATATCATGGTGTTCTCTCTTTTGGGTAATATTCCTCGTGCAAAAGCCATTGATTACATCAAGACGTGTATAAAAGCATATAAAGATGTTACTGAGATTCGAGATGAGTATGTTTTTTCTCAATATGTTGGGATGGAGATTTTACATCGATCTTTTGGAAAAGGAATAAGGCTCTCGTCTCAAAAAGAGAAGCTCTTTTTGCAGAAATTGGGACTCACGATCGTTGAAGAAAAAGCAAAAACTATCACCACATTGATCAATCAATTCAAACGGATAAAATAATCGAATTGCTCATTGAGCGACGAGATTCTGAAATGATCCATTTGATGCGTTTAAGGCTACATTATAGATTTGAATCAATTGTTTCAAATCTGAAGATATACGAAACTTCATTGAGTCAATACTTGCCACGGGAAGTATTTTCGAACTTGTACTGGAAAGAAATACTGAATCAAAGTCGGAAAGGCTGATTTTTGAAATAGGTCGATATTCAATGGTGAAATCTGATGATTCGATTACTTTCTCGATCGTCATCATGGTAACCCCTTCGAGCACATCTTTTTTAGGAGGACTGACGATTGTTTTTCCTTTCATTGCATAGAAATTGGTGCGCGATCCTTCACGAATATTACCCAATGTGTCAACATAGAGAGCGTCATATCCTCCTTGTTTTTTTGATTTATGGTAGTAATAATAGCTTGCAAGCATATTAAGTGATTTTGACTGCGGCATCCACCGCTCATATTCGAAGGAAAATGTCGCGACACCGTCTCGATACCATTCCTTCTTGGGGAAAAAGGGCGCAAGAGGAAAAAGAAATAACTCTGCCTTCTTTGATGTTTCGCCGCCCAAAAGGAGCATTTTAATATTGATTGACGGTTCCTCGACTTTTTCAGAAAACTCTTTTATCCATGAAGTAATAATTTTGGGAGTAAAGTCATGAGTTAGATTTATACATCTGGCAGAATGCATGAGGCGATCTACATGCTGCTGGACAAAATATAACGTATTATTTCGCACTTTCAAGGATTCATACACGCCAAACCCATACATACGCTCAATTTTATTGATGGGAATCACTGCGTGATCAATAGGTAAAATAAGCCCGTTATATGAATATATTGATTGTTTCATACAGAACAAATAGAGTATTAAATAAAATAATTACTTGTTGCGAAAGGACAACTATCCGTATATTATACATATAAATTATTAGTTAAAGCTCTATTATGAAAGGTTTTCTTGATTTTATTCGTGAAAAAGGAGTGGTCGGTCTTGCAGTTGGATTTATCCTGGGAGGTACCGTTTCAAAGGTTGTTACGTCTCTCGTAAGTGACATTATCAATCCAGTACTTGGATTAGTTCTTGGGGCAGCAAATCTTTCTAAAATGTCATTAAATATCGGATCTTCTCGGATAATGTTTGGTAATTTCATCAGTGTTGTTATTGATTTTTTAGTCATCGCGCTTGTAGTGTATTTCGGCGTACAAGGATTGGGGCTCGATAAGCTTGATAAAAAGAAGAAAGAATAGCTTATTTGCAATTCCTCCACGCACCTATTCCACCGCGAGAAATCTTATATGCAGCGGTTTTGATTGATTCTTTTGCACCAAACCGGAGGTCAGGATTGGTGTCTGCACCCATCTGAGAACGAGTGCTCTGCCATGTTTGCGTGCTGAACTGAAACATTCCTCCATAATCTCCATTTCGTGCGCCGGCACCTCCACCTGATTCGCAGTAAGCGATCTTTTTCAGTTGATCTTTATCCACGCCATATTGCCCGCTGTATTGGTCAAAATACCCTTCAAAGTCCGTCACAGGCATCGGAGTGGGAGTATGTGTGGGCATTGGGGTGAATGTCGGAGTAGGGGGAATGGTAGGTGTTGGCGTGTTGGTGGGTGTTGGCGTCAAAGTGGGAGTTGGTGTCGAGGTCGGCGTAGGAGTGAGAGATGGAATCACAACAACTCCAAGAACCTCTCCTTTAGATTTGATTTGATATCCAGAAAGTGAAAACAAAACAATAAGTATTGCAGAAATGATGAGTTTCAGATGAACCATGAAGCATATTATACTGTAATAATATGTTAGGGTGCCCTACGCTCGTCAGACTCAACTAAGCTCGTACTTTTCAAGCAGTTTTTGATTCCCCTGAATCTGATACTGAAGGAGTTCAGAATAAATACCTTTCCGTCTTGCCAGATCTCCTGGTGCTCCAGAATCTACAATTTTTCCATCTTCAAGGACCAAGATTTTATCAGCGTCCTGAATCGTCGAAAAACGATGGGCAATGATTATTACCAATCTATTTTTCATCAATTTCTCAAGTGCATCTTGCACGAGTTTTTCTGACTTTGCATCCAGTGAGCTTGTTGCTTCATCCAATATTAAGATTGGTTTATCTGCAAGAATTGCTCGCGCGATCTGAATACGCTGCTTTTGCCCACCCGAAAGTCGTACGCCCCGCTCCCCGATCTTTTCCTGCAGTTTTTCAGGGAACTTCATCACAAAATCATAGGCATTCGCTTGCTTGAGCGCTTGTTTGACTTCAGCTTCTGTGACCCCCGTTTTTCCATAGGCTACATTGTCAAAAATCGTCGTTGAGAAAAGCTCATGCTCCTGAAATACTAGAGAAATATGAGAACGTACTTCTTGATGGCTTAATTCATCATAATTTTTGCCACTCATGGTAATTGTTCCACTGACTGGGTCATAAAACTTGAGAATAAGGTTGATGAGGGTTGTTTTTCCCGCACCACTATGACCGACAAGTGCCACCATCTCATTCTTCGGCAACTCAAATGAGATATCTTTTAAGACTTTTTCACTGTCTTGATACTCAAACTGCACGTTT
>Ga0210019_1005743_pt1 | contig 10226 bp, 9 predicted proteins | sample CryGeyCG2114_020_2_FD_183969 | JGI IMG/M metagenome (GOLD analysis project Ga0210019, IMG submission 183969) | Groundwater microbial communities from aquifer - Crystal Geyser CG11_big_fil_rev_8/21/14_0.20 (SPAdes) (version 2) | ecosystem: Environmental > Aquatic > Deep subsurface > Groundwater ...
CATCGAACCAGGAAAGCCCACGCAAAATGCTTACATCGAATCTTTTAACGGCAAATTTCGAGATGAATGCTTAAACGCCAACTGGTTTGAAAATCTCGAACAAGCAAAGGAGGTCATTCAACTATGGCAACTTGATTATAATTCGATGAGACCCCATTCATCGATTCAAATGAAAACACCGAATGAATTTGCAGCGGAGTTCTTGACTCGTCATGCTGCTTGAAACTAACTGATTAAGGAACTTATCAACCCTCCAACCAAGGGGGGAAGGTCACTTGGATATAAAAATTATTATAACCTACCAAGCTTTGGGTGGATTTACCTTTATCCAAGAGACCAAATCCTGGATTCATTATATCCTATATGGCGAACTACGATCCCCGCCGGATATTTAAATAGTTTAACTAGTTTCAATACAAATGACGCTCTACAAATACAAACTATTAATTTTTCAAGCCGTGGCAACAGCCGAACGCGGCAACTAACAACTGAAAATTTATTTGATATTATGCGTTGAGCTCACTATCATTTTTGAAGCATAGAGCGAGTGATCTTTTAGGATGAAAGAGGCCATCAATTTCCCCCTTGAATACTTACTTTAAAAATTTAATAAGTAGGCTTCGCCGTCACCTTGGTTCAGGTCGATTTGTTCGACAGGTCTTTACGCTTGTTTCCGGAACGGCAATCGCTCAAGCACTATCTTTACTTTTAGCCCCCGTTTTAACAAGGCTCTATGAGCCATCTTCCTTTGGAACCTTTGGCATATTTTTAGCCATTATTTCCGTGATAGGAGTAGTTGTATGTTTAAAGTATGAAGTTTCGATTGTTCTTCCGAGCTCAGACAAACTCGCCGCTAACTTGTTTGTTTTAGGTATCTTAATTTCTTTGGGGTTATCCATACTCGCCTACATATTAACATTGAGTTGTCCGTCCATCTTTAGTTATTGGATAAAGGATAATAGCTTTGGAGTTTTACTTAGCGGCATTCCCGCTAGCCTGGGATTAACAGGGATTATTTGCTGCACCAACTATTGGCTAATTCGCAAGCAACGATTCACCATGGTTTCGATTTCCAGAATTGGGCAAACTCTATTTACAGTGCTCGGTCAGATTGGCGCCTATTTTTTAATTTCTGACCCAATCTCCGGGCTCATACAAGGTTATATTTTCGGGCAAGTCGTAGGAAGCTTAATTAGTATTAGTTCTATTCTTAAAAATGACTTCCGATCTTTTTTATATGGGGCCATCAGCGTGAAAAGAATAATCTTAGGAATGAAGAAATACAAAAAATATCCTCTCGTATCGAGCTGGCAAGAAGCTATTGGCAGCTTCACGGATTCCCTTCCGACATTTTTTTTTGCCAGGCTGTTTACTAATGAAATTGTGGGATATTATACCTTTGGACGCAGGGCTATTTCTGCTCCATTAGGTTTAGTTGGGCAGTCTATTGGCCCGGTTCTCTTTCAGAGAATGGTCGTGGCAGAAGCCGGAGATATTGGTGCGAAGGCTTGGGTGGTTCCTATTTTAAAAAAGATGGCGGTATTTATTTTTACTTTTTTTATTGGGATGATATTTGCTCCGGATATTTTCGCATTTGTATTTGGAGAGGAGTGGAGAGTATCAGGAGAGTATATGAGAATTCTCTCACTTGGATTAGGCTTCAGGTTTTTATCTTCTCCATTAACAGTTGTTTTTAATGTAAAAATGCGTCAAGAAATTTCAGCTCTTTGGAAGATCATTGCGTTAGCAACAACGGTCGGTTGTCTTTATTTGTTTAGCGAAAATAACGCAAACCCTGAAGGGCTTCTCTGGGCCTTGACCATTGTGAATGTCCTGCTGGGCATTCTTCATACCTACTTTGTTATCAAGGTTGCTTACTCTGACAGGTCGGCGATTTGACTCTATTGTACCTATTCCGCCCATGCTCGGACTGACCTTCCCCCCTGAATACTTACTTTAAAAATTTAATAAGTAGGCTTCGCCGTCACCTTGGTTCAGGTCGATTTTAGGGTGGTATGCATAGGAAAAAAGTTAGGAAAGTTTTTACGTGCTGTATCGATACTAAGGGGCGACAAGTTATCATCGTCACTTGCATTGAAAAACAATCCGAAGGACGAATCATAAAACTGATGATGACCATTGACTATAACTTCTGTCGCCAAATGACCCAATTGAATTGGAATAGAAAAGAAATTTACACGACTTGATTCAAATCCAAGGCACCGCGCGATCAACTGAAATAGGTCATCTCTATCGCCACAACTACCTTTCATACTTTGCAGTACATATAATGGACCTTCGCCTCCGATGTTACTGCCGCCCCCTATTTGATTTGAATGAGTATTATTTGACGAGCAGCCGTGTCCGAAACAGATTAAAACTGTGACAAGAATTATCGCGCCCCCCATCGCTCAGTGACTTCCCTCAGCGTCTAATGCTAAAGCTGATTTGGTAGCCGCGCAATGTTTTGTGGGGAAGGATGATCGAAGGCTACAAAAGTCAAACTTCTAGTGGCCTAAGCGCCTAAAATTGCTAAAATTTTAGGGGATCCGTTTTTGTGAAATTGTGTTGTGATATGTTGTTCGATTCAGTACAAGGCACGTCATTTGCTTTAATTGATTTTGTTTCCATGAAAATATCAGCAGCCAAGACGGAGAGCATAGACATGGAGTTGTGGTTCAAATGAAATATCTAGCCCACCTTTCAGGAATAACACTTGCGGTGATTGTCTTGGGGTTGTCGATGCCTTATGGAGTGCCACTGGTAAGCTGTTTGCTGATGCTGCAAGTTTTTTTGGGAGTATCAATTGCTATTACTACAAAGAAAATTCCTAATGTATTTCTTCCACGTGAGTTAGTTTTGGTAATTTTCTTTGCAGTGTTCTTCATCCTTTGGGGCTCTTTCTTATCAAGAGCTCTGTATGGCGAAGTTCGAGTTGACCTCTCAAATATTCTTTCCCTGGCAATCGCGAGTCCATTCTTTCTGGCGATCATTCAATCCAACTGCTTTTCTTATCTTAGGGGGACCTTTGTGCGTTCGTGTGCTTGGGGAGGATTTCTTGTGTCGCTCGTGTGTCTTTATAAGTTCAAGCTGCTTCTGTCTGGCGAGCAATTTTGGTGGGTTGAAATCTGGCTTGGCAATAAACCATACCCATGGGGCACGAGTTTGCAGCCAGATTACAATATGTGCGCTCTTGGGCTGACTATCAGCCTTTTATGTCTAATAAAAGGTTTTCTGGATTGCCCTAGTTTGATGGGCAAGTTTCTTAGATTTTCGAGTGCCTTGATTGTGCTCATATCAGTAGTTCTTACTGGATCAAGAAGAGGCGCAGTCGTTCTTCTTATGTTCGCGGTCGTCGGTTTACTCTATGGTTTTTATAGATTTATAAACGGGTTTCTTGTGCAAAAGTTGAATGCCATGTCGTTCAAGGGATTGATGGCCGGATTTTTAGTTTTATTTACTATTTTCGGAACAGGCATGCTTTGGAAGGGATTCGGTATGGATTACTTACAAGGTGGAGAATTCAGGCGCCTCATGAGACGATTCGATACGATGAGGCACTTCGGTGCTACTCTTATTAAGAGTCGATCCGACCCTTTAGAAGTGGGTTTAAAAACCGCGCAACGAAGCAGCCCACAGGCATTTTTAATCGGTGGTGGATTTGACTATTTGAGTACGATGTCGCCAAGTTCAATGGAAGTATATCCACACAATCCGCTGGTCTCAGCTCTGCTATATGGAGGCTTGCCTGCACTTTTTTTCACTCTCTACGTCCTGTTGAGGGGGCTATTCATTTGGGTCCGGCTTTTCGTTGAAGAGAGACTTCTGGCGGTAGTGTTTTTTGTATTAAATTTATTTTGTTTCATAAGCTCAAACTCCTACTTTTCGATAAAGTTGGGATGTTTTATGTTAGCTATTGGAATGATTCTGGTGCACAACAAAAAATTATCAATACAAGGAAATAAGCAATGAATCGGCCTACAGAGAATAGCCAATTAAAGACCTCGAACAGGGATTTGGAACTTGCAGAAATTTTGTCCATTTGGACCAAAAACTGGAAGCTGTTGGCATTGAGCGCATTGGGTTTCGGTGTAATTGCTGGAGCTGTTAGTTTTTTCTTTTTCAAAAGGGTGTATCGATCCCAGGCGACAGTTTTCATAGGGTCTCCTGGTTCGAGTGGCATTGGAGGATTGGCGGCCCTTGCGGGCAACAGCGGTCTTGGAAGTTTATTGAATTTTGGAGGGGCAGATACGAACAAGGACCGAATGATAGCGGTGCTCCAGAGTGATCAAATCATTTTCTCCGTCATCGATGATCTGGATCTTATGTCGGTGTATCAACCAGAAGATGCGAAAGGGTCGGAATTGGCAAAGGCGGTTGGCCGCGAGCTTTTAAAGGTTTTAGTGCATGACAATACAGATATTGACTCTGACGGGAGCGTAGTAAAGGTTTCGTTTCGAGGCCCGACACCCGAGCTTGCCGCAAGTGTAGTTGGAGCCTATCTTGAAAATCTAAAAGTATTTCTTTCGGAAAGTCTCGTTACAAAAGCCAAGAGAACTGAGGATTTTATTAAGGATCGACTTTCGGAGGCGGAGAAAGGCCTCGAAGATGCGAAGAATAAGTACATCGCACTTCAGACGAACAAAGGAGTAATTCGATTGTCGTCACAGGCGGGATTGGCCTTGAAGACTGCATCAGAGTTGCAGGCACGATTGATTGAAAAGGATATCGAACTCGAGCTTTATCGGGATATTTTAAAGGACTCATCTGAAGTTGAAAGGTTGGCATTTGAAAAGAAGGAGATTCAAAGGCAAATAAAACTACTTGTTGATGGAGGTCAGGTGGACCATCTTCCTTCGAAGCCAGGCCAGAAAACTAAGGCAAGAGTGAACTTGATGACTCCTCTTCGAAAGATTCCAAATTTGGAGGCAGAGTTTGCCGAAGCGCAAGCGGAATTGAGTGGACAAAAGCTCCTCGTTGATAGTTTGAGAATTCAATATGAAGGGGCCAGAATCGAAACAAAGCGCGATGAACCAAGTTTCGAAATTATTGATTTACCTCGGCCGATTATTATACCAGATGGCCCGAGCCATAAGTTGAATGTAATATTCGGCATGTTGGCCGGCCTTTTAATTGCTGGCGCCTATGTTTTTTTGGGAGCAAGTGTTTATATCGGGTCAAATAGAAAGTTTCCAGTATTGAAAATCAATCCCTCAGATCAAGCTTATCCTCGAGTGCCGGTACCGACGGAATTTAGAAATGACCCACCCACGTATCACGCATAGTCATTTTTATAGGCGCCCGCGACACCGATATTAATTGCGCTTTGATAAATAGGGTAGTTACTGGTAAGAACTCATTAGGATTGCGGGATAGTAGGAATCGTAGTTCTATTGATCGTGAAGATAATTTATGTGTGGCATTGCAGGTATAGTTTCTCTCGACAGTAAGTCTGTAGAATTCGAATACATTAAAAGGCTTACGGCGCGCGCGCGCCATAGAGGACTCGATGGCGATGGTTATTTTGTCGAGGATGGAGTGGGCTTTGGGCATAGACGTCTTTCAATTCTTGATCTGTCCAAAAACGGGGCTCAACCAATGTCCTATCTGGATCGCTACGTTCTGGTTCATAACGGAGAGATCTACAATTATATTGAATTGAAACTTGAGCTTTCGGGTAAAGGATATCGATTTAGTTCAAACTCTGATTCAGAGGTTGTCCTTGCCGCCTACGATTGTTGGGGTGCTGAAGCGGTAAATAAATTTGAAGGGATGTGGGCATTCGCAATCTACGATCGAATGAAGATGCAGGTCTTTCTTTCGAGAGATAGGTTTGGCATTAAGCCGCTCTACTACATGGAGCAGGATCGATTATTCTTTTTTGCTTCAGAACCGAAGCAATTAGTCCCGGAGCTTAGGTCGCGCGCCGTCAATGGAGATGTTTTAAGATCATACTTATTGATTGGTATGGAAGATTTTTCTAGAGAAACGTTTTTCCAAGGAATATTTTCTTTAGATCCTGGTTCGAATTTAACTATTAATCTAGAGACGGGTGTTCGACAGACAAATGTGTACTACTCCGTATCGGATATTCCTCGGCAGGACTCTATAAATAGGAGTCTCCAGGAGTATTGTGACGAGTTTAGAGAACTGCTTTCTAATTCGATCGAATTACGACTTCGTTCCGATGTTCAGGTGGGAACTTGTTTGAGCGGGGGATTGGATAGCTCTAGCATAGCTGCAATCGCTAGTCGTAAATATGTTGGTGATGCCGAGTTCATTGGCATTCATGCGCGGCCCTTTGATCATGCTCGCGACGAGTCTCGATTTGCGAAAATGGCTGCCGAAGGGTTGAGGTTAAAGCTTGCCATCATAGAACCTACGGAATCCGAATATCATGATGAGATCGATAGAATAATTTTTCAGCAAGATGAACCTTTCGGCACGCCATCGGTTGTGATGCAGGATTTTGTAATGCGTCGTGCCCGAGAGCTCGGGTGTAAAGTCATGCTCGATGGTCAAGCGGGGGATGAGCTACTTTTAGGGTATCAACGTTATTTTCCAAGTTATCTTTCGTCCTTGAATTTCTTAAAGGCAACTATCGCAGCGTTCCAAGTGAAATTCAATGCCGACATTGGCCTGATGCGCCTGCTTCTTTATCGCCTTTATTTTACAAATCCTAGATGGCGCTTAATGCGATTGAAGCAGTATAGGCGCTACTTTCAGGATGGCTATATAGAGAAAATAGACAAAAATTTACTCCGTCAGTGGACGCAAAGTTTTAAGGATGTAAATGAGCTCCAACGAAGTGAAGTGGGTTACTTTCAGCTGAGCCATTTGCTTCGGTATGAAGATCGTAGCTCGATGCGGCATGGAGTGGAGGCAAGATTGCCATTTCTGGACCACAAACTTGTAGAGTTTTCCCTTAAACTTCCTAATAGTCTCAAGATTAGGTCTGGGTGGAGTAAATACATATTGAGAAAAGCAATGGTGTCCGAGCTCCCTGCTGAGATTTTGTGGAGGCGTAACAAATTTGGTTTTGAGCCACCACTGTCAATTTTTTCAGACGAACAGAACTTTGCGGAGACTCTGAGGAAATCCTCAATTTTAAAGGAAATTGTAGATATCGAGCAGGTCATTGCGAGACCTCGGACGTCATCCGGCATCAGCGATTGGAGGTTCTTCAATATTGCCAAATGGGAGGCAGCGTTCGGAATGTCAAATATTGTAGAGACGAATGATTTTATAAGTAGGGCGGCATAGCCCAAGTGAATCCTGTACTTAAAGATGAGGTTTTCGGACTACTTCGTCCTTCTGTTGATGTCCATACTCTGGGAATCAGCGCAGTTGGGCAACTTTTGCGTGACTGTGGATTTGAAGTTTTCATCGCTCCAGAGAATGTGGCGGAGGCCATCAATAAACCTTGAGACATCAATTCAATTTCAATTATCGAAGGATGGATAAGGAAATTAAATATTACTCGATTGGGCTTTAGCTATCGATTGGACGCGCGCGATGGAGCGGATAGTTTTGGCAAGCTTATGCATCAACTAAAACTTCGGCGAATGTTAAAGGGCGATGGTGGAAAGATAAGGGCTGTTTACTTTGCGGGGCTACCCCGAGCGTGCGATTTGGTGTCCGAAGAATTTGCTGGAGAAGTTGCCGTATTTTATGGGGACGAAAACTCGCAGGAAGTTCCGGCCCGCTTCGGTGTACCATTGGAGTTGTATCCGTAGGAGTTGGAGGTGGATCGTCAGTACGACAATGCCAGGTGGTCATTCGCGAGGAAATTCATTGATAGCGAAGTTTATCAAGATTTTAAGCCAGCGCATCGGCCGAACTATCCTGAATTTGGGACTCGAAGTGATAGTTTAGAAAAACGATTATCACATCGACGTGGGTCTCAACCATTGCCATTGACTCGTGCTCATGTTGGGCCATACAGCCGGAATTGCTTGGAGGCTCTCAAGGAGTTTGAGTCCTGGTGTAAAATTCTCGGACAAGAAGCATTGCTGGATGTTCTCTCGGTTGGAACGTCTCAACTAACCCAAGAGGCGTTTGGAGAAAAATGGAATGACTGGCCCAATGGTGGTGGTGTGCCTATAAATAGCGAGGCGGCATTTAGACATGTTTGGAATTCTTCTCGACCGATGCTTGTTCGTACCTACGCAGGGACACAGAAAATGCCTGAGTTAGCGGCCTTGTACGATAAGACGATAAATAATGCTTGGCATACATTTTCGTTTTGGTGGTTTTGTCAGATTGACGGAAGAGGGCCCCTTGATCTTTTGGGGAATCTCAAAATGCATCTGGAGGCCCTTCGATACGTCGCATCGAAAGCTAAGGCGTTCGAACCGAATATTCCTCATCATTTTTCATTTCGAGGAAGTGATGACGTTACCTATGTTTTGAGCGGATTTCTAGCGGCCAGGACGGCAAAGGCTTATGGCGTTAGGACTCTCATTTGTCAGAATATGCTCAACACACCAAAATATACCTGGGGTATTCAAGACCTAGCCAAGGCGCGCGCGTATTTAAAACTTCTACGAAGCCTTGAAGATCGAAACTTCAGAATAGTTTATCAACCACGTGCTGGCTTGGATTATTTTTCTCATGATTTACACAAAGCAAAGATTCAGTTGGCTTGTGTTACGGCTCTTATGGATGATGTGGAATCATTGACAGATCTAAGTCCAGAAATTATTCATGTTGTGAGTTATTCCGAGGCCTCTCATTTAGCGGATGCGCAGATTGTAAACGAGAGTTGTAGAATTACATTGAGTTCGCTTCAGGCATATCGAAAGATGAAGCTTAAGTCTGGCATAGCGGAGCTGTATGAATCTCCGGAGGTTGAGTATAGGGCTGAGGAAATCCTCGAACACTGCCGTGCAAGGTTGAAATTAATGGACAACTTAAAAATTGATACGACCACTGTGGAAGGGCTGTACGACGTTTTTAAAAATGGCTTTCTTCCGACTCCCCAGTTGTGGGGGCAGAGAGAATTTTTTCCGGCTGCTACAAGTCTTGCAACTCGGTTGCTAGGCGGCTCGGTCAAATTAGTAGGAGAAGACGAGACGCCGCTTTCTGCCTCGGACCACATTTTAATTTTGAAGGCAAATTGGGAGAACTCATCCATTGCATACGTTTCGAGAGCCTAGGGCGAGCTTTCAATGACGAGCCAGGCAACGATATTCATACGTGGCCTTTCCAGCCTTTTGATGGGCTCGGTGGGCACCCAATTCGTCAGCTTTAATTCAAAGCAATGAGTTTCCGAAAAAGATGATTGATTCTGCCTTTATAGTAACCATCTGTTTCAGTGTAGTTATTGGTTCAATACTGTTTATGGGGGCTCCAATTTGGGCTTCATTTTTTAAGAATGTAAACCTGGTGGGATTGTTTCGAATCGCGAGTATTGTTTATTGCGTTCGATCCTTGAATTCACTTTATCGGTGTCTAAATTTGCGTTCGTTCCGTTACGGCAGTTTGGCGAGAGTAGATGTAATATCTTTAGTAGTTTCTGGATTTGTGTCGATATGGATGGCGAAGAGGGGCGTTGGGGCCGAAAGTATTTTTTGGGGGCAGCTGTGCGGCGCCTTGATTACGATTTTTTTCCTGAGCTATATTTCAAAATTCATTCCCTCTTTCTTTGGATCAATTCGAGAAATCAAGAAGCTTTGGTCTTTCGGGATGTGGGTATATCTCGGCCGACTGATGAATTCAGCTTCTAGCAATTTTGATAAAATTCTAATGGGGCGATTGTTTCCGACTGGAGAAACAGACGCTTATTATGTCGGACAAAATATAGCAACCATGTTTGCGAATTCATTGACGGGAGTTCTGGATCAAGTCAGTTTTCCGATTTACTCTCGAATGCAAAATGACCTAAAGAGAGTTCACCGAGCATATTTCAGGTCTTTGTTGGCATCTGCTCTTTTGGCAGTTCCAGTTTGCGCATTGGTGCTTCTACTAAACAAAGATGTCATAGAGGTTTTATTTGGGGAGAAGTGGCACGATAGTGCAAAGATTGTAGCGATTCTGAGTCCCGCCGGAATTATTCAAAGCTTGGGAGGGGGTGTTTTTTCCGCCCTAGTGATGGCGCTTGGGAGGCCCAAATTTAATTCCTTGATCGCATTTTTGAAGCTGGCACTTCTTCCACCGTTCGTGTGGTGGGGCAGTCATTGGGGCCTCTCTGGAGTGGCGTGGGGTATCGTGATGTATTCGGTTAT
>Ga0210019_1005750_pt1 | contig 10213 bp, 13 predicted proteins | sample CryGeyCG2114_020_2_FD_183969 | JGI IMG/M metagenome (GOLD analysis project Ga0210019, IMG submission 183969) | Groundwater microbial communities from aquifer - Crystal Geyser CG11_big_fil_rev_8/21/14_0.20 (SPAdes) (version 2) | ecosystem: Environmental > Aquatic > Deep subsurface > Groundwater ...
AAGAGGGTTAATAATTTCCCGGTCAAAAAACAATTATTTATTTTAGGGGCGCGGGCGCGTAGCTCAGTTGGTTAGAGCACGTCACTGATAATGACGGGGTCCGTGGTTCGAGTCCACGCGCGCCCACAGATGGGCCTGTAGTTCAGTGGTAGAACATCCGGTTTGCATCCGGAAGATCGCCGGTTCAAATCCGGCCGGGTCCACTCGATTCGCCCCTCGATTACTCTCGGGGCTCACTCGTGGCAAGCCACCCAAACTAATTAGAATATTGTGTTGGGTTTGAGCGAATCGAGTGTCCCGAGCGAAGTCGAGGGACGCCCACATGTCTTATTTCGTATATTTAGCACAAGATAATACTGGAAAGATCTATACCGGTATCTCTCACAACCCCCATTGTAGGTTAAGAGAACACAATACACAGAGAGGATCTGTTTTTACAAAATCAGGTCATTTTCAGATTATTTTCGAAGAGGGATACCCCACCTTATCGGAAGCAAGACAAAGAGAAATCCAGATCAAAAAATGGCGAAGGGAAAAGAAAGAACAATTAATCGAGCGATATCAACACGGGTTATCTACGAAGATGGAGTAACGCGTACCTTGTTAGATATTGAATGTCTAACAAACAACCGGAAAAATACTTGCCACATTTGCTTGCCCTGAGCGAAGTCGAATGGGTAAAAGAAAATTTTAGTCATTTTAAATTTTAATCTAATTATAAAGGTCGGAAATTAAATCTTAAAAAGGAGGAAGAAAAATGCCTATATCTGTTTTAATTGCTCTTATCATCGGGCTTAGCGTGGCTATGTATTTTCTGGTGAGACCGCTGCAAATATTAAGTAAGAAAGAGTGGCTGATAAGTCACGGTTTTATCATCGTTGGCCTTTTACTAATTCTTGGCTGGTTATGGTTGAATCGAGGCCAGTTTCGGGAAGTCACCATGCTTATGGGTGGAATTTGGACCTTATTTGGCGGCTTTTGTTTTATAACAACTTATATCTTGAGGAGATTGAAAAGCAAGTAAAATCCACCACCGGGGCACAAAAGGAAGAACAGTTCTTTCACACATATTTGCTATAAACCGTTACCGGAAGATTCTGCTAACGGTTTTCTTTTGAAAAAGAATTTGCCGCCAAAGGTAAAATCTATTAAGATTTTATTAGCTCGAGCTAATTTAAGAATAGTCCACCAACCGAGTTATCCACAGGACAACTCCTTTTTTATTTGCTATATTGGATTAATCACCCTTAAAGGTCGAATTATTCGTATTAATTCGTAGGGTTTATGATAGTTCAAAGTTGGGCAGAGACAACTACGGTAGCTCTGCAAAATCTTTGGCAAGGTTTTTTAACCTTCATTCCCACCCTGGTTGGAGCAATAGTTGTATTTCTTATTGGTTGGGCTATTTCAGTTGGGATTGGAAAATTGATTGCCGAAATTCTAACCCGGATAAAATTTAATCAACTTTTTGAAAGAGCTGGTTGGAAGGAGGCCTTAGAAAGGGCTGAACTAAAAGTCAATGCCTCGGAATTTGTCGGAGCAATTGTTAAGTGGGTTTTGGTTATCGTTTTTCTATTGGCAGCGGTAGAGATTTTGGGCTTTGTTCAGTTTGCCGATTTTCTAAAGAGTATCTTAGCTTATTTACCTAATGTGATTGTGGCCGCTTTAATCTTTGTGGTAACAGTGATTGTGGTTGATATTGTCGAAAAAGTGGTCAGGGCGGCGGTGGAGGGAGTGAGGATAGGATACGGCCATTTCGTCAGCGCAATTATTAAGTGGTCAATCTGGATTTTTGCCGTTTTGGCAATTTTACATCAGTTGGGGATTGCCAGAAGTTTTATGGAAATCTTATTTACTGGCTTTGTGGCCATGTTAGTCATTGCTTTAGGAATTTCTTTTGGTTTAGGTGGCAAGGAAGTAGCGGGTGAAATTCTCCAAAACTTGAAAAATAAACTCAAGGGATAAAAACAGAGAAATCTCAACTTTTTGTCTATCAGTTAAGGTAAAGTTTTCCCCTTGACAAGAGTTTTTAATTTGCTAAAATTTAAGTTAGGTATGAGAAGAATAAGAAATATTTCAAACAAAGGAAGCGGTTAATTTCTGAGCTTTTTGTGTGTTTCGGAGCCGCTTCCTCAAAAGCGGCTTTTTGATTGACGAGATAGAAAGGAAAGTTCATTGAAAACCGAGCTTCCATGTTATGGAAGCGAAGGTGAAGAAGAAGATTTATCTTCTTCGCCTATTGAAAACTATCAATTGTGGTCAACAATTGCTAGCCAAGAATTGGTTACTTATAGGCGGATGGTGGATGCCTCGGGAGATTGAGGCGATGAAGGGCGTGGCGTGACTGCGATAAGCCTCGGGGAGGTGTCTAGCAACCTTTGATCCGGGGATTTCCGAATGGGGAAACCTAATTCGCTGATAAAGCGAATTAGTCCCGTCGAATGACGGGACGGCATACCTGGGGAAGTGAAACATCTCAGTACCCAGAGGAAAAGAAAACAAATGTTTATTCCCTTAGTAGCGGCGAGCGAAAAGGGAAGTAGCCTAGAGCGTATTTTTTTAAAAAATATGCAGTTGATTAGAGAGAGGCGTGCAAAATTTTCCTTTCGAAAGAAAATTTTGCGGGAGTTACAAAATTGAGGGTTAGACAAAATACCCTGGAAAGGGATACCAAAGAAGGTAATAGTCCTGTAGTTTAAAACCCATCAATCTTTTAGTCTCTTTTCTTAAGTACCATGGGAAAAGACAGTCCTGTGGGAAGCAGGCTGGACTAACCAGCCAAGGCTAAATACTCAATCTCACCGATAGTGAACCAGTACCGTGAGGGAAAGGTGAAAAGTAGGGAGGTGATCCCGGTGAAATAGAACCTGAAACCATCACGCTTACAAAGAGTCGGAGCCCTTCACCTTTAACTAAAGGTGAAGGGTGACGGCGTGCTTTTTGCAGAACGAACCAACAAGTTGAGCACATAACTTTGTCTAAGGGGTTTTGCCCCGGAGGCATAGAGAAATCGAGTGTTAACAGCGCGTTTAAGTTATGTGTTCAGACCCGAAGCCAGGCGAGCTTGCCATGGCCAGGGTGAATCCCAGAGAAATCTGGGAGGAGGCCCGAACCCGTGAGCCGTGCAATACTCTGGGATGAGCTGTGGTAAGAAGTGAAAAGCTAAACGAGCCTGGTCATAGCTGGTTCTCCCCGAAATAGCTTTAGGGCTAGCGGCACGTAAAATAAGATATCTTGGAGGTAGAGCACTAGAAAGAATATCGTGGAGCAATCCAGGCATTCTTACTAAACTCCGAATGCCAGGATATCCAAGTGCTAGTAAGACTCTGGGGGCTAAGCTCCAGGGTCATGAGGGAAACAGCCCAGATCTTCATCTAAGGTCCCTAAACTGAGCTAAGTGTTTTAAAGGAAGTGGGATTCCGAAGATAGTTAGGAGGTTAGCTTAGAAGCAGCTACCCTTTAAAAAGTGCGTAACAGCTTACTAACTAAGGAATCCTGCGCCGAAGATTCCCGGGACTAAGCTCAGTACCGAAGATAAGACCCTTCACCTTTCAAAAAAGGTGAAGGGGGTAGGGGAGCGTCCCGCCTACAGTGAAGGCAAACTGTGAGGTTTACTGGAGTGGGCGGGAGTGAGACTGTTGGTATGAGTAACCGCAATGCCGCTGAAAAAGCGGCACACCGAAAGCCCGAGGTTTCCTTGGCAATGTTAATCAGCCAAGGGTTAGGCGGGCCTTAGTCTACGACCGAAAGGTCGGGATGATGGACAGCCGGTTAATATTCCGGCCCTCCTTCACTAATTTTTAGAAGGTGACGCGGTCAAAATTCTTGGGAGGATTATTGGATTTCCGAGGTTGGAATTTTCCAATCGCCTCAAGAATGAGATCGCCCAGAAAAGCCTTTTAAAAGTTAAATTAGTGAAGGATCCGTACCGCAAACCGACACAGGTGGGCTAGTGTAAGAGCACTAAGGTGAACGGGTGAAAGCTCCTGAAGGAACTCGGCAAAAAAGTGGTCGTACGTTCGCAATAAGACCTACCTCGGCCGCAAGGCTTAGAGGTTGCAACAAACGACCCCCTAGCGACTGTTTAACAAAAACACAGGTCCCTGCTAACTCGTAAGAGGATGTATAGGGGCTGAGGCCTGACCAGTACCCGTGTGTTAAGGTTGCCGGTTTCTGCCGCAAGGTGGAGGCTGAGTGACTCAAGCCACGGGCTAACGTCCGCAGTAACTATAACTGTGTTAAAGTAGCGTAACCCCTTGCCACGTAAGTTGTGGCCCGCATGAAAGGTCTAACGACTAGGGGACTGTCTCCAGGAGTTGCCCGGTGAAAATGCAATACCGGTAAAGATGCCGGTTTCCTGCGGCTAGACGGAAAGACCCCGGGAGCTTTACTGTAGGGTGGCATTGGATTTTGAGCTTTGATGCGTAGCGTAGTGGGGAGGCTTTGAGGTCCCGATTTCGGTCGGGATGGAGCCGACAATGAAACACCCATCTTTGAAGTTCTTAATTCTAACTCCGCTAAAAGCGGAAAACAGTGTTACTCGGTCAGTTTAAGTGGGGCACTTGCCTTAATTTATGGGGCCATTTAGAAGCAATTCTAAATGCAAACTCGACTAATATGCTGGGACATCCCAGAATCTTTAACTAGTAATGGTTAAAGTGGGGACAATCAGCAGGAAAGGTCAACGACTTCTACGATCGTAGAAAATATTGACCATCCTCAACGACTGTACGTCGAGTCCGAGCACGTAAAGCGTTATGTGCTCGGTGGTGATACAGTCTGAACTTTAGGGCGACCTAAAGATTCGGTAAAGTTAGTCTTAGTGCCTACTAACTAACCCGAAACTTAAAACTCTAATTTATGAGAAGTAGAGAAATCGAGGAATATAAAAGTGGTTTGTCTTTAAGCAAAAGACAAAAGGAAATTTTGATTGGATTGATTTTAGGAGATGGTCATTTGGAAAAGTTATATACTCCAAGAGTAGGAAGATTAAAAGTAGAGCAAAGTTATAAGCATAAAGATTATGTAGATTGGCTTTACAAAGAGTTCAGAAGTTGGGTAAGAACTAAACCAAAAATAAAGAAGAAAAAAGTTTGGAATAAAAATTACCTGAATTACGGATTCCTTACTTACGGCCATCACTTGTTAGGAGAATTTCAGAAAAGGTTTTATAGAAAAAGAAAGAAAATTATACCAAATGACTTAGAAAAAGATATTACTTGTTTAGGATTAGCGATTTGGTTTATGGATGATGGATCAATTAAGTCTAAAAGACACAAAGGATTTTTCTTGAACGTCCAAGACTTTAAGAAAAGAGATGTTAAGAGATTGCAAAAGATGCTGGAAAATAAATTTGGTATAACTAGTTCGACACGAAAAGATGAGAAAGGAGAGCAAATATATCTGGGAGGAAAATCTGGAGAAAAATTTATCGCGTTGATAAGACCTTATATAATTTCTTCGATGAAATACAAAATTCCAAGAGCTTTAAGATTAACAAAATTGCCTAAAAGGTAATGGAGGCGTTTAAAGGTCGGCTACTTCCGGATGGAAATCGGAAGTGTCGGGTAAAGCCAAAAGCCGGCTTGACTGCAAGGCAAATCTGCCGCGCAGGGAGGAAACTCGAACTTAGTGAACCGATGGTGGTTCGTAGAACCGCCAAAGATCATCAACCAAAAGTTACCCCGGGGATAACAGGCTAGTAGGGCCCGCGAGTCCACATCAACGGCCCTGTTCGGCACCTTATGTAGATTACATCGGGGTGCTATGACAGTAATGTCATACAACAAATTTGGCTTATAACGGTGAACTCCATTAAAATTTATGTTAAAATTTAATAATGGACAACACCGTGGGAAGTCTAACCCAAGAACAAAAATCAATTATTATTGGATCAATTTTAGGTGATGGATATTTACGAATTGTTCCTGGACGGAAGAATGCTTTTCTCGAAATCAATCATAGTATTTCTGAAAAAGATTACGTTGATTGGAAGCATCAAGAGTTAAAAAATTTAGTAAAAAGTCCACCGAAAGCAAGAAAAGGAAAGGGTAAAAGAATAGCTTATAGGTTTTTTACTAAACAGCATCCAGAAATAACAAATCTCTATCAGAAATTTTATCAAGATAGAGAAAAAATTATTCCCAACCTAAAACTTAATCCATTAATAATAGCAGTATGGTTTATGGATGACGGTAGCAAAAGCTACCAGACTTATTATCTGAATACTCAACGTTTTGATTACCAATCACAAGAAAGATTAATTCAGATGTTGAAAAAACAATATGGAATTGAGAGTTCCCTAAATCGAGACAAAGAGTATTACCGGCTTAGAATAAAACAAAGCAGCGCAGAGAGATTTAAGGTATTAATTCAGAATTATATAATTCCAACAATGGAATACAAACTTGGGTGATGACCCCGTAGAGACTTCTCGGAAATAACCGAGGGATAGCAGGTTTAAACTGCTATAATACGCCAACGCCCACATTTAATGTGGGGTGAAGATATAGTCCATACTATTAGTAATAATAGAGATACGCGATGTCGGCTCATCACATCCTGGAGGTGAAGAAGCTTCCAAGGGTTCGGCTGTTCGCCGATTAAAGTGGTACGTGAGCTGGGTTCAAACCGTCAATTTGGCGGCTTTCCGTCGTAAGACGAATTGTAAAACCGACTAATATCGGTGAAGTCCATAAAAATCTTAACCTGTATTTTTATGGATAATACCGAGGCAAGTCCGATTTTTAATCGGATGAGCCGTAGAGACTTTCTGCCGTAAAGGCAGGGGATGGAAGTTAATCTTTCATAACACGTCGGCCACGCACATAAAGTGTTATGTGTGCGGGTGATATAGTCCATACACTTAGTAATAGGTGATAAATATGCGTGAGACAGGTTGGTCCCTATCTACCGCAGGCGTCGAGTCTTGAGGGGAGTTGGCCTTAGTACGAGAGGACTAGGCTGAACCGACCTCTGGTCTACCAGCTGTTCTGCCAAGAGCATCGCTGGGTAGCTAAGTCGGGAACTGATAAGCGCTGAAAGCATCTAAGCACGAAGCAGACCCCAAGATTAGGACTCATAGATTCCCCGCAGATTACGGGGTTGATAGGCTCTAAGTGTAAGTGGAGAAATCCATTGAGCTGAGGAGTACTAATAAATCATTTTAACCTCTTGGCTAGCAATTAATGATCATAAAGGGCGTTTAGGTGGCGGTTATACTGGGTTTGCTCCACCTCTTCCCATACCGAACAGAGAAGTGAAATAGCCCAAGGCCGATGATAGTGGGTTTTCCCGCGAAAGTAGGTAGCTGCCACCCAAGCGCCTTTTAAAAACCCCGCTTTTTAGCGGGGTTTTAAAATTATCTTTTTTAATTATTCTTCGAGTCCTTCATTCCATTCTTCGTCTTCTTCTAAATCTAAATCTTCCTTTGGTTGCGATGCTTCTTCCTCTAGCTCTTCATCTTCTTCAGGGATAGAGAAATTATATAATTTACCTTCGAGCATAAATAATTAAGATTGTTTCCAAAGAAATTTTATCGACCTTTTTTAGTTCCTTAATGTCAATTATATTTACCCAAAAGCCCCTGTCAAGGTGGAAAAGTGTGATATAATATAATAAATATGAAGCTACCTTCTAGCTTTAAAATTGGTCTAATTTCGGTTTTGTTAATTTCATTTTTTATTGTTTTGAACTTAACCGGTTTCTCAAAGGAAATTAAAAATTTCTTTTATTTAATATCCTCACCCATTCAGAAAACTTTTTGGCGAGCAGGAGACAATATGTCCGATTTTTTTGAAGCCATCTCCCAGAGTAAAAATTTAAAAAAAGAAAATGAAGAGCTCAAATTAAAAATTCAAGCATTTTTAGCCGAAAATATAGCCCTAAAAGACCTCAAAAAAGAGAATGAAATTTTGAGGGAAGCCCTGGGGATTGGTTTAGAAAAAAACTTTAAACTGGTGATTAGCCAAATAATAGGTAAAGACATTTCCTCTGACACAATTTTAGTTAATAAAGGCCTAAATGATGGTCTAACTCCAGGACTGCCAGTGATTACTTCGCAGAAAATTTTAGTTGGAAAGATTAGCGAAGTTTACAAAAACTTTTCCAAGGTAATGATTATTTCCAACAAAGAAAGTTCTTTTGATGCTGAGATTGAAAATCGAGAGGCTATCGGAATAGCCAAAGGAAAAGGAGGTCTCAAACTTTATCTTGACTTTATCCCAAAAGAAAAAGAAATTTTAGAAGGAGATATTGTCGTCACCAGCGCCTTGGGAGGAATTTTCCCCAAAGGCCTTTTAGTCGGACAAATTAAAGACATTAAAAGAAGCGATATTGAACCATTTCAACAAGCCGAAATTTCTCCATTTTTCAATATTAAAGAATTAGAAACTTTATTTATTTTAATAAATTGGTAATTTATTAAAAGACGAGATGAATCTTTGATTCATCGAACATTATTACCGAATGGTAAAGAATATCTTAATTTTAATTATCTTTTTTTATATTTTAGCTTTGTTGCAGACCAGTTTTTTTATTCATTTTAGTGTTTTTCTCAAAAGCTGGGCAAACTGGGCTTTAAATTTAATTTTCATTTCAGTAATTTTAATAAATCTTTTTGAAGCAGGTAAAAGTTATTTTGGATATATTTCTAGCCTGATTGGCGGATTTTTCTTGGATATTTTTTCAAACAGTTTTATCGAAATTAATTTTTTCGGTTTTTACATTATCATTTTAACGCTCATTACCCTTTTCATTAAACTTATTTTAAAAAGATACGTTCGCCCGGTCATTCGGCTGGGCGGCCAGGGTTGAAACCTTAGAACTCCAATTTTATGGAAAAAGAGCTTAAAAATAAAAGAGTAAAACTTCGTTTTAAGGAAGAGATTGAGCCGCATGAGATTCTTTTAGATTCACTGGCTAAAAAAAAGGAGGAGGAATTTGGTAAATTTGAAATTCCTCTCTTCCAAAAAATCCCCCGAGGTTTTTTAGCTGTTTCTCTCATTTTAATTTTTATTCTTTTTGCTAAGACCTTTCAACTTCAAATAATCCAGGGCAAAAGTTTTGCTGCCAGAGCCCAAGCAAACAAATTTATATTTCATCAAATTCAGGCGGCTCGGGGAGTAATTTACGACAAAAATCTGGAACAGCTCGTTTTCAATCAGCCCAGTTTTGATTTAATTTATGAAAAAAATTCGTTCCCTCAAGCTGAAGATGAAAAAATGAAGGTCTTAAAAGAAATCTCTCTGATTCTCAAAAGAGATTCAGAAGAACTTAAAAAAGAGATCGAAGAATCTACTTTACCCGAGGTTTTAATTTTCAAAAACCTTGATCACCAAACCTTAATAATCCTCGAGACTAAAATCAAAGAACTCCCTGGTTTTAAAATTGAAAATAACACCGTCAGATATTATCCCAAAGGCGAAATTCTTTCTCATCTAATTGGTTATACTGGAAAAATAAACGCCCAAGAACTAAAAGCTGCTCCCGAATTTTATTCGGTTTCAGATTATGTTGGTAGGTCTGGTCTGGAGAAATCTTATGAAGAGATTTTAAGAAAAAATCCTGGTCAGCTTAGAATTGAAAGGGATGCTTTGGGAAATGTTATTTCTCAAGATGTTATTCAATTGCCAGAATCGGGGGAAAGTTTAGTTTTGTGGCTAGATTCAGCTTTGCAAAAAAAGATTAAAGAGGAATTGGAGAAGATGGCTAAAGAATTCGGGGCCAGGGGAGGGGCAGCAGTCGCTCTGGATCCAAAAACTGGCGGAGTTTTAGCCTTAGCGAGCTATCCCCCCTTTGATAATAACCTTTTTAGTCGGAGAATTTCAGAAGAAGAATGGCAAGGGCTTTCTGAAGATCCTGCTCGTCCTTTTTTTAATCGAGTAATTTCGGGGAAGTATCTCACAGGTTCAACAATCAAACCCTTGATTGCTTTGGCAGCTTTGGAAGAAAAAATAATTTCTCCTGATAAAAAAATTGACGCCCAGGGGAAAATTGTTATCCAAGATGCCTGGAATCCGGAAAAAATTTGGGAGTTCAAAGATTGGGCTATCCATGGTTTAACCGATATCAGAAAGGCAATTGCTCAATCGGTCAATGTTTATTTTTATACTATTGGCGGAGGTTATGGAGATCAAAAGGGACTTGGCCCAACAAAGATTAAAGAGTATTTGGAAAAATTTGGTTGGAATCAAAAAACCGGAATTGATCTTCC
>Ga0210019_1005751_pt1 | contig 10212 bp, 10 predicted proteins | sample CryGeyCG2114_020_2_FD_183969 | JGI IMG/M metagenome (GOLD analysis project Ga0210019, IMG submission 183969) | Groundwater microbial communities from aquifer - Crystal Geyser CG11_big_fil_rev_8/21/14_0.20 (SPAdes) (version 2) | ecosystem: Environmental > Aquatic > Deep subsurface > Groundwater ...
ACGTAACGCCTGACGCATGACAGTCTGGCAGCAACTGTTCACCCGCCGCATGCTGATCTGCGTGTTTACCGGTTTCGCTTCCGGTCTGCCGCTGTTTCTGCTGTTCAATCTCGTCCCCGCCTGGTTGCGCAGTGAGCAGATTGACCTCAAGACCATCGGCCTGTTTGCGCTGATCCAGTTTCCCTACACCTGGAAATTTCTGTGGTCGCCGTTGCTCGACCGCTACGTGTTGCCCTTGCTGGGCCGACGGCGCGGCTGGATGATGCTGACCCAGGTCGGCTTGCTGATCGTGATTGCGATGCTGGGCGGTTTTTCGCCGCAGACTGAAATGCCGGCCATCGTGGTGTTCTGCACGCTGCTCGCCTTTCTCTCCGCCACGCAAGATATAGCGCTGGATGCCTATCGGCGCGAGTTGTTGCGCGACGCCGAGCTGGGTCTGGGCAACGCCATCCACGTCAACGCCTACCGCATTGCCGGGCTGGTGCCCGGTTCCCTGTCGCTGATCCTGGCCGACTCCTTGCCGTGGCGCACGGTGTTCATCATTACCGCGCTGTTCATGTTGCCCGGCATCGCGATGACGCTGATGGTGAGCGAGCCGCACCGTGCCTCGCCGCCGAAGACCTTGCGCGAGGCCGTGGTCGAACCCTTCCGCGAGTTCATCATGCGCAATGGCTGGCACAGCGCTTTGCTGGTACTGGCGTTCCTGCTGTTCTACAAACTGGGCGACAGCATGTGCACCGCACTGGCGACGCCGTTCTATCTCGACATGGGATTTTCCAAGACAGACATCGGCCTCATCGCCAAGAACGCCGGCCTGTGGCCATCCATCATTGGCGGCATGCTCGGGGGTTTGTGGATGGTGAAGATTGGTATCAACCGAGCGCTGTGGCTGTTCGGCGTGGTGCAACTGGTCTCCATCTTCGGTTTTGCCTGGCTGGCATCGTACGGGCATTTCGATATCATTGGCGTAACCGAGCGTGCGCAACTCGCCTTGGTCATCGGCCTCGAAGCACTCGGTGTCGGCCTCGGCACTGTCGCCTTCGTTGCCTTCATCGCCCGCACGACACACCCCGCCTACACCGCCACCCAGTTCGCCCTGTTTACCAGCCTGATGGCCATCCCGCGCACTTTCGCCAATGCCGCAACCGGATGGCTGGTGGAGACAATGGGCTGGACGCTGTTTTTTCTGTTGTGCGCGCTGCTGGCGATACCGGGGATGCTGTTATTGCTCAGGGTTGCACCATGGAATTCGAAGCAACCGAACGCACTGAACTGATTTCTAACGGCATCTATTACGACTATATCGTGGCGCATTTATTGAGAGAATTAAGGCGCTCAATAAACCGTGCCACCCCAACGCGACCTTTATCCCGGTTTTGTCGGAGTCTAAGCCTTTGTCGCAACTTTAGGTTTGGCTGGTTTTTTTGCTTTTGTTTCGACCTTGGCCTTGGGTGCTGATTTGGCTTTTTCAGCGGCCTTGGCTTTCAGCTTGGACTCTTCTTTCTTCTTCAAAGACAGCATCATCTTGCGCCATTCCTGAAGTTGTTCATCTTCCAGCTCCAACTGAATCGCCAACGCCTCTTCCTTGGTCAATTTCTCTTTTTGCAGGCGGCGCGGCAGCTTGCCGGCCATTCTGGATAACAAGCGTTCCACCTCTTCACTGGATAATTTCTTTACCCTGGTTTCGTACTCTGGCTTGCTGATTTTCGACATGGCTAATTTACTCCCCTTAATTTTTGAAGCACTCCAAAAGTGTACGGATTCATACATTGATATTCGTTGTTGAACAACAGACCGCTCCCAGATCAGCACGCTAGCTTTTCTGTCAATCTGATGCAAGTGTAATATTTGGCCTTGAGCATCAGGCAGAACTTCATTGCCCTACACAGTAGAGATGCAAGCAGCAGTAATTGCGCAAAAGCCGCCCCATCCAGCGTACCGCAGAGATTCACAGTGTCCTGTCGTAATCCACCATCATCGGTGCATGATCCGAAAAGCGTTGTTCTTTGTAAATGCCGGTGTTCAGCGCTTTGGCGGCGATGCCGGGGGTGGCGACTTGGTAGTCGAGGCGCCAACCGACATCTTTTGCCCACGCCTGGCCGCGATTCGACCACCAGGTGTAGGCTTCCAGATCGGGATGCAGTAAGCGGAACACGTCTATGAAGCCGACTTCGTTGAACAGCTGGGTGAGCCAGGCGCGTTCTTCCGGCAGGAAGCCGGAGTTTTTCTGGTTGCTGCGCCAGTTCTTCAGGTCTTTTTCGGTGTGAGCGATGTTCCAGTCACCACATACAATCACGTCTCGCCCACTTTGTCGAAGCTGTACGAGGTGAGGCATGAAAACTTCCAGAAATTTGAACTTTACCGCTTGGCGTTCTTCGCCGCTGGAGCCGGAAGGCAGGTAGAGCGACACGACGCTGAGGTTGCCAAACTGTGCTTCGATATAACGTCCTTCGGCATCGAATTCCGGAAAGCCCAAGCCTGCGATCACCTTATCCGGTTTGTGTTTTGAGTAAATGCCGACCCCGCTGTAACCTTTTTTTTCGGCATAGTGAAAATAGCCGTGAAATCCTTGCGGCGAGAGCATGTCCGGTGGCATGTCGGCGGCCTGCGCTTTAAGTTCCTGCACGCACAGAATGTCGGCGTTCTGCCTGGCAAACCATTCGAGCATGCCTTTGTTGCAGGCAGAGCGGATACCGTTCAGATTTAACGTAATGATGCGCATTCGAAATCCAGAATTCTGATGGGGCGGGCATTATAATGGCGGCCTGATTGCAGCGGTTCTTCTCTGTGCCTCTGCATCTCTGTGGTAAATTGTTTTTAGAGGTTCTATGCACGCTTACCGCCAGGATTTCATCCGTTTCGCCGTTGCGCAGAATGTGTTGCGCTTCGGTGAATTCCAGACCAAGGCCGGACGTCTGTCGCCGTATTTCTTTAATTCCGGTTTATTCCAGGACGGCGCCGCGTTGCGCGAATTGTGTCAGTTCTATGCGCAGGCCATTCTTGCCGCGAACGTCGAGTTTGATATGTTGTTCGGCCCGGCCTACAAGGGCATCCCGCTGGTTGCGGGTACTTCCATCGCGCTGGCGGAACAGGGGCGCAACGTGCCTTATTGCTTCAATCGCAAGGAGGCAAAAGACCACGGTGAGGGCGGCACCACAGTGGGTGCGAAACTACAGGGCAGGGTAGTCATCATCGATGATGTGATCTCGGCGGGAACTTCGGTGCGCGAGTCGATTGAACTGATTCGTGGCGCAGGCGCCACACCCTGCGCGGTGGTGATCGCACTGGACCGTATGGAGCGCGGGCAGGGCGAGTTGTCGGCGGTGCAGGAGGTGCAACGCGATTACGGGCTGCCGGTTATTTCCATCGCGGCACTGGATGATTTGCTGGCTTATTTGCAGGGGCAGGCGGAGTTGGTGCAGAATCTGCACGCGGTACAAACTTATCGTGACTGTTACGGGGTGAAATGATGATTGATTCCAGATTGCTGTTGAGTGTTGCCGCCTTGTGCGTAGCGGCTTCCTTGAGTGCTGAAGCGAAGTTGTACAAGTGGGTCGACAACAACGGCACCACCCATTACGGCGAGACCATCCCGCCGGAGTATGCCAACAAGGAGGCGGTAAAGCTGGATAAAGGGCGAATCAAGCAACGCGATGATGTGCGCACAAACCAGGATCAAAAACAGATCATAAGAGACCCGGCAGCCGAAAAGGAGCGCATTGAAGCGGAGCGCCACGACAATGCACTGATCAATACCTACAGCTCGGAAAAAGAGATTGATCTGGCGCGCGATCGTAACCTGCAACAAGTCGAGGCGCGCATCAACAGCTTCAGCACGTTGCTGAAGTCAGCCCAGGAAAACTTGGTGAGTCTGCAACAGGAGCAGGAACGTCTCACCCAGCAAAAACGCAAGACTCCCAAATCACTGGAAGAGGATCTCGACGAGGCGCAGCAGCGAATTGATAAATTCCAGACAGATCTGGGCAATAGCCAGCAGGAACTGGCGACAGTCAAAGCGCGCTACGCGGCAGAAAAGGTGCGATACCGCGAATTAAAGGGACTTTCGCCCGCCGCAGAGTAGTAGGTTTTTCGAGGTCACCAGTGATCACACCGCCTCGAACCGGCAGTTAGCTGCATCAAACTGCTTCAACTGTCCGTGTTCGATGTCGAAATACCAGCCATGCAGCGCCAGCGTGCCCGCTGCCAATCCCTCCCGCACCCAACTGAAAGTCATCAGATTATCCAATGAGCATAGGATCGCCTGCTGTTCGCAGGCGCGTTCACGTTCAGCCTCATTCAGCTGCGGATGCTGATGCAGCACTATCTGCCGAGCCTCTTCCGCCACGCGCATCCAGCTGCTGATATAACTGGTGTCTTCTGCGCGCACCCCGTTGCCGGCAAGCAATGCCCGGATCCCGCCACAATGCGCATGTCCCAGCACAATGATGTGCTCCACGCCCAGAATGCGCACCCCGTATTCCAGCGCGGCACTGGTGCCGTGACGGCCGTGATCGGAATCCTCGGCGGGCGGGATGAGGTTGGCGACATTGCGGATGACAAACAAGTCGCCCGGCGCGCAATCCAGAACCAGCGCCGGATCAACGCGCGAGTCGCAACAGGCAACCATCAGGATTTTGGGGGTCTGTCCATCCTGCACCAGCTGTTTGTACAGGGCATCCGCCTCCCCGAAATGTTCCTGACGGAAGCGGTGAAATCCTGCGATGAGGCCGGCCGGACTGGTCATGCCCCCAGCAGGCGTTGCGCCTCGCGGTATTTTTCAGCCGTCTTCTGCAGTACTTCAGCAGGCACTTGCGGAGCCGGCGGCTGCTTGTTCCAGCCGGATGCTTCGAGCCAGTCACGGACGAACTGTTTGTCGAAGCTGGGGGGGTTGCTACCGACCTTGTATTGATCAGCTGGCCAGAAGCGAGAGGAGTCCGGCGTGATGGCCTCGTCAATCAGGTACAACTTGCCTGCGCCATCCACACCGAATTCGAACTTGGTGTCGGCAATGATGATGCCGCGCGTCAGGGCATAGTTGGCTGCTTCGGTGTAGAGCGCAAGCGTCGCGTTCTTCACTTGCTCGGCCATTGCCGGCCCCAGCAGTTTCTGCACCACCTCAAAGCTGATGTTCTCGTCGTGTTCGCCCACGGTCGCCTTGCTCGACGGGGTGAATAAAGGTTGCGGCAGTTTCTGCGCTTCCTGCAAACCGGGCGGCAGGGGGATACCGCACACCGCGCCGCTCTTTTTGTAATCCTTCCATCCCGATCCAACCAGATAGCCGCGCACGATGGCCTCGATTGGCAACGGCTTCAGTTTTTTGGTGACGAAGGCGCGACCGCGTACCTGTGCGCGCTCAGCTTCAGTCAACACGACCGACTCGGGAGCGATATCGGTCAGATGATTCTGGATGATATGCGCCAGTCGTTTGAACCAGAAATTCGACACCGCGGTCAGCACCTCACCCTTGCCCGGAATCGGGTTGGGCAGGATGACGTCAAAGGCAGAGAGGCGGTCGGTCTGCACGATGAGCAGATGCTCGCTGTCGATCTCATACAGATCACGCACCTTGCCGCGATGCAAAAATTTCAGACTGGGCAGATTTGATTCATGCAGGACGGTCATGATGGACTCAATAAATTACAAATCGGGCAAGCGGGTCGCGGCGATCTGCGCAGCTTGTTGCTTGCGATAATCGGACAGCTTTTGCGCCAGTTGCGCATCATTCAACGCCAGCATGGCAACAGCGAACAGACCCGCATTCACCGCGCCCGCTTCACCGATGGCAAAAGTTGCAACGGGGATGCCTTTTGGCATTTGCACGATGGAAAGCAATGAGTCCAGACCCTTCAGATACTTGGAAGGAATGGGCACACCAAGCACCGGCAGCGTGGTTTTGCCGGCAATGACCCCGGCCAGATGCGCCGCACCACCCGCTCCGGCGATGAAGCATTGCACACCCCGTGTGCTCATTTCCTGGATGTGGTCGAACAGCATATCGGGCGAGCGATGCGCCGAGATCACGCGCGCGTCGAAGCCTACGCCGAAATCCTGCAAGGCGCGTGCCGCCTGCTGCATGATTTCCCAATCATTCGCACTACCCATGACGATAGAGATCAATGGTTTGCTCATGTTGCCTTCTCCCGACAGAAGTGCCCGCAAAAACGCCCCCGGAGTGTGGGGGCGTCATGATTCAATTACGCGCCTTTGTGGTAACTGACGACGCGCTCGACCTCGTTCTTCGAACCCAGAATCACCGGCACGCGCTGGTGCAAACCTTGAGGTTGCAGTTCAAGGATGCGCTCACGCCCAGTGGAACTCATGCCACCTGCCTGCTCGACGATGAACGACATCGGGTTGGCTTCGTACATGATGCGCAGCTTGCCTGCCTTGGCCGGGTCTTTGGTGTCAAACGGGTACATGAAGATACCGCCACGGGTCAGGATACGGTGTACTTCGGCCACCATCGATGCAACCCAGCGCATGTTGAAGTTCTTTTCGCGACCGCCGTCCTGTCCTTTCACGCACTCTTCCACATAACGTTGCACGGGTTTTTCCCAGTAACGCTGATTGGACATGTTGATGGCAAACTCGTTGGTATCCGCAGGAATCTGCATGTTCGGGTGGGTCAGGAAGAAATCGCCAACGTCACGATCCAAAGTGAAGCCGTTCACGCCGTGGCCGGTGGTGATCACCATCATGGTATTCGGGCCGTACAACGCGTAGCCGGCACAGACCTGCTTGGTGCCGGGCTGCAGGAAGTCGGCCGCTTTGGGATCTGTCACGCCTTCCGGGCAACGCAGGATAGAGAAGATGGTACCGACGGAGATGTTCACATCGATGTTGGAAGAACCATCCAATGGGTCAAAAGTGATCAAGTATTTACCACGCGGATACTTCTTCGGAATTTCATACACATCGTCCATTTCTTCAGACGCCATGCCCGCCAGGTGACCGCTCCATTCGTTCGCTTTGATAAATACTTCATTGGTGATGATGTCGAGTTTCTTTTGCGTTTCGCCCTGCACGTTTTCGCTACCGGCGCTGCCCAGCACGCCGATCAGCGCGCCCTTGTTCACGTCATGCGCGATTTGTTTGCAGGCAGACACAACGTCGCTCAGCAGACCGGTAAAGTCGCCGCTGGCGTTGGGAATATGGCGTTGCTCTTCGATGATGAATTGGATAAGGCTCTTGCTCATGCTGGTTTCTCCTCGTTGGTCATTTTGAATTTTGAAGCCTGATTCTACTGCTTTTGACGACCATCCTCCATGGCTATTTGGTCAATGAAATGAATAGTTCTGGCAACTTCTCGGGCAATTGCGCCACGTTATCGACGATGGTGTACTGCTTGCCAAAGATGTTCGATACGTACTCATCCGCCTTGGGATCAAGGTTGATGCAATAGCTGTAAATGCCCTGCTGGTCGAGTTCCTTTACCGCGCGTTTTGCATCCTCAATCAAAATCTGTCCGTCTTTGCTGTCAATATCGGCAGGCTCGCCATCGGTCAGAATCAGCATCAGTTTTTTGTCCGCCTGTTGTTTTTCCAGGAAGTGCGCGGCATGGCGCATCGCCGCGCCCATGCGCGTGGAATAACTGGCTTCCATTGCCGCCAGGCGGCCCTTTACTTTGTCATCCCAATGCTCGGTGTAGCCCTTGATATGCAGATAGCGCACATCGTGGCGCGTATTGGAATGAAAGCCTGCGATGGCGAACGGATCGCCCAGTTTTTCCACGGCCCAACCGAGCAGCGTCACCGCTTCCTGGCTGAGTTCGAGAATAGTCTGCTCGCTGCCTGCCGCTTTTTCGTTGAGCGACTCGGATAGGTCAAGCAACAGCATGACGGCGATGTTGCGCCCGTCATTGCGGTGGCTCATGTTGATGCGCGGGTCGGGTTGCGCGCCGCTCTTGTAATCGATAAGCGAGCGGATGGCGATATCCAGATCAAGCTCGCTGCCTTCTTCCTGATAGCGGATGCGCACTTTGTCCTGCGGTTTGAGCAAGTCGAGCAACTTCTTCAGTCTCTTGGCCAGCCCCGCGTGTTTTTCCAGCAACCGCTCGATGTCCGCTGCATTGCCCTGCGGGTGCAGCCCTTCGTAAACGCTGACCCAGTCCGGACGATAACTTTGGTTGTGATAATCCCATTCGTGGTAATGGCGCGGTGGCAGGCCTTTCAGTTCTTCGCCCGGTTCAATCTTGCGCGGCTCATCGAATGCCGCCTCTTCCTCGCCTTCCTCGATGAATTGCCACATCTGGCGGTTGTCGTCGCGGTAATCAATCACCGTATCGGTAAAATACGTGTCGGCAAAATTGTCGCTGGGCAAACGGGTGCGCGCGATGAAAGCGATGGCCAGATCACCCATCTCCTGCGTGCTTGACTCACCTTTTTCCAGCAGCGCATGAAAGCGTTGCACGTATTCGGTGATGCAGGCCTGCGTATAGCCGTGCCGCGGATCGAGAATGGCGCGCGACAGCATGGCCAGTCTTAAGCGCACGGTGGAAATTTTCTCCGGATCGCAGGCATCTTCCCTGGGGACCGGATGCAGTGCGAGGAAGATGGGCCGCAGGCCCGGGTACTCACGCAGCGCCAGATACTCCACCCGGCTGTCTTCCAGAAATTCAGCCGCCATGCGCTGAAACGGACTCATGTTGTCGGCGATGATGGCGCGCGTCCAGCGGCGGTGCGCCGCGATATGCGTCAGCACGGCTCGATAGCGGTCGAGGCCGGAGATCCCGTGCGCGGCATCGTAGGCATCCGGCACGCGGATGCCCAGTTTGTCGTAGTAGGGAACCGGTTTACGCAATTCGTCGAAGGCGCTGGAATACGGAATAAGCATTTCTTCCTCGCGCCACATCCCGCGCAAGTAAAGGCTTAACTTGCGTTCGTTATCCGCCAGCAGCGTGCCGTGCCGTTCGCGTTGCAACACAGCGCGGCTATCCGCCGATTGCAGGCCGAAATACTCGATCTGGCGCTCCGGGTGATCGCCGTAGTAACGCACTCCGTACTCAACCCAGTTCTTCAGGCCGGCCAGCGACAACTGGTTCAACAGCGCAGAAATCTGCTTGAACATTTCCGGCAAGCCCGGACTGGGAAAGGTCTGGTGGATGCCATGCACCGAGCCGGTCGTGCGCTCCATCAAGTCCAGCGCAATCGCCAGATAATCGCTTAACTGGTCGCGGCTCGGCAGTCGCCGCGCAGTGGCCGGGAGCGATTGCAGGAAAGGCACGATCGCTTTGCCGTTGGGTGATTTCGACATCTTGTAGATGAACAGCATGATGTCGATCAGTGCGTCCTCACCGACCAAAGCTGCCACCCGCGGCCATTCTTCCAGAAAGATCAGGATCGGTTCCGCCCCGCGTCCCATTTTGCCGAGGAAACGTGCATGCTCGATGTATGACGCGATGCCGTCCTCCGACAATAGCAGCAAGGCATCGCGCATGCAGTCCGGAAATACCTCCGCTACGCGCGGAAAACCGCAGTCCAGCGCCTTCCAGCTGGATTGCAAATCTTCCGGTATATCGAGCGTTTGCACGACCATTGTCTAGGCGAATGTTGCTGCGATGGCGTGATCCAGGGTATCGCGGATGTCCGCATCATCCGTAATCGGTCGCACCAGGGCCATACGGCAAGCCGCTTTGGCTTCGACACCGCCTTTGATCAGAGTCGCCGCGTACACCAGCAAACGGGTCGAGATGCCTTCGTCCAGCCCATGGCCTTTCAAGTTGCGCGCCACCTGGCCGATCTTCACCAGTTGCGCCGCCAATCCCGCTTCGATGCCCGCTTCCTTGCTCAAAATATCCGCCTCGATTTTCGCTTCCGGGTAATCAAATTGGAACGCGGTGAAGCGCTGCTTGGTGGATTGCTTCAGGTCTTTCATCAGGCTCTGGTAGCCGGGATTGTAGGAGATCACCAGCTGGAAATCGGGATGCGCCTCAAGCAATTCACCCTTCTTGTCCAGCGGCAAAGTGCGGCGATGGTCGGTCAGCGGGTGGATCACCACCGTGGTGTCCTGTCGTGCCTCGACAATCTCGTCCAAATAACAGATTGCGCCGATGCGCGCGGCGGTGGTCAGCGGGCCATCCAGCCAGCGCGTGCCGTTGGCATCCAGCAAATAACGCCCCACCAGATCGCTGGCGGTCATGTCTTCGTTACACGCTACCGTGATGAGCGGCTTGTTAAGCTTCCACGCCATGTATTCGATGAAGCGCGATTTGCC
>Ga0210019_1005754_pt1 | contig 10205 bp, 10 predicted proteins | sample CryGeyCG2114_020_2_FD_183969 | JGI IMG/M metagenome (GOLD analysis project Ga0210019, IMG submission 183969) | Groundwater microbial communities from aquifer - Crystal Geyser CG11_big_fil_rev_8/21/14_0.20 (SPAdes) (version 2) | ecosystem: Environmental > Aquatic > Deep subsurface > Groundwater ...
AGGAGAACTTTTATGGCGCTTATGAACTACCGCAAGCTCAGGATGCATTTCACAGAGCATTGGGTTAAAATCGTCGTGGGATTAACGATAATTATACTTCTAATACTGGCTATCTGGGGGATGATGTCCCTGGAATCTTTCTACCGCCACCTCACAATAGCCCAGATGCCTATAAGCATACTCCTGGCAGGCCTTAACGCAGGCATATTTGTATTCATGTATATGATATTCCTGCATGGCGGGTTTTCAAAGATAAAACAAGCAACAGTAAAAGGCCAGAATGTAAATATCCACTGGGAAGATGTTATAGGCATGGAAGAGGCCAAGCAGGAAGCAATGGAGGTTGTTGGCTTAATAAAAGACAGGACCAAACTTTTAAAAATAGGCGGAAAAATATTAAAAGGCCTTTTAATGGTAGGGCCTCCTGGCTGCGGCAAGACATATCTTGCCAAGGCAATCGCAACAGAGGCTGGCATACCTTTTATATCCATGTCAGGCAGTGAATTCACAGAAATTTTCGTAGGGGTCGGCGCATCCAGAGTAAGAAAATTATTCAAGAAAGCCAGGAACCTGGCCTACGGCCATGGCGCGTGTATTATTTTTATAGACGAGCTGGACGCCATAGGAAGACAGAGGTCTTTCAGTTTTATGGGAGGCGGCCAGGAAACCAACAGCACGCAAAATCAGCTGCTTGTGGAAATGGACGGGCTTCAGGAAAAAGATTATAACGTGATTATTATAGGGGCTACCAATGCCGCGGAAGACGTGCTGGATGAGGCGCTTTTGAGGCCAGGGAGATTTGACAGGAAAATCTACATAGACAGGCCCAATCTGCAGGAAAGAGAAAAGGTATTTGAATATTATCTCAATAAAGTAAAACACGACCAAGATGTAGATATAGGCCGTCTTGCCAGGCAGGCCGTTCACAAATCCCCTGCCGAGATTGAGAACATGATAAAAGAAGCTGCCCTTATAGCAACCAGGAATAAAAAAGAAACTGTAGGACATAAAGAACTTTCCGAAGCAATGGAACGCATAGACATGGGGCTAAAGCACAGGAAACACATGACAAAAGAAGAAAAAGAAATGGTCGCTTTCCATGAGACAGGGCATCTCGTAGTCATGTACATGCTCCACCCTACTGACGACGTATTTAAGGCCTCTATTATATCGCGCAAAGAATCCCTGGGGGCAGTGCATCATCAGCCCAGAGAAGAACTATACACCAATAGCAAAGAAAAAATACTTGCTGATATAAAAGTAAGCATAGGGGGATATGTCGCGGAAAAAACCAGGTTCGGCACTACAAGCGACGGGGTTGCCATGGATTTCCGGAACGCAATGTGGAAGGCCCATAATATGGTCTGGATGGTGGGAATGAGCGACGCAGGCTATATAGGAGACTATACCATAATACCTAAATCCCAATTATCAGAATCGCTAAAAGAAAAACTCAACGCTGAGACAGACAAGATAATAAAAAGCTGCCTCAAGGATGTCGAAGACCTCCTCAAAAAAGAATGGCCTATCGTAGAGCGTTTCGCAAAAGAACTTCTTGAAAAAGAAGAGCTGGAATACGACGAGATTGAAGCTATATTTAAGGAATGCGGGAAAAGTCATAATTGTAAAAAACCTGCATGAACGCCTGCCTGAAAAAATATAAAATCCTGACTATATTTTTAATCCTAATGGGGTTTTCTGCCTGCAATAAACCCTCTTACCCGACAGGAAAAATAGAGGACTCTGTCCTGGCTCTCTGCAAAAATGAATACAAGTTAGACAACGTACAAGTAAAGGTCATAGGCTCTACTTTAGGCGTGTATATCCCCGTGGAAGGCCTTATCGACCCTGATCTGAAATTAAACGAGAAAGCCGGAAAAAAAATAGAGGATGTGGCTCTTTCTATCCACCGCGTCACCACCTCCACAGATATGCCTCTGAAATTCTACGTCCTTACGGCCAGAGACACAAAAACTCCCGGCGCAGAATTCATCCTCACGGGTTTTATATATGACGTGGTAAGGGTGCGATTATATGACATATCAAGGGGCGAATATTTTCAGAGAATCTTAAGGGATTTCAGGTTCAACCCTGCCATACTGGGAGAGCAAAAAGCAAGAGAGCTATTTGATGGATTAAATAAAAACAGCGCCCTGGCAGAAAGCCTGAAATCAATATTTTATCCCATATATATAATAGGTAAGTCCGGGTCTCAAAAAATAGAAATAACTGACATGGAATCAAAAGAATTGTCGGAACGGGAATCACTTCTCTACATAAAAACAATCGAGGCCTATGAGCCTTCTCCGGGATTCGAGGCATACACAGCAGTATTCCCTCCGGGATTTAACAATGAATACCTTTTTCTGACAGACCTGTCTTTCGGAAACTCCTTCAAAGAAATCGTATCAAAATATTTTTATTCAAATAACGAAATAAGGCAGAGGAATCTGAAGGATACCTTTATGCAATATAAAGATTCCGGAATTACAGGCATAGACGGTTTCCCGAAAAAAGACCTGGATTTGGGGTGGTTTTTAAGCCAGCAGATTTCCAGAAGGATAAAATCTATTTTTGAAGAAGACAAAAAATTAAAAAATGATTTCAAGCTAGCTTCAAGCCGGGGAGAGCTGAAAGATCTCGTTTTTCAGTTTAAATTTAACATAGCCGCGAATGATAATAAGGCCGGCGGCCAGAAAACTATATTTTCCAGGATAATAAAAATGACGGGAATGGTCCTGCATCTTTACGCATTTGAAGAATACAAAGGCGCAGAATTTATAAATTCTGCTGAAAACGAGAAAAGGATTTATCTTTCAAAAGAAGACCTGGAAAGATTTAGAAAAAATGAGATGAGTTTAGAAGGCCTAATCTAGTATCCTTACCTTTTTTCCGACTATCTTTAATTTTCCTTCTACAAATAACTGGATTGTCCTGGGATAGATCTTATGCTCTTCTTCGTGGATGGCTTGCGCGAGAGTTTCCTCCGTGTCATCCTCTGTAACTTTGACAGGCGACTGCAATATCACAGGCCCAGCATCCATATCCAGGGTAACGAAATGTACTGTCGGCCCTGTGATTTTCACGCCGTAAGAAAAAGCATCTTTTATGCCCTTTGTACCTTTAAAAGACGGGAGTAAAGCAGGATGTATATTTAAAATTTTATTTTCATAAGCGCTTATAAAATCCCCTGAAAGCATGCGCATGTAGCCTGCCAGGACTATAAGCCCTATATTTTCTTTTTTAAGGGCTTTTAGCAACTCCAGCTCAAAATCCCTTTTTGTTTTAAAATCCTTTCTTTCAACAACTACCGTCTTTATCCCTGCATTCTTTGCCCTGGTCAGGGCATAGCAATCGGATACATCAGAGACTACAAGTCTTATATCCGCTTTTATATAGCCTTTTTTCTGACTGTCTATTATGGCCTGCAGATTCGTGCCGTTACCGGAACAAAAAACCGCTATATTCATACGAAAACCTCTTCTATCTTCTTTAAAATATCTCTCTTGGAAGCAGCGCCGACGATTCTAGCTGCCTCCTGGCCGCTATTAAAAAATATAAGCGTAGGGATATTCATAACGCTTAGTTTGGTGGCGATATTCATGGCATCGTCTATGTTTAACTTCGCTATTTTATATTTACCTTTATACTCATTGGCTATCTCTTCCACTGTAGGCGCAAGCATCTTGCACGGCATGCACCACGTAGCCCAGAAATCCACGATCACAGGCTTATCTGACTTCAGCACCTCTTGTTCAAAATTATCATCGCTTAGCTCAAGGACATTTCCCGCCATCACTCCTCCTTTTATTCTTTAACTATACACTTAGTTGGACACTTATCAATAATCGCCTGCCATGGCGTATCTGATTTTAGCCTGCTATAATCCACTTTAGAAAGATTGTTTTCCACTATAAACGCCCCGCCGGAAAGTTTTTCGCAGATCTTACATCCGATGCAGCCTGCCGGACACATAGATTTTACCACTGTTATCTTGTCTTGGGAAAGGCATTTTACATAAATCTCATTATCGCTATTTTCTAATATAATTATATTTTTAGGGCACGCTTCCAAGCATTTTCCGCAGGCAGTGCATTTCGCCGGATTTACTACGGGAATATTATTGTTATCCAGGCGGATCGCGTCAAAAAGGCATGATTTTACGCAATCCCCGAGACCCATGCAGCCGAACCCACATGATTTATTCCCTCCTCCCAATAAATTTACCCCCGCGCATGTCCTTAAGCCGTTGTATTCATATTTATCAGCAGACCTTTTCCCGCCGTTACATCTTATGCGCGCTACTTTTTTCTTTTTTACCTTTGTTTCCACTCCGAGGATTTCTGCAATTCTATTGTAAATATCCTGGCCTCCAGGAGCGCAGGAAGTGACCTCAGCTTTTCCGGCTACTATAGCCTCTGCCAGGCTGGCGCACCCTGCCATGCCGCAAGCCCCGCAATTAGCTCCAGGAAGGGCGTGAAGCACCCTGTCTATCTTCGGGTCAATATCCACCTTGAAGATCTTTGAGGCATACGCAAGCCCCAGACCGAATAAAAGCCCCATTATCGACATTGTTAAGATGGGTATAAGCATGTTTGTTTCTTGTACCTGACACCGCTATATAGCGGTGTCAGGTACTGTCCACTGTTTAAGGGCTGTTCAGAATCTAAAACCGCTGAATCCCATAAACGCCATTGACATAAGAGAAGCGATTATAAATGCGATAGGCGCGTCTTTAAAAGATTTCGGGATATCGCAGAGTTCAAGCCTCTCTCTTATGCCAGACATAAAAAGCATTACAAGTATATATCCCAGGCCCACGCAAAACCCCTGCAGGACTGACATGGTAAAACTGGTTAATGTGTTAATGCCGCGTTTAAAAAACATCTCGCTATTCAAAACAGCTGCTCCAAGCACCGCGCAATTAACGGTGATAAGAGGGAGATATATGCCCAGGGTCCTATAAAGCGGCCGGCTGAATTTTTTTATGACTATCTCTACAAGCTGAACAAACGAGGCTATAACAAGGATAAATGAAATAGTCCTCAGGTACTCTATATGGAAAGGGACAAGTATAAAATTATAAATAGCCCACGTAATTATCGAAGCGCAGGTAATTACAAAAGTAACTGAAATTCCCATATAAAGAGCGGGTTTAGTCTCTTTTGAAATACCTATAAATGAACATAGGCCGAGGAATTTAGAGAGTATGAAATTATTTATAAATATAGCGCCTATTATGACTGATAAAAACATGGTCAGGTCCATTACACAGATCTCCTCTTAGCGGACAAGAAATTGATTCCGCCTATTAAAAGGCCTATCACTAAAAGAGCTCCCGGCGCAAGCACCAGATATAAAACCGGCTCAAAGCCTTTTAGAATCAGGAATCCGAAAAGTGTGCCATTGCCAAGCAATTCTCTTATGGCGGATATAAGTAAAAGCCCCAGAGTAAAACCAGCCCCCATGCCCAGCGCATCCAGGATAGAAACAAAAACCCCCTTCTTGGAGGCAAACGCCTCTGCCCTGCCAAGCACCATGCAGTTTACCACAATAAGAGGCACGAATATTCCGAGAGATCTTGAAAGTTCAGGCGCATATGCCTTCATCATAAGCTCCACAATCGTAACAAACGTGGCTATTATGACTATAAAACAAGGGATCCTTATCTGGTCAGGAATGGATTTTCTGATTAAAGATATGATGATATTTGAGCCCAAAAGCACAAACGTAGCTGCTATTCCCATGCCGAGCCCGTTTATAACGCTTGTAGAAACCGCAAGCGCCGGACAAAGCCCTAAAACCAAGCGAAATATCGGATTTTCGCTGCCTATGCCTTTAAAAAATTCTTTGATCAGCTTTTTCATTTTTTTATAATCCCGTATTTTTTAGTTTTTGTGAACCTGTCTATTATCGGCACGGCCGCATTCATAAATAATATCGAATAGCATACGCCTTCGGGATAGCCCCCTCTCAATCTTATTACAGCGGTCAATATGCCGCATCCTATGCCAAAAACGATCCTGCCTTTTTTTGTAAGAGGCGAGGTCACGTAATCGGTTGCCATGAAAAAAGCGCCCAGTATAATCCCTCCCGCCAATATATTAAAAATAAAATCTCCTTTAAAAAATCCTTCTTTTCCGAATACCCAGGTAATGATTCCGACTGTACCTATATAGCTCAAAGGTATATGCAGGGAAATTATTTTAGTGACCAGCAAAAATATAGCGCCTATTAATAGAGCTATTACGCAAATCTCGCCTAAAGAACCGGGCCTATTACCAAGGAATAAGTCCATGTAGTTAAAATGCGCGCCGGCCTCTTTGGATAAAGGCGTCGCGCTGGATATCGCATCAGGCCACCACCTGGGGGTTTTCCATGCGGTCATATAGACGGGCCACGATATCTGCAGAAATGCCCTGCCCACAAGAGCGGGATTAAATATATTCTGGCCGAGCCCTCCGAAAATCTGTTTTCCTAAAGCTATGCTGACCATGCCTCCCGCGATAGGTATCCAGAAAGGCGTCTCGGGCGGAAGATTATACGCAAGAAGCAGGCCTGTCAATATGGCGCTGCCGTCTAAAACAGCTTTCAGCTCCTTATTCCTTAATCTTAAAAATAAGGCTTCTGTAAAAATGCAGGACAAAATCGAAAGCGCTATTACATTAAGGCTGGATATGCCAAATATATAGACCCCGGCTATCCCTGCCGGTATCAAAGAAATTACCACAGCCCACATGATTTTTTCCGTGGTTTGGCTTGATTTAATGTGCGGGCTGGGGGAAACAGTCAGTTTATTCATCTTTATTTTTCAACATCTCCATGCCGCCTGATTTTATCGAATCAAGGAATGCCCTTGACGATATAGTAGCGCCTGCAACAGCGTGTATATTATTTTTTGAAAGCTCTAATTCGCTGACATTTCTATTTATAAACTGCTTTATAAAAGAGGGTTCCGCTATCCTGATACCGAGGCCTGGGGTTTCGTTCTGCGAAATCACTCTTAAACCCGTAATCGTTCCGTCTTTTTTCATGCCGACCATTGTCTCTATAACGCTTGAATATCCGTACTTTTTTGCAATAAAAATATGCCCTTTCAACTGAGAACTGTTTCCCTTAAAAGCCTTCCAGTATTGCATAACCCCGTCTTTTTCCACGCCCTCAAGCCTGTCGGCTATCTCTTCAGGCATTACCTGTTTAAGGGCTTCGTCTTGGGCCAGCTTAATCTGCTCCGCTATCTTGGATTTAGTGATATTATAAGTAGCTGCGAGAATAGAGGCTGCTACCAGATTTACAAGAAATAAAATAAATGCGAACTTTAAAATAGTCTTCATTGCCTTTTTACCTTGAGCTTGGCAAGCTTTATAAGCTGCACCAGCGGTATATTGGACGGACAGACAAAACTACAGGATCCGCATTCAATGCAGTCAAAAGGCTCATAAGAGAGCGCTAAATCAAATTTTTCTTTTTTAGCTCCAAGGCCTATCATGCAGGGCATGAGCCCTGCCGGGCACGAGTCTATGCACCTGGAACACCTGATGCAATCAAGCTCATCGTCTTTAAGTTTAAACTTTTTATCCAGGACAAGTATGCCTGATGTGCCTTTAATAATAGGCGCGTCAAGATTACTTTGCGCTATGCCTGTCATGGGCCCGCCCATTATAATTTTATGGATATCCAGCTTTGGGCTTAACCCGCAATAGTCCAAAACATCTTTTATAGGAGTGCCTATCCTCACTAAAATATTTTTTGCTATATTAGGAAAACTGCCTGAAACGGTTATGACTCTTTCGTATAAAGGTTTTTTTAAATAGACCGCCTCATAGATTGCAAAAACTGTCTGCACATTATTCACCACGACTCCGATATCCAAAGGCAATCCGCCTGAAGGGACTTCTTTACACAATAAAGTCTTTATAAGCTGCTTTTCCCCGCCTTGCGGATACTGCGTCTTTAAGCTCACTACTTTTACGCTTAACCCTTCGCCCTTCACCCTGAATAACGCGGTATTCATGCTCTCTATTGCATCTGTTTTATTCTCCTCTATCCCTATAATCACATCGCCAGCGCCAAGAACCTTCGATATCAGCCGGATGCCTAAAATTATTTCTTTCGGTTTTTCAAGCATCAGGCGGTGGTCACATGTCAGGAAAGGCTCGCACTCTGCCCCGTTTATAATAAGCGTTTGTATTTTTTTGGAAGGGATGGGGGTCAGCTTCACAACAGAAGGAAATGCAGCTCCTCCTAAGCCCACGACCCCTGCCGATTTAATTAAATCCAATATCTCTTCGTTTGACAAACCTGAAATATCTTTGGCAGGCTCTGGCTCCACAGCAGCTTTTGCATCCTGGGCATCTGATTCTATTATAATCGCTTTGGAACTGCCGATTATAGGATTAGGGCTTTCCTCTATTGCAATAACCTTGCCTGAAATACTTGAATGGAGACTAGCGGAAATAAACCCTTTTGCCTGCGCTATTAATGAGCCGGTTTTAACACTGTCGCCTACATTGACTACCGGTTCCGATGGGGCGCCTGCGTGCTGGGATAAGAGTAATATTGCCTTTTTTGGAAGAGGGGCTATCTCTATTTTTTTATTCTTCGCAATATCTTTAAAATCAGGGGGATGTATAAAATTTATAGCCGCCATATTTGTTTATTATACATAAAAGCCGGTTTCTTGACAAGGCTTTTGAGTTCGGGTATACTCCTTGATAGGAGGGTAAAATGACTGTCGGAGAATTCGGAAAATGCTGCGCAGACTGCCAGGTTTATTGGACATGCGAAACCAAATGGTACAGAGGCGAACGCAATGAAGATGACATCTGCTGCCCTGCCTGCAATTACTATCAAAAATGCAAAGAATCATCCAAGCCCAGAAAAAAACAGAAATAACGTTTTTAGGGCCTTTCTTCTTTTCTTAACCTTCCTAATTTTACCAACCCTATAATTGAAAATAAAATTCCTATTGCCGTTAGAACCCAGTCCCTGCCTATCTTATCCGCTGTTATAGACGCCAGAAACATAAACAGGAGAAAACCCGCGTGCATTATTATCTCCAGGGAGCTGAATACCCTGCCCCTCATATCATCGTGCATGACTTCATGAAGCAGGGTATTGGAAGACACTATTATGGGCGCGCTGAAAATCCCAAGCACTACGGATAATAAGCCGGCCATAAAAAAAGACGGCGCAAATTTCAAGCAGACAGTAAACAGCACTATTGTCAACCCCGCGGTCAATAGCCCGAAATTAATAACTTTTCTTTTAGAAAACCTTGAGCCAAACTTCCCGTATATAATAGAACCGAGAAATAACCCAGCGCCAAGAAACATTACCAGAAATCCCAGATGCTGGGTGGATGAGCGCAGCGCCTCCTGCACAAACACTATGATTACGATATAGATCGAACCGACCCCCGCCATAAGAAGAAACATCGTACTCGCGACCATCTTTATGTCTTTATGGTTGTTTAAATATACCAGGCCTTCTTTTATATCTCCGATTATCGTTTTCCTGACAATGCCTGTAAACCTTACGCTGGCCTTGGCGGATCCTATCTTTTCTTTTAATTTAACTGCCAGAAAAAATACCAGGCCTGCCGATATAAAATAACTCGCTGAGTCTATAAAAAATCCTGCCTGAGGCCCGAAAGCCGCGACTATTATACCGCTAAAACCAAAGCTCACTATAGTGGCGATCATCATAGTTGTGGATGACAGCGAATTCGCCAAAAGAAGCTTATCTTTATGGACAATATCCGGGATTATGGAAAGTTTTGAAGGCACGAAAAATCTTGTTACGGAAAAAATTATGAATACTATTACATATATCGGAACCATGCTGGTGGAATATTTGATAATAAGAGGTATCAAAAGCACTAATAAGCCCCTTATGATGTCGCAGGCAATCATAGTAGCCCTCTTATTCCACCTATCGACATATATGCCCGCTATAGGGCCTATTATAAATACAGGGATTATCGTAAAGGAAAGTAATTTTGCGAGCTCTATCGTGGAACCCGGGGTGCGGATATAGATAAGGCCTATCAATGCCATCTGATTAAGCCTGTCCCCGAAGTTTGATATAATCTGGGCAAACCACAGGAGGAAAAAATTTTTATCTTTAAGGAGTTCTCTGACTCTCGCCATTATTATCGGAGCCGATGAGTGGATTTGAACCACCGACCTGAGCTTTACGAAAGC
>Ga0210019_1005761_pt1 | contig 10196 bp, 8 predicted proteins | sample CryGeyCG2114_020_2_FD_183969 | JGI IMG/M metagenome (GOLD analysis project Ga0210019, IMG submission 183969) | Groundwater microbial communities from aquifer - Crystal Geyser CG11_big_fil_rev_8/21/14_0.20 (SPAdes) (version 2) | ecosystem: Environmental > Aquatic > Deep subsurface > Groundwater ...
CCGCCGATGCCAGCGGACCGAAGCATTTGAACTTAAAGATTGAACGGGCCAAGCTGGAATCTCTGGTCGCCCCGATCATCGACCGCTGTCGCGGTCCGATCGTCCAGGCGATGAAGGATGCCGGAGATAAGCTGGGCGAAAAGATCAAAATCGACAAGATTATCCTGGTCGGCGGTCCGACCCGTATGCCGACCGTCCAGCAGTTCGTGGAAAAGGAAGTCGGCCAGAAGATCGAGCGCGGGATCGACCCGATGGAATGTGTCGCACTGGGCGCGGCCATCCAGGCGGGCATCGTTCGCGGCGAGGCCAAAGAGGTCCTGTTGCTTGATGTCACCCCGCTGTCCTTGGGGATCGAAACGCTCGGCGGGGTCTTCACGAAACTCATCGAGCGCAATACAACCATTCCAACGAAGAAAAGCCAGGTCTTTTCGACCGCCGAAGATAACCAGCCGGCCGTCACGATCAAGGTCTTGCAGGGCGAACGGCAGATGGCATCCGACAATACGGTCCTGGGGACCTTTGATCTGATGGGGATCCCGCCGGCACCGCGCGGCGTCCCGCAGATCGAGGTCACGTTCGATATTGATACCGACGGGATCGTCCATGTGTCGGCCAAGGACAAAGGCACCGGCAAGGAACAGTCCATCAAGATCACGGCGCCGACCAAGTTGTCTCCGGAGGATATCGAGAAGATGGTCAAGGAGGCCGAGAAATTCGCCGAAGAAGATAAGAAAAAGAAAGAAGAGGCGGAAATATTCAACCAGGCCAACAGCCTGCTTTATTCGACGGAGAAAGCGGTCAAGGATTACGGCGACAAGATATCCGCCGGCGACAAATCCAACATCGAAAAAGAACTCAACAACCTTCGAGAGGCCATTAAGGGCAAGGACAAGGATAAGATCAAACAGAGCATGGAGTCCCTGCAGAAGGTGAGCCATAAGCTGGCCGAAGAGGTCTACAAGGCAACGGCATCCCAGCAGACGGCTGGGGCCGGCGCGCAAGCCGGAGCGCAAGGCCAGACTGGATCCGGTGGCGGGGGGTCCCAGGATGCAGGAACGGGAAAAAAGGATGACGATGTTATCGATGCCGATTTCAAGGCCGATGACAATAAGTAAGATGTTTATCTAAAGTTTTTTTGTTAATCGGGCACCCCGCGACCAAGCGGGGTGCGTTATGTTAGGCGGACCATGAGCAAAAGAGACTACTACGAGATCCTGGGCGTTCCCAAAGACGCGGCTATCCAGCAGATCAAAAAGGCGTACCGTTCGCTGGCGCTCAAGCATCACCCGGACCGTGTCAGTGCGGACAAGAAAAAGGATGCCGAAGAAAGGTTCAAGGAGATCTCCGAAGCTTATGGTGTCCTGGCGGACCCGGAAAAGCGCAAGATGTACGACCAGTACGGCCATGCCGGGATCGACCAGCGGTATACCGCTGAGGATATTTTCCGCGGAGCGGACTTCGGCAGTTTCGGGGACCTGGGGGACATCTTCAGCCAGTTCTTTGGTGATATTGACGGGTTCGGCGGCGGCCGCGGCCGCGGGCAGGCCCGCCGGCAGCGGGGACGGGATATTCAATATGAAGTTGAGATCACGCTGCAGGAAGCCTATACCGGGGTCAAGAAAAAGATCCAGGTCCCCCGTCATGAGGTTTGCGGGAATTGTCAGGGCAGCGGGGCCAAACCGGGCAGCGACTTAAAGACCTGTCCGGCCTGCCAGGGCCGCGGGGCGGTCACGATGAGCTTGGGCGGTTTTTTCCAGATGAACCAGACCTGCAGCTCCTGCGGAGGCCAGGGCAAGACCATAACGGAATACTGCCCGCAGTGCGCCGGCAAGGGGATGATCCGCGTCACCCGCAAGATCGATGTGTCGATACCGGCGGGAGTTGATAATGACAGCCGCCTGCGCGTGCGCGGTGAAGGTGAGGTCTCGCCCGGTGGTGCCGGCGACCTGTACCTGTATATTTCCGTCAAGGCGCATCCGCAATTCGAGCGCAGAAATAAAAATATTTATTTGGATTTACCGGTCAGTTTTGTCAAGGCCGCCTTGGGCGGGGACGTGAAGGTCCCGACCCTCAACGGCAGCGTGACGATGAAGATCCCGGCCGGGACCCAGAGCGGGAAAAGTTTCCGCCTGAAGGAAAAAGGGATGCCGGATGTTCACGGAGGATCGCAAGGCGACCAGTACGTCCGGGTCATGTTGCAGGTTCCGACAAAAATGACGGCCCAGCAGAAGCGGCTTTTGGAAGAGTACGCCCAGGTCAGTGGCGAGGACGTCGGCAAAGGAGCTGACTCCTTGACCGACAAGATCAAGAATGTTTTTAAATGAGGTGATCCATGCCCACGTATCAGTATGAATGTGAAGCCTGTAACTATACGTTCGAGAAGTTCCAGTCCATTGGCGACAAGCGGCTGGTCGAATGCCCCAAGTGTCACCGGCCGGATCTTTACCGTTTGATCGGGACCGGAAGCGGGATCATTTTTAAAGGAACGGGTTTTTACGAAACCGACTATAAGCGCAAGCCTTCAGCCGAAGGGGCCGGTACGTGCAAGGACGGGGCCAAAGAGTGCGCGTGTCAACCGGCAGCCGAGAAACCGGCGGTAGACAAGTCGTAAGTTGTTTATATGCAAAAGGTTAAGGGTGTTATTTAAGGACAGAAAAAATATAAGAATTTAATTTCCAGCCTCCGGTTAATCTGGTATTATCTTTTGGGCTTGGGGGAAAACCAAGACTTTCAGAAAAGGCGGTCATGGGGTCGCAAGTCGAAACATCACCGGAAAAAGCAATGACAGAGATCAAATCATTCAAAGCAGTTCACTATAACCAGGAGAAGGTCAAGGACCTTGCCAAGGTCGTCTGCCCGCCCTACGACGTTATTTCCTCCCAGCAACAGGACCAGTATCATAACTTGAGCGAGAATAATTTTATCCACGTCCTTTTAGGGAAGGATAAGCCGTCCGACGACCGGTCAAACAATAAGTACACCCGCGCGAAGAAGATATTTGATGGGTGGCTCCAGGACCAGATCCTGGTGGAAGACAGCAAGCCCTGCATTTATTTTTACCGGCAGGAATACAAGGTCCTTGGCGCCAAGCACAGCCGTCTGGGGTTCATTTCCCTGATGAAGCTTCAGGATGAGAAAGATGCCAGGATCTATCCTCACGAGAACACGCATGCCCGCGCCAAGGAAGACCGGTTAAAGCTTTGGAAAAGCCTGTCGGCCAATTTAAGCCCGATCTTTGTGTGCTTTTCAGATAAGGAAAAGAAGGTCGAAACGGTCTTTGCCAAGCATGTGGCCAAGACCAAGCCGCTCATCGACATTGAGGATGTTGACGGCGTCAAGCATATCCTGTGGCGACTGGACGATCCCGCGCTGATCAAGACGATCACCGGCAGCATGGACGAGCAGCAGCTGTTCATCGCCGACGGGCATCACCGTTATGAGGTCGCATCCGAATACCGCCGGCAACGCATCGCCAAGGCGGGAAAATCCAACGGCCGGGAAGGGTTCAATTATGTGATGACCTATTTCACCAATATTGATTCCCGTGATCTGAAGATATTTCCCATCCACCGCATTATCAAGAACGTTCCCGCAGATATCGATTTTCTGGAAGAGACGTTCCGTGTCGATAAGATAAAGACAAGGCAGGATTTCTTGGTCATGCTGGCCAAGGCCGGCCAGAATGAGCACGCCTTCGGTTTTTATACGCGCCAAGGGATGCTGCTGCTGCGGTTGAAGAACAAACTGCTCATCGATAAGTATATTACAGAAGGGTCCTCGGATTACCGCCACCTGGACGCGACCATTCTGAAATATTTTGTCCTTGATAAAATGAACGTCAAATCCGAGGAGATTGTCTACACGCCGGACAGCCATGAGGCGATGAACGCCGTTGACGACAAAGACGCGGGCGCCGCTTTTCTCATGAACCCCGTCCGTATCCAGCAGCTCAAGAATATCGCGCTTAACGGAGAGCGCATGCCACCCAAAACAACCTACTTCTATCCAAAGGTCCTCTCCGGATTGACGATTTACAAGATCGACTAAAATCCTTTCAGTAAGGACTTTGCCATGGCGTTATTCGGCAAGAAAAAATACACCCTAGTCAAGATCAAGAAAAAGAACATCCCCGAGGGGATCTGGGCCAAATGCCCGGAGTGCGAGTCGCCGACCTATGTCAAGGCGCTTAAGGACAACGCCAACGTCTGTCCGAACTGCGGCTATCATTTCTCCCTGACCGCTCAGGAGCGTGTCGACCTGTTGATCGACGAAGGGACTTTTCAGGAATTGGACGTGAACCTGACGACGGTCGATCCTTTGGATTTCAAGGGGCCCAAGACCTACCGGGAGAAGATCGAAGGGGATATGAAAAAGACGGGCCTCAGCGAAGCGATCCTGACCGGAGAGGGGAAGATCAACGGATCTCCGGTTTGTATCGCTGTGACCGATTCCCGCTTCATCATGGGGTCAATGGGTTCGGTCGTAGGGGAGAGGATCACCCGGGCTATCGAACGGGCCACCGGGAAAAAGTACCCGATGATCATTGTTTCCGGTTCCGGCGGCGGGGCGCGCATGTATGAGGGGATATTCTCGCTGATGCAGATGGCCAAGACCTGCTCGGCATTGTCCCGTCACCATGAAGCCGGCTTGCTGTATGTTTCGGTATTGACCAATCCGACCATGGCCGGGATCATGGCCTCGTTCGCGGGCGTCGGAGATATTATCATGGCGGAGCCCAAGGCCTTGATCGGATTTACGGGGCCGCGTGTTATCGAGCAGACGATCCGTCAGAAGCTTCCGGAAGGCTTTCAGCGTTCGGAATTCCTTTTGGCCCACGGCCTAATCGACATGATCACGCCCCGCAAGACAATGAAGGAGACCATCACCCAGATCATCAGCTATTGCAAAGTGGGTGGCAGGGGTTAGCCGTTTGATCGCAACGGCAGCTTAATGCAAAAAGTCAATTTCTGGATTCCGCACCGCTGGCCCGGGGAATAAATATGGCACAGATCAGCTTACGAAACGTTACAAAATCTTATCGGGGAGGCATCAAAGCCGTTGACGATATCTCCCTGGGCGTCGAAAATAAGGAATTTCTTGCTTTGGTCGGCCCCTCCGGCTGCGGCAAATCGACGACCCTGCGGATGATCGCCGGGCTTGAGGAGGTCACCCAGGGAGAGATCTGGATCGGTAATCGCCTGGCCAATGACATTCCCGCCAAGGACCGTGATATCGCCATGGTTTTTCAGAATTATGCGTTGTATCCCCACATGACCGTTTTTGAGAACATGTCCTTCGGCCTGAAATTACGTAAGTATCCCAAGGCCGAGATCACCCGTCGTGTTAATGAAGCGGCCCAGGTCCTCGGGATCGAAAATCATCTTGACCGCAAGCCGCGACAGCTTTCCGGCGGGGAGCGCCAGCGCGTGGCCTTGGGCCGCGCGATCGTCCGTAAGCCGTTGGCCTTTCTGTTCGACGAACCCTTGAGCAACCTGGACGCCAAGCGACGTGTCCAGATGCGGACCGAGATCCATAAACTGCGCCTGAGGCTGCAGACGACGTTCATCTATGTTACTCATGACCAGACGGAAGCCATGACCCTGGGAGACCGCATCGCCGTCATGAAAGACGGCAGGATCCATCAATGCGCCGATCCGCTTGAGATCTACGACCGGCCCGTCAACAAGTTCGTGGCCGGGTTCATCGGTTCTCCGCCTATCAATCTGCTGGATGGGCGGATCATCAAGAAGGAAAGAAAATATTATTTTGATGAAGGCAAGTTCCAGATCAAGCTGGTGGAAGAAATGTATAACACGATATCCCCCTATGCAGGGAAGGAAGTGACCCTGGGGGTCAGGGCCGAAGACATTTATGACAAGTTGTTCGTGTCGGAGGCAATCCCGGATAACACCGTCACGGCCATTTGCGAGGTTGTCGAGCCCATGGGTTCAGAGGTTTTTCTTTATCTGAACACCGGGCGGCATAATTTCATCGCTCGCGTCGGCGCGCATGACCGGCCGGAGGTCAACCGGGACATGGATCTTGTAATCGACATGAGCAAGGTGCATTTCTTTGATAAAGACACCGAAGAAACAATTATCTGATTCTCCCTATCTGCTCGCCGCCATCCTGTTGCTCATCCCGCTGGCGGGGCTGTTTACCTTCGCAAGTTTTTACCAGCCATTCTTCAATTATTTGGTCGTCGCCCTGGGTGTTTCCGTCGCCATTTCCCTGATGGCCCAGATGCGCTTGACGCGCAAGTTCGCCGAACTGGACCTGCAGAAACAGGAGTATATCGAACGCAGCAACCTGCTGGAGGCTGAATCCGTCAAGGAATGGCAGCTCATCGATTCCCTGCAGAAAAGGATCGTTGATTATTCCCAGCTTAAGGACCTGACGGAGAAACTGTGCATGGTGTTCTCCGTCCAGGAAGTTTCCCAGACCCTTTCGGCCGAGGTTAACCGTTTCCTCGGCCAGAAGGACATCACCGTCATCCTCTATTTGTTCCATTCCAAGACCGGCGACCTCGGCATATCGTCCTCCCAGAAAGGACAGATGGAGGTCAACCTCAAGGCCAAGCGCGGGGACGCCTTCGACCGTTGGGTGATCCGGACCATGAAGCCGTTGTTAATAACGGACACGAAGAAAGATTTTCGCTTTGATGTCGAGAAGATCGACGATGAGGACGCGCGTTTGATACGTTCGCTGATCTCGGTTCCCATGGTCATCGCGGACCGGGCGATCGGGATCCTGCGCGTGGACAGCCAGCGGGATAATTTCTTTACCAATGATGATTTTCGTTTCTTAAGGACGATCGGGGACGTGGGCGCGATTGCCATGGAAAACGCCCAGCTTTATGAACGCATTGAGGACTTGGCGATCCATGACGGATTGACCGGGCTTTTCCTGCGCCGCCACTTGCTGGAATGTTTGTCCCATGAGATCAGCCGTGCGTTGCGTCGGAAGGCGGAATTGTCGTTTTTGATGATCGACCTGGATAATTTCAAGCAATATAACGATAACTTCGGGCACACGGCCGGCGACATCCTCTTACGGACGGTCGGCATGATGCTTTCCGACATGTTCCGGATGCCGGGCAACCTGGTGTGCCGTTACGGCGGAGAGGAATTCTCCGTCCTTCTGCCGGATTGCCCCAAGGAAAAGGCCGTCAAACTCGCGGAGGAACTGCGCAAGAGGGTCGAGATGCAGACGATCATCCTGCGGCGGGAGAAGACCAGCACGACGGTTTCGATCGGCGTGGCCACGTTTCCCCGGGACGCCCAGCTCAAGGATGAGCTGATCCAGGCCGCCGACAACGCCCTTTATAAAGCCAAAGAGAAAGGACGGAATCGCGTATGTGCCGCGTGACCGGACGAGGATAGATGCAGCAAACGACCCTTTACATGTTCGGGTTTGCTTTCGGTTATGTCCTTCTGGTTTGGCTGACCGTCAACCGGGTCGTCCGTTTTTACGTGCGGCGCAAGCGGGAGGATGTGATCAAGGCCCAGACAGCGTACCAGGACCTCATTGAGCGTTCCGGAAGCGTTTATGCCGAGATGAAAAAACTCTCGGAGCGTACTTCGGAAATATTCACCCTTTATGAAATGACCCGGGAGATCACCAAGTCATTTGATGAAGAAGTGGCGTTTCCTATATTCAAAGAGAAGCTCAAAGAAAATGTCCGTTTCGCCGAATGCCTTTTGCTGGATCCGGAGTCGGATAAGCCGGAGGAACTGGAGAAGTCGGGGGATTATTTTCTTTTCAGCCTGCGCGGCAAAAAACGACTGCTGGGAACATTGGCGATCAAGGGGCTCCCCAAGGAGGATCGGGAAACGTTCATGATTCTCGCGCACCAATTTGCCCTGGTCTTAAGGCGGATCCGTCTCTATCAGGAAGTCGAGAAGCTGGCAACGACCGACAGCTTGACGGAGCTGCGCACGCGGCGCAGCATCCTTGACCATCTGCAGGAAGAGATCAAGCGTTCCCAGGCCAGGAAATTGCCGATGTCTTTTGTCATGATCGATGTCGATTATTTCAAGAAGGTCAACGACCAACATGGTCACCTGACGGGAGACCAGGTCCTGCGTGAGATCGCGCGGATCATCCGGGAAAGCATCCGCGAGATTGATGTCGCCGGACGATACGGGGGAGAAGAGTTTTGTGTTATCCTGCCGGACACCGACCGTAAGGGCGCCCGGTATGTGGCGGACCGTATCCGGACGGCCGTGGCCCAAACGACCATCACGGCGTATGACACACAGGTCAACACGACCGTCAGTATCGGTCTGGCCACGTTCCCGCATGACGCGCGCGAAATGACGGAGTTGCTGGACAAGGCTGACTGGGCCTTATACCGTTCCAAAAAGAACGGACGGAACATGGTCTGCAGTTTCGGGGCGCAGGAGTAGGGCCGCATGGTTCCGTTTGACGGCTGACAGTTTTCTGGAGCTGGTCTTTCTCTCGACGAAATTCCTCATTTTTTAAGCTAACAAAATACTGAAATTCGGTTGAATCCCTTAAAAATTTCGTGTACAATGAGGCCAATCTTCATAAAGGCTTGTGGCCTTTTATTTTTTCTCTACCATAATAATACTAATATATTTAAATAAATTAATACCCCACTTTTGAATCATGCCAAAATATGTTATCGGAATAGATGTCGGAGGGACGAATATCAAGACAGGGATTGTCAGTCAAAAAGGGGTCATTGTCGCCAGAAGTAATTTAATCACAGGAAGTTACATTCGTAATAAAATGGAATTGATCGAGGCGTTGGTCGAACACCTCAAAGGTCTTTTGGCCGCTAACGGTCTTAAGCCGTCCCAGGTGCTCGGCATCGGCATTGGACTTCCCGGATTGATCGACCCTCCTGAGGGTATCGTCCGGTTCTTGCCCAATATACCCGGCTGGAAGAATGTCAGGCTGCAAAGAATCCTTGAACAAAAACTGCATATTCCGACATTCCTTGAAAATGATGTCAACATGATCGCGCTGGGAGAGTGGCGGTACGGCGCGGGCAAGCGGTCGCGGAATATGTTGTGCATGACCTTGGGGACCGGTGTCGGCGGCGGATTGATCCTAAATAATGAACTTTATCGCGGGCCGGGCTATGTCGCAGGGGAGATCGGGCACATTCCTTTAAATGAAAGAGGCCCGCGCTGCAATTGCGGCGGTTCGGCCTGCTTTGAACGGGCCGTTGGCCATCGGTACCTTTTGCAGAAAGCGTTGAAGATATTTCACAAGAGAAATTTAACCTTGCAGGACGTGACCTCCATGGCCCTGGCAGGGAACAAGCGGGCGGTCCGGTTCTGGGAAGAAACAGCCGTCCACATCGGTAATGCGTTGACCGGCGTTGTGAATGTGCTGAACCCGGAGCGTATCGTTATCGGTGGGGGCGTGTCGAACTGCCCTGGTTTTCTTTTCCGCAAGATCCAGCAGACGATCAAGCACCGCGCGATGTCCGTCCAGGGGAAAATGGCCCGGGTCGTCAAGGCGCAGTTGGGCAATGATGCGGGGCTGGTCGGGGCATATGTGCTGGTGAAAGGATCTTGTTAAAGCGATTTGAGTGACTTCCATGCGATCAAAAACCAATAACGGGGTGATTTTTGCCAAAGGGCGGGTGGGGCCGGCCCTGGTGGCCCTTTTTGTTCTCGGCGCGGCGGTCGCGTTCGCGCAAAGCGCAGAACAGACAGAGGGCGATGTTATGATGGCTCCGCCCATGAACCAGACCATGTCTACGCCCATGAACCAGATCATGTCTCCGGCCCTGAACCAGGCCATGGCCGACGAGTCCGTATCTGCCGAGGAGAACATGGAAACGGAGGCTCCACCGGTTGAGGAAGCGTCCGCCGTCGAACTCCATGGCGATGAAGTTTCTTTTGACATGCAGGAGAACAAGATGATCGCTGACGGTAACGTTTCGATCAAGAAAAGTAATGTGACCTTGTTCTGTGATCACCTGGAATTTTACCGCGAAACAAAAGTCGCTGTTGCCGAAGGGAATGTCGTTTTGCTGCGCGATTCAGGCCGCATGGAAGGGCAGAAGATGAAGTTTAATTTTGATACGATGAAGGGGGAGTTTCAGGAGGCCACGTACTACTCTGAGCCGTTCTTCGGCAGCGGCGAATCGCTTGAGAAGGTCGGGGAGAACCACATTCGCATCATCAAGGGGCGGATGACGACCTGCGATCTGGACA
>Ga0210019_1005765_pt1 | contig 10193 bp, 6 predicted proteins | sample CryGeyCG2114_020_2_FD_183969 | JGI IMG/M metagenome (GOLD analysis project Ga0210019, IMG submission 183969) | Groundwater microbial communities from aquifer - Crystal Geyser CG11_big_fil_rev_8/21/14_0.20 (SPAdes) (version 2) | ecosystem: Environmental > Aquatic > Deep subsurface > Groundwater ...
TTACAACTACTTCTTTCCCGATTTTTATTTTTTGATTGTTTTTTCTTAAATTATAAATAAATTCTGTTGCACCTGTTACGCCTTTTAAGTTCTCACCTTCAATTTTCAGTGGTTTTGTATTACCAAGCCCCACACCAATAAATATTGCATCATAATCTTTTTCCAGCTTAGGTAAATCATCTTTTGTTATTTTGCTGTTTGTCTTTATTTTAAATCCTATTTTTGAAATATATTCTATTTCTTCTTTAGCATCTTCATTTGAAAATTTATAAGGAGCAACTCCATAAGTATTTAATCCCCCAGCATTTTCACTTGCTTCAAACACCGTAACCTCATGACCTAATTCTGTTAATTTGTGTGCACATGAAAGTCCAGCAGGACCGCCACCTATTACCGCTATTTTTTTACCAGTTGATTTACCTTTTTGAAAAAACCTTATGTCGTTTTTAATTGCATGTTCAGTTGCATAAGCTTGTAATCTTCCAATATCTATTGGCTTTTCGTTTAAGTTGTTATAAACACATGCTCCTTCGCACAGAACTTCTGTCGGACATACGTTTCCACATGACTTTCCAAGAATGTTTTGACTAAATATAGTCTTAGCTGCACCAGTTGTATTTTGGGTCATAATTTGTCTGATGAAAAGTGGGATATCAATGGATGTTGGACAAGCAGTGATACAAGGAGCATCATGGCAAAAAAGACATCTGGTTGCTTCTATGTGAGCCTCATTGTCAGTAAGCAAAGGTTTAATTTTTGCAAAATTATTTTTTGTCTCTTTTATTGATGTCTTCATTGACTTGTCTCCATTTTGTTAATCAAATTTCATTTTTGAAACTATTCTGAATGCTTCATCCAGGATAGATAAAATAAAATCTGCTTGTTTTTTATTCATTGAAAGTGCAGGAGCTATCCTAAGCACATTGCCTTGTAGTCCGCCTTTGCCTAATAATAGTCCTTTATCTTTGCAAATCTCCATGACTTCTACTGTTTCTTTAGGTGCGTATGCTTTTGATTTTTTGTCTTTAACCAGCTCAACTCCAATAAGTAATCCTCTACCTCTAACATCGCCAATTATTTCATACTTTTGCATCATTTCTTTTAACTTACTTCTTAAGTAGTCACCCATTTCTTTTGCATTTGAGATCATCTTTTCTTCTTCGATTATTTCAATAGTTTTTAGTGCTTGCATTGACTGGTATGGATCACCTCCAAAGGTATTGAAATATAGTTTTCCTGCAAGTTTATCTGCTATATCTGATCTCATGGCACAGGCACCAATTGGTGCGCCATTTCCTAACCCTTTTGCCATTGTGATTAAATCTGCATCAATGTTTAATTCTTTCGTAAGGAAAAACTCTTTGCCGCAACGTCCAGCACCTGCTTGAACTTCATCGCTAATATATTTCCCGCCATAGTTGTGAACAATTTTAGTGACTGCATCAAAATATTCTTTTTCAGGAGTAATTACACCGCCAATTCCCATAACAGGCTCTGCAATAAAAGCTGCAATTTTCCCATGTGTGGTAGTTTGAATTGTGGTTTCTACATCTTTTGCACACTCTAAATTGCAGTTGTCTGCATTTTTTCCGAATGGACATCTGTAGCAATATGGTGCATGTGCAGAAGTAACATTTGCTACAGGTTGAGATTTGAATCTCCAAGTGTGCAAGCCGCAATTTGCTTGTACTGCTGATGTGCCTCCGTGATAACCATGTTTTAAGTTAACTACCATTGTTTCTCCGGTAGCATTTCTTGCTGACATAAATGCAAGCTCATTTGCCTCGGAGCCTGAATTAGTAAAGGAAACTTTATCAATTCCTTTTGGTGTAAGTAAGGTTAATTTTTTTGCAAGCTTTGCAATATGCTCATTTAAAAATACTGTGGAAGTATGTTGAATCTCGTCATTATCTAGCATTTCTTTGATTTTTTCTTTGATTTTTGGATGATTATGTCCTGCAGAATTGCAAACTATACCCCCAATAGCATCAAAATATTCATTTCCGTTTTCATCATAGACATAATTGCCTTTGGCTTTTACCAGCTCTATTGGTTTTTTGTAGTAAAGAAATGCAGTTGGGGGAAGATGTTTTTTCCTTATGTCAAGGATTTCTTCTTTTGAGAGCTTTTCGGTTTTTTCTTTTTTTTCTTTTACTGGCATTTATTTTCCTTTCTTCTTTGTCATTGCGAGCGAAGCGAAGCAATCTCAACCATAATTCATATGGGATTGCTTCGTCGCTTTGCTCCTCGCAATGACCTATATCTCATAAATTAACTAACTCCTTATATGTCTCTGGTCTTCTGTCTCTATAGAATTGCCACAGATCTCTTACTTCCTTTATTTCATTTAAATTAATTTCACAAGTTAGAAGTTCATCTTTATCTCTTGAAGCTTCAGTAATAATTTGTCCTTTAGGGTTTACGATGTATGAAGTGCCATAAAATTCTCCTATATTCCAAGGTGCTTCTGTCCCAACTCTATTGATTGCAGCCACAAAATAACCATTGGCTACTGCATGAGCTGGTTGCTCTATCTTCCAAAGATATTCGGAAAGACCTGCTACTGTTGCTGAAGGATTAAATACTATTTCTGCACCATTTAAACCAAGACATCTTGCTCCGTCAGGAAAATGTCTATCGTAGCAAATATACACTCCTACATTGCCATATGTTGTTTTGAATACCGGGTAACCTAAATTTCCTGGTTTAAAGAAAAATTTTTCCCAAAAACCTTTTACTTGAGGGATATGATTTTTTCTGTATTTCCCAAGATATGTTCCATCAGCATCAATTACTGCGGCTGTGTTGTAATAGACGCCTGTCATATCAATCTCGTAGATTGGTACTACTATAACCATATTATATTTCTTTGCATATTCGCACATCTTTTTTGTAGTTGGACCATTTGGGATTTCTTCTGCAAGGTCATACCATTTAGTATCTTGCGAAGGACAAAAATATGGTCCTGTAAATATTTCCTGAAAACAAAGCATTTGTACTTTTTCTTTACCTGCTTTTTCAATAAATGGTATATGAGCTTCAAGCATTGTCTTTCTATGCTCTTCGCATGATTTTTCAGTAGGCAACTTATTTGCTATTTGAATTAAACCGATTTTTATTTTTCTTTCTTGCATCTTTCCATTATTACTGCTCATAATGCACCTGCTAACTCCCTTTCTTCTGAAAGTTCTTTATTATACGGAGCCCTTTTAAGGTATTTTCCAAACCCTTTACCTATATTGGCTTTTCCATTGTTTATTGCTATATTTCCCCTAAGTAGTACTGTTTTGCATTTTCCTGTTACTTCCCAACCTTCAAATGCAGAATAATCACAATTCATGTGGTGGGTTTTAACTGATATTTTATGTTTTTGATTTGGATCAAAAATTAATATATCTGCATCAGATCCTACTGCAATAGTACCTTTCTTTGGAAATATGCCAAATATTTTTGCTGGAGCTGTTGAAGTAAGCTCAACAAATTTATTTAATGTTATTCTTTCTTTGGTTACACCTTCTGAATATAGAAGCTCCATCCTATGTTCTATGCCTGGCATACCATTTGGAATTTTTGAAAAGTCTTTTTCTCCCATTCTTTTTTGATCCATGCAAAATGGGCAATGATCCGTTGCAACTACCTCAACAATATTTTGATTGATTCCTTTCCATAGAGCTTCTCTATCTTTTTTAGATCTAAGTGGTGGGCTCATTATCCATTTAGAGCCTTCAAATCCTGGTGACTCATAAAGTGATTTGTCTAGTAAAAGATATTGAATGCATGTTTCAACATGAACTTTTTGATTTCTTTTTGTAGCTTCTCTTACTCGATTGAGTGCAGCTTCACAAGTCATATGAACTATATATAAAGGATGATTCCCACTATGAGCTAGGTCAATTATTCTTCCGCTGGCCTCGGCTTCAGCTATATCTGGTCTTGTTATTTCATGATATTTAGGGGATAAATTTCCTTTTTCTTTGTGTTCTTGAATTAACTCATCAATTAAATCACCATTTTCAGCATGAGTTGTTACCATGCCACCAAAAGGTTTAATCTCATTCATAAGTCCAATGATTTGCCTGTCATCAACCATAAGAGCGCCCTTGTAAGCCATAAATGTTTTAAATGAAGTTATTCCTCTTTTTTTCACTATGTCTTTTATTTCTTTTCTTGTTTTTTCATTGAAGTCAGTTACACCTAAATGAAAAGCATAATCAGATACAGCATTCTCATCAGCTTTCTTGTGCCATTTATCTACAGTCTCATTCAATGTTTCACCTTTGGATTGAATTGCAAAATCAATAATTGTGGTTGTTCCGCCATAAAGCCCTGCAAGTGTTCCGCTTTCAAAAGTATCGCTTGCAAATGTGCCCATAAAAGGAAGTTCCATATGAGTGTGAGCATCTATGCCTCCTGGGAAAACATAACAGCCTTTTGCATCTAGGGTTTTATCAGCTTTTAGTTTTAGATCTTTTCCTATAGTGTGGATTTTTTCACCTTCTATATAAATATCAGCTTTGTATTTATCGACTGCTGTTACAATCTCACCGTTTGTGATTAGGATTGTTTTATCCATTAATTTACTCCATTGCTTCAATTACTTTGTTATCTACCATATGCTTGACTCTTTATACCATCTTTGAATAGCTACTTTTGTATCAGTGAAGAAATCAATGCATGCCTGACCATGTACTTTTACGTCACCAAAAAATGATTCTTTACTTCCTCCGAATGAGAAAAATGACATTGGTGCTGGAACACCAATATTTATTCCTATCATACTTGGATCTGCTTCATAGCAAAACTTTCTTGCAGCAGCTCCGGAAGTTGTAAACAATGAGGTTGTATTTCCATAACTTGTACTGTTTAACCATTCGATTGCTGTATTTAAATTGTCTACCTCTGATAAACAAATTACAGGACCAAAAATTTCTTCTTTTGCAACTTTCATGTCTTTTGTAACACCAGAAATAACAGTTGGCTTTAAGAAATATCCAGGAAGATTATCAACTCCTTTTCTTCCATCTACGAGTATTTTTGCTCCTTCATCCTCTGCTGATTGAATGAGGCTTATTATTCTTTCTTTTGCTTCTTTAGAAATTACAGGACCGATGTTGGATTTTGGATCTAACCCATCTCCTATGGTAGCTTCTTTTGCTTTTTTAACAATGCCTTCTTTTAGTTCTGTATAAGCTTTTCCAACTCCAAGTACAACTGATCCTGCAAGGCATCTTTGTCCTGCACAGCCGGTACAAGATTCAAAAATAGTTCTTATAGCTTGATCCATTACTGCATCAGGTAGTACAACCATAAAGTTTTTTGCACCGCCTAGTGCTTGAACACGTTTTCCGGTTTCAGTGGCTGTTTTGTATACATGTTTTGCAACAGGTGTAGAGCCTACAAATGATATTCCTTTTATATCTTTATGTGTACATAGAGCATTGACTACTTCTTTACTGCCGTGCACCATATTTAACACACCCTTTGGCATACCGGCTTTTTCTACCAGTTCAAATATTTTTACTTGTGATAAAGGAACCCTTTCACTTGGCTTTAAAATAAAAGTATTTCCACAAGCAACAGCAAAAGGCCAAAACCAAAATGGAACCATTGGAGGAAAATTAAATGGCGTAATACAAGCAAATACTCCAATGGGACGTCTCATTGCTATGCAATCAATGCCAGATGCAATATCTTCCAAGCCTTTCCCCATAAGTAGAGTAGGCATTCCGCAAGCAGTTTCAATCATTTGAATACCGCGTCTGACATCACCTCTTGCCTCAGCTAGTATTTTTCCGTTTTCTTGTGTACAGATTTTTGCTATTTCTTCAAAATTATCTTCAAGAAGAGTCTTAAGTTTAAATAAAATTTGAACCCTGTCTACAACTGGGGTTTCTCTCCATGTTTTAAAAGCTTCTTTTGCTGCTTTAACTGCATCATCTACATCCTTTTTTGTGCCTAAAGGACATTTGGCAATAACTTTGTCATAAGCAGGATTAATGATATTAACGGTATCTTTTCCGGAAGATTCTATCCACTTACCATTTATATAGTTTTTGGTTACTATAACTCTTCCATTATTTTCACCTTCGGTTAACTTATCTTCTAATTTTGGAGTCATAGTTACAGCTTTTTTTTGACTCATGATTCCTCCTGTAGGTTAGGGATCAAAGATTATCATTGAACTTAGGTTTTTGGCTTTCAATCCCCAAATATAACTTGATCCCTTACTATAACATTACAGTTATCGTACAAGTTTAGAAAATTTATGTCAATTATTTTGTTTACCGCCTGCTTGCTCACGAATGAGCTTCGCAGGCTTTGTAAAGTGCACTTATTTGCTGCTTTTAACCCAAATTTTACAGATTTTACCGAATAAATCGGGTAAAATCTTTCCCTATGAGTTGTTTAGATTGGATTTTTAGCAGTAGGTGAATAGTAAGGCTAATGTAGCAAAATTGTATGATACAAGGTGAGAGGAATCATTAATAATTTCTAGCTCAAAGTATACCGTATCCAGTATTTCGTATACCGTCTTTTGTACGAGATACGGTATACGGATGATGGGATACGAAAACAGGTTGTTAGCCTTAAAAAGATATGCAAGTTTAACTTACCCTGTCTGTAAAATTAAATATGGTTTTATTTAGAGAATACTATAATTCTTGTGGACATATTGCAGTTACGAAACTTTATTGGTTTACTATATCACATGACAACAGGATCTATAAATAGGAGTTCTTCAATTGACAGTAAAAATACTGTTGTTATTGATTCAAAATCTTTAACAATTGCTGATGTTTTTAATGTTGCAAAATATGATTATTGTGTATCTTTGTCTGAAGAAGCTATTGAGAATATCAAAAAAGGTAGGGAACTTGTCGAAAAATTTATAAGTAATGGCAAGGTTGTTTATGGAATTAATACTGGTTTTGGTGCTCTTTGTAGAAAAACTATTTCAAAAGAAAACATTAAACAGTTGCAAAAAAACTTTTTAATGAGCCATGCCGTTGGTGTAGATGAACCATTTTCAGAAGATGTTGTAAGGGGAGTAATGTTGCTTAGAATTAATACCTTTGCAAGTGGTAATTGTGGTGTGAGACTTGAGCTTGTTCAAACATTAATTAATATGTTAAATTCTGGTGTCCATCCATATATACCTCAAAAAGGATCACTTGGTGCATCAGGGGATTTAGCTCCGCTTGCTCATATGGGACTTGTTCTTATTGGGGAAGGAGAAGCTTACTATAAAGGTAAATTGTATCCTGGTAAAGAAGCAATGAAGCTTGCAAAAATACAAACTATAGAGGTAGAGGCTAAGGAGGGTCTATCGATAACTAATGGTACACAAGTTATGACTGCAGTAGCTGCATTAACTGTGTCTGAAGCTGAGAGAGCAGTAAAGACTGCTGATGTTATTGCTTCTTGTACAATTGATGCTTTAAAAGGATCAGATGTGCCATTTGATAAAAGATTGCATGAGCTCCGTCCACATCCTGGTCAGTTAAAAAGTGCAAGCAATATTTGTTTAGCAATGGCTGGTAGTGAGATTAGAGAATCTCATCGCAACTGTGATCATGTACAGGATGCTTATTCTATTAGGTGTGTACCTCAGGTACACGGTGCGACACGAGATACTATTGATTATGTAAAAAATGTAACTAATATTGAAATTAATTCAGTGACAGACAATCCAATACTTTTTCCTCAAACAGAAGAATCACTTTCTGGTGGAAATTTTCATGGTCAACCTATAGCTTTTGCAATGGATTATCTTGGAATTGCTCTTTCTGAAATAGCTAATATTTCAGAAAGAAGAATTGAGAGAATGGTAAATAGTAAACTTAGTGAGCATTTGCCGCCATTTTTAGTAAAAGAAGATGGTATGAACTCTGGATTTATGATTTCTCAGTATACAGCAGCGGCACTGGTGTCAGAAAATAAGATTTTATCTCATCCTGCTTCGGTAGATTCAATACCAACTTCTGCAAATCAAGAGGATCATGTAAGTATGGGTACTATTGCAGCTAGGAAAGCAAAACAAATACTTTCCAATGTTGAATATGTCTTGGCTATTGAACTTATGTGTGCAATACAAGCATTGGATTTTTTAAGTGATTTGAAGCCTGGTAGTGGTGTAAAGGTTGCATATGAATTGGTTCGCAGTAAAGTACCTTTTTTGGAAAAAGATAGAATATTAGCACCGGAAATTAACTTGTTAAAAGATATTGTTAGTAATGGAAGTTTTTTACAAAAAATAGAAGAAAAAATTGGTGAATTGAAATGAAAAATCCAAGAATAGGTATTTTAGGTGTACCTTTTGATCTTGGGATTAAATTAAATAAAGGGAGACCAGGAGCCAGATTTGCACCTAAAAAAATTAAAGAAAAATTTTATAAGCTTATATCTGAAAAAAAGCAAAACCGTACAAAATATAAAATACTTGAAATTGTTGATTACGGTAATATAGTGCCTGCTTATGGAAACGTAAAAGCAACACATGAAAAAGTTACAAAAGCTGTAAAAAAAATAATAAAAGATGGCTGTATTCCTATTGTAATAGGTGGAGGGCATGATATCTCTTTTGGCTCTGGAAAAGCAGCTTCTGTGTTGTATAGAAGAATTGGACAGATAAATATTGATGCACATTATGATGTAAGACCAGTGATTAATGGCAAAATTAATTCAGGTACTCCTTTTAGAAGACTTCTGGAAGGAAAATATTTAATTGGAAACAAATTTGTTGAACTTGGATTACATTCTCCTAAAAATTTAAAAGAACATTACCAGTATCTTCTTAATCAAAGAGCTACATTAATTAAAATGGATTCTATTCATAAAACAGGAATAGATAAAGCTATGAAAAAGGCTTTTTTAGTTGCAGGAAAGAATACCAATGCAATAGTATTTGATATAGATATTGATGGTGTGCAAAAAAGATTTGCACCTGGTTGCAGTGCTCCAGGTGTTCAAGGATTTACTAAAAAACAAGTTTTAAGATCAGCATATCTTGCAGGAAAGAATGATAATGTGAGGTTATTTAACCTGATGGAAGTTAGTCCAGTGTATGATATTAAAAACAAAACAGTTCATCTTGCAGCTGAACTTATCGTTAATTTTATAGATGGAGTTAGTGAAAGGGTTTAAGCATGACTATAGAAACAGCATCTAAGAGTAAAAGACCGCTATATATTGAAGAGAAACCAAAAAAAGAAATTCATGCACAGACTGGTACTGCTTTAAGATGTAAAACATGGGAGATAGAAGCTGCACTTAGGATGCTTGAAAATAATCTTGATCCACAAGTTGCACTTGTGCCGGATGAACTTATTGTTTATGGTGGCTCAGGCAGAGCTGCAAGAAACTGGAGAGAGTTTAATAAAATTGTAGAAGCACTTAAAAAATTAGAATCAGATGAGACTTTGCTTATTCAATCTGGAAAACCTGTTGGAGTATTAAAAACATATAAACATACACCGAGAGTTTTAATTGCTAATTCTAACTTGGTGCCTAAATGGTCTACGCAGGAGTGTTTTGATAAGTTAGATGAGCTAGGGCTTATGATGTATGGTCAAATGACTGCCGGAAGCTGGATATATATTGGCACTCAAGGAATTTTACAGGGGACCTATGAAACACTTACGGCACTTGCTTGTAAACATTTTAGTGGAAGTCTTTCTGGTAAATTTGTTTTAACTGCTGGACTAGGTGGTATGTCAGGAGCTCAGCCGCTTGCCATAAAAATGAATGATGGTGTTGCACTTGTTGTTGAAGTCTTTGAGGATAGGGTAAAGCAAAAAGTCAAAGAAGGATATTGTGACAAGATTTCTTACAGCTTGGATGAAGCTTTAGATTTGGTGTTAAATGCAAAAAAATCCAATAAACCACTTTCTGTAGGTTTGGTTGGTAACATTGCAACAGTAGCACCTGAACTTGTAAAAAGAAATGTTGTTCCTGATGTGGTGACAGACCAAACATCAGCACATGATCTTAGATATTATTACCCAGAGGGTAATATAAATGAAAAATTAGAACTTAGAGAAAAAGATCCTGAAAAGTTTAAAAAAGAAGCTCTTGCTTCAATAAAAAAACATGTAAAAGCTATCCTTGATATGCAGGAAAAAGGTGCAATTTGTTTTGATTATGGAAATAATTTAAGAGCACAAGCTGAGCTTGCTGGATTAAATGTTAGAAAT
>Ga0210019_1005769_pt1 | contig 10186 bp, 12 predicted proteins | sample CryGeyCG2114_020_2_FD_183969 | JGI IMG/M metagenome (GOLD analysis project Ga0210019, IMG submission 183969) | Groundwater microbial communities from aquifer - Crystal Geyser CG11_big_fil_rev_8/21/14_0.20 (SPAdes) (version 2) | ecosystem: Environmental > Aquatic > Deep subsurface > Groundwater ...
AAAGCCAAGACCACAGCACTAATGCCCTGCACCAAACCGAGAAAAAATCCTATGCCTATGGAAAGTTTGGCATCACCAAAACCCATCCATTTACCATCCGAAACATACCAAAAAGAGAAAAAGAAAAGAAAAAGAATTGGACCAGCCAAAAAGTTGAGTACGGAAAACTCTAGTGTTTCAAACAAAATCTGAACAAACTGCCAAACAACCGCCAAAATAACAAACGACCACACAAAAATATCTGGCAATATTTTGTGCTTAAAATCATAGACGGTCAAAATAACCAGAACGCTCCATATCACGACTATCAATATATAGCTTATTAATGACTGATACGAAAAAACAAAAAAGAATGGAAATTTCAAAGCGCTTAAAAAAAAGAGTGAAGCCATTGCAAATTCTACTAACGGGTATTGCAAAGAAATCTTTGACCTGCATGTTGAGCATTTTCCGGATATCAGAATATAACTAACTATCGGAAACAGTTCCCACCAGGAAAGAGTCCTACTGCAAGATGCGCATTTTGACCTACCGTATAAATCTTCTCCCGTGTTAAAACGCAGTATTACTACATTAATGAAGCTTCCGGCGACAGCTCCCAGAACAAATAAGAATACTAAAAAAATGGTTGTGAACATTACTTAATTATACACAAACAAAAAACGCCTTAAGGCGTTTTTTGTTATGTTTTTCTTACTGGCAAACGGCTGCGTTTGAGACCAAGGTAGCTGCCGCCGTTGTGGCAATGCCGGTACTGTCTATGCACCAGCTTACTAAAGAGTCCGTCTTGAGAGGAACAGAAACCGCCCATGTGGTTGCAGCCGTTCCTGCGCCGACAACACCGTCATCAGAAGCGCATACAGCTGTGCCTCCAGACACGGTTCCTGCGTGATTAATAGCTGCCGTAACATTGGCATCGGCAAACAAGCTGTTTGCCGTTGCGCAATTACCATCTAATACGTCTGCCCCATAATGTCCACCATTATCAAAGAAAATTTCTGCCTGCGGTCTTATCCCCGCCAAATCCGCCTTTATTGCGGCATCCGCTCCTTTGGCTCTGGCGGTATTAAGACTAGCCAAAACGATTGATGACAAGATACCGATGATGGCTATGACCACCAGAAGCTCTATGAGAGTGAAACCTTTTGTTCTATTCATCATATTTTTTAAATTACAATATTCGCACCACATAAATCGCCTGCTCTTTATTATATGCCTAAAATACAAAATACAATGTGAACAAAGGTAATAAAGATTTAACAATGTCCTTTACGGACACAAGGTAATACTGCCAGATATGGCGCTAGGATGCCCTTTTGATGAACCTGACGAATCCACACACCAATAATTATTAGAACCTTCCGGGGCTTTCAGTTGAACTGAAATGACATAAGAAGTGGTCGGCCCGCCTGCGGGTTGCGCCGCGCAAAGAGCGCTTCCCCCGCCCGCGCTCTGCGCGGCGGTTGTGAACTGTTTTATTTTTGGGTCAGCAAATACAGGAGCAGCCGTTGTCAGGCAATTTGCCGCCGAAGTTCCTATGGATCCGAAAGAACCGTTACCTGCGGTGTTGTAATACACCTCCATTTGAGCTCTTAAATTTGCCAAGTTCGCTTTCACGGAATTATTGGCGCTTCTGGTTCTGGCTTGGTTAAGACTGGCCAAAACAATTGATGACAGAATACCGATGATGGCTATGACCACCAAGAGTTCTATGAGAGTGAAACCTTTTGTTTTATTCATTCCAAGTAAAATTTAAATAAAAAACTAAACCACCGTTCAAGCTGTTATAAGTATAGCCCCCACATATAATTTTTACCAAGAAAGTTTTACACATATAAAATACCTCGGTAATTGCCGAGGTATTTTATATTAAACTTACATAAACAGAGATGTTATGGACAAACAGTACCCGCCACCGCACCCACCTCACCTTTTGAAGCTCCCGTTGAGTCAACACACCAGTGTAGAAAAGTGCCTTCCTGAACCTTAAGAGGCGCCGATGCCGCCCACGCGCTCGCATTGTTGTTACATACCCCGGTTCCTCCTCCAGCTGTTCCGGCCGCAGTTACGGCTCTTGCTACAGTCGCGTCTGAACATACTGTAGCATACGAGTTAGGACTAACACTATCGTATACTATCTCTGCCTGCGCTCTGATATTGGTCAAGTTTGACTTTACGGCCGCGTTTGCGCCCTTTCCTCTGGCTGTGTTCAAAGAAGCCAAAACGATTGATGACAAGATACCGATGATGGCGATAACCACCAGAAGTTCTATAAGTGTAAAACCTTTTGTTCTATTCATTTTTTTATAATTTTTTAATAAACCCTCCTTTCGGAGTCGTTTTTAACGATAGTATCATTATAAACCAAACTATTTTAATAAAAAAAACAATTGTGGATAGCGATATGGAACTCTCTAAACGGTAGAATCGGCAATATTGTATATAGGCAGAAGAACGGAAGCCATCAATAAACCAACTCCGAGACCCAAAATCACTATCATTACTGGTTCAATAAGGTCAACCAAAGTGTCCACGGCATTAATAACTTCCCTTTGATAAAACTTGGCCATTGTCTTTAAAATATTACCCAACTCTCCCGACTCTTCACCGACTTTTATCATTTGAACCAAAATACCCGGGATTTCGGTGTATTGAGAAAATGAAGCGGATAACGAACTCCCTCCCTTAACCGCAATTAAACTTTCATTTAAAATTCTTTTAAAAATCTCGTTACCCACCACATTACTTGTAATTTCAAGTGCTCGTAACATTGGGATTCCGCTTCCTATCATTGTGTTAAGGTTGTCCGATATGACAGACAAATAAAGTTTGCGATAAAGTGTGCCAACATATGGAATACTCAATTTCAAGCTGTCCAACTGAAATTTACCTTCATCTGTTTTAAGAAATTTACCAAGAAAAAAGCCGGCTATGACTAGCCCGACCAACATAAGTATTCCGTAGCTTACAAAGAAATCGCTTATTGCGATGACCGCCTTGGTGTATATTGGCAATTCTTGACCGGAATCAAGCAAAATAACGCTAATCCTTGGAACAATAAGGGTGAACATTAAGACCATAACACCGATAAATACCGATATCACGAATGCGGGGTATATCAAAGCGTTGCGCGCTTTTGATGTAACTTCGTAATTGCGGTCCAGATAGTCTGCAAGAAAATTGAATGTTTCGTTCAGTTTGCCGGTTTCTTCTCCGGCTTTAACCATATTTACATAAAAATCCGAAAAGATTTGCGGATGTTTGGATAATGCGTTTGAAATTGAGCTACCTCCCTGAAGGTCATCCGCCACTTCTATAAGACTTTTTCTCAAAATAGGATTTTCTACTTCGGAAGAAATGAGCTTAAAAATTCTTAAAGCAGACACTTGGGCGTCAAACAAGGTGGCCAATTGTCTGGACAAAATTACCACATCCTTTGCGGGAACTCTTTTAAACAAATAGAAAGCTCTGCTAAGAGAGTGATCCTCAACGGGATTTATTGCCGAAATTATTAAATCTCTTTTTTGTAGAGAATTGATGGCAACGTCAATATTAATGGCTTCAATGTTACCCTCCTTTGACGCCCCGCTTTTATCAATCGCTTTATAAGAAAAAATCATATTTTTTAAATAATTTTCTCAAGCATTTTAGGATTAGTGGAAAAAAGATACGCGTTTTCAACGGTAATTTCTCCATTTTGCACCAAATTGGCCAAAGAACGATTGAGATCAACCATACCATCTCCTGAACTCGTCTCTATGACTGTATTAATCTCATGAGTTCTCTTGTCCCTAATCAAATTGGCCACCGCGCTGTTGTTTAACAGAATCTCATATGCCGGAATAAGACCACCTGAAATTCTTGGAACCAGTCTTTGAGAAAAAATACCGGCGAGACTGGCGGCAAGCTGAACCCTTATTTGATCTTGCTGGTCTGCTGGAAAAGAGTCTATGATACGGTCAATGGTTTGAGCCGCGGTGTTTGTGTGGAGCGTGGAAAGTACAAGATGTCCCGTTTCTGCCGCAGTAACGGCGGTGGCTATTGTTTCCGGGTCTCGCATCTCTCCTATCATCAAAACGTCCACATCTTGTCTAAAAATACTTTTCAAGGCACGGTGAAATCCGACCGTGTCAACTTTCACCTCTCTTTGGTCTATGATTGATTTTTTGGGCTCAAAAATATATTCCACCGGGTCCTCTATGGTAACAATGTGCTCTAACCTGTCGCTGTTTATCATATCAATCAGTGTGGCAAGTGTGGTACTTTTACCATGCCCTGTAGGTCCGACGACAAGAAAAAATCCTTGCTGTTTTTTGGCAAAAAATTCCAGTATTTCCGGAAGATTAAGCTCTTTGAGAGTTCTAATCTTGCTTGGTATCAAGCGCAGTGCTATGGAAATTTTGCCCAAACGGTAGAATGCGTTACCTCTGAATCGTGCGTTATTTTTTGATATTCCAAAATCTATCTCCTTAAGTTCAAAGAAGTTTTTTTTGTTTTCCGGTGTCATCAAAAGTGATAACAGCCCTTCCATTTGCTCACGAGTCATTGGCGCCAACTTAACCAAAGGAACCAAAATACCGGACACTCTAATAGCGGGACTCCTGTCTTCAGACAAATGAATGTCAGACCCCCCCTCTTTCACCACGGTGTCAATCAACTGGTCTAGTAATTTTCCTTGATCCATTGTTTTTATATTCTATTTGGTAATTTCTATTTATTTTTAGTATACCACGCATTTTTTCATAATTTATCCTACAATGTACCCACATCCTCAAATGGAACCATTCTTTTAAATGCCTTCAGAATAGCGTCTTCTCTCATTGTAAGCATGCCTTTTTCCCTGACTAATTTGGCCAATTCAAGCTCGGTTCCGCCTTTCAAAATTATTTGCTCAATATCATTATCCATTTCGATCACCTCCATTACGGCATACCTGCCTTTGGTTCCACTAGGACAATCTTCTGTTGTTGATATTTCATACACCTCTTTTCCAAATTCAATTTCTTTTAGATATTTTTCAGGCAAAGTGGAAAACTGCTTATCTATCATGGCCTTGATACTACCCTCTACCGGCACGGGCTTCCCCGCACCGGGACAAAATGCGCGAACCAATCTCTGTGCCATAGCCAACACCAAAGTAGGTGCGATAAGGTATGGGTCCACCCCCATATCTATGAGTCTGGGTATAACACCCACAGCATTATTGGTGTGAATAGTTGATAAAACCAAGTGTCCCGTCAAAGCCGCCTGTATTGCGAGCTGGGCTGTTTCTTTGTCTCTAATCTCTCCAACCATTATGATGTCAGGGTCTTGGCGAAGAGTCGTGCGCAACCCTGTTGCGAACGAATACCCAATCTCCGGGTGCACTTGGGACTGGCTCACACCATCTATGGTATATTCCACGGGGTCTTCCAGAGAAAGAACATTTTTGTGTTCCCTGTCAACTTCGTTCAACATTGAGTAAAGTGTCGTTGATTTTCCTGAACCGGTAGGTCCAGATATCAAGATTAAACCGTAGGGTTTCTTTATGGCTTTTTTAATTATCTTTAGATTGCGCTCCGTTAGGCCCAGTTCATCCAATTTCTTTAGCCCTTTTTGTTGGTCAAGTATTCTCATTTCAACCTTCTCGCCAAAATATGTTGGAAAAGTAGAAACACGAAAATCTATTCTTCTATCAGAAATTTTGGCGCTAAATCTTCCGTCTTGCGGTTTTCTTTTTTCATCAAGACGCATATTTGAAAGAATTTTTATACGAGCGACTACCGCAGAATGAATTTTTGCTGGTAAATTAAGACTGGTATTCATTATTCCATCCACTCTGAAACGAACCCTGACACTCTCTTTCAATCTTTCTATGTGTATGTCTGAAGCTCCGCCATCAATCGCGTGGCGCAATATGGTGGCAACAATCTTGGTTACCGGAGCATCTTCAATAATATTGTTATCCTTATCGGTCTTGACTTGTTTTCCTTCACCAATTTCGGATTCCTCAATTCCAGAGTCAATTCCCTCTGACACCCTTGATTCTGGGCCCTCTGTTTCAGCTTTTAACGGCTTAAGCTCCATTTCAAGTTCAGAAAGAGCTTCTGTTACTTCGCCGGAAAGACCTTTGTAGCTCGCTAGTGATGATTCAAAATCTTCTTCTGATACAAGAAATATTTTGAACGGCATTCCGATTTTTGAAGATATAAAATTAAGCGCGTCGCGCGCCTCCAAATTATCGGGGTCAACTATGCCAACCTCAAGAACCCCATCTTTTACATCTAGAGGAATAAATTTGTAATGTCGGGCGGAATCTTCCGGAATATTTTCCAAAACCTTGTGAGAAATCTCTTTATTCTTTAGAGTCCTGGTCGGAATGTCTAGATACTCTCCCTTAAATTTAAGAATCTCTTCGGGATCTATGCCTTGTTTAATTAAAATTTGCTCAACCGCGACTCCGGCCGATTCAGCTTCGTCTAATAAAGAAGGTATGTCCTCCTTTTTTATTATTTTTTTTTCTGCTAAGACTTCAAGAATGCCCATGGTTTTCAAGAGCCGCAATGCCAAGGGCTCTAATATAAAAAATATTCTCTAATTAATAGCACCGAACGGGTTTGACTTGCCTTGCGGTTGACTTGGCAAATCAATATAGTAGTCGTTAAGACTTTGGAATGTAGCGGTTCTAAAGAACCCGGAGTCAAATCTGACCGATTGCAGTTCTTCAAGAAGACTTATCAAATCCTCCCCAACCACCTGCGTTTGTACCGGAATACCGAATTCATCAAAAGAAACCTCCGGAGGTGGCGCAGGTTTAAACAGAAAAAAGTAGACCGCAAACACGATAATAATAATCGTGAACAGTATGACCAATATTTTTTTTGTATTACTCGTAGAGTCCATGGTTTATTTCAAATTATATGTTTGTATCGCTATGTCATAAGTGTACAAATCATTTTTTGATTTACCGGAAGTGAACGACAATGATTTTACATCAACCACCTGAAGGCTTTTTTCCAAATCTCCCAAAAATTTAGTGAGGTTTGGGTAAGTAGATGTAAATTTGAAAGCGATAGATGTTGATAAATAGGGTTTTGCGTCGGCGACATTAACGATTCCTTGAGGGTTACTTGAAGTGTCTTCACTTATTTTTACTTCACTAACCGTAATACCGTGTCTGCCGGCCACAGCGTCTATATCTGCAACTAATTTTACGCCGTCAAGCGAGTCCGGAACTATCCGCATAAGTCTGTCAATGTCGGCCCTTGGTAAAGAGTTGTATTCTGTCAGAAGATTATCTCTCACAACCCTAAGCTCCTCTGATTTCTTCAAAGCATCCTCATATTGGTTTGCCTGCGTTGAAAGCATCTGGACATTCTCATAATGAGGGCTGATAAATGTGTAAAACAGTCCTATGGACAAAACTATTAACAATAGTGGCATTAGACTTCTCATTGGTTGTTTGTGTTATTTTGGTCGCCAGCATTACTCTCTCCTTGCCGTTCGACACCGTCGGAATTGTCAGTTTCGTTTTGTAGCGGTTCTTGGATCGGTGCCGTGGCGGGCGCCGCTTCAAAATTTCTTTCAAAAAGAATGAGCTGGGGTGCTAATTGCGCCTCAAGAACAAAGGTGACATTACCATCTTCATTCACGCTAAAATCAAAGAAGTTGGAGTTTGTTATGGATGGATTTTCAGAAAAAATTTTAGACTGAAGCGCTATCGTTTTATAGTCTCTGGCTTCACCTGTCATTTTTACAGTTATGCGCTCGTTTGTTTCTTGAGAAATAAGGGAAAAATCAGTGAAGCGCAATGATTGGAGTGTTAAGGAATTTAGAAGACTGAAGAAATTTGTCAAAGCCGAATGTCTGGACAAAATCTCTTGAGCCGAAGTTATGCGAGAATTTGATCTGGACAGCTCTTTAACCAGTTCGGGGTTAAGGGCCTCTCTTGCCGATTCCAGAGAAGACTGCTTCTTTGAAATTGAACTCTCCAGGTATTTTTCGTATGCAAAAACCCCTATGGCTGAAATAAGTGCAAAAACGAATAAAATACTGCCGAGCAAATAAAGAACCCCGCCTGATGATTTGGGTGAATTATTGAAACCAATCTTGCCCGCATTGGGTTTCTTTGGGATAAATGATGGTTGAAATTGTTGGTCCATCGAAAATGAAATTGAACTGTGAAACTTTCACTAACTGTCGTAATTATACTACAAAAATATCTTTGGAATAGCTTCTAATCCACAGGGGACACTTCAAGATTCCTCTTGGAGACGCCTTAAGGCGACACCGACAGCTACCGCGAACTCCGGACCCGTGTCCTTCAAAATTTTTTCCAAAAAGGCAGGGGCTTCCGTTTTTACAAAAGGGTTGCCTGCCACGACTTCTGATTGGGAACTTTCTTGCGCCAATCCGGTAATGCCCTTAAGCGCCGAACCACCGCCAACCATAATTATTTTCTCAATCATTTTATTGTATTTTTTCTGGTAGTTTAAAATGACATGGTTAGCTTCGGTAAATATGTAATCCAGACTTAAAGACACTATTTCCTTTAGATTGATATCCCCCTCTGTGGTCGCGCCTTTCGTTCTTTTGAGTATTTCCGCATCATTTATTGATATACCCATTGATTTGGATATTATGTTCGTCAAATCCTGTGAACCGCGATTCACGGTGTGAGAAATTCTGACTATGCCACGCTCTATTATATAAAGCTTGGAAGTGGACGCTCCCATATCAATAATCATTATCGGTTTGATCTCATCTTCCAAGACCGACCTCATGGTGCTGAAAATTTCAATTTCATAAAACGACGCTTCCAATCCCGTCTTAGTTACAATTTCTTTATAACGATTGATTGTTTCATTATGAATCGCAACCAAGAGAATGTCTGTTTTTTTTATTTTTGTGGGACTTTTTGAGTCAGTATCTTTCTCTTCTTCAATTTCATTTTCATCCTTGGGAATAATTGACCAATCAAGCGTTACTTCTGATATGGGAACCGGTATATATTTACGCGCTTCAAGCGGTATCATTGCCGAAAGTTGTTTGTATGACAACATTGGCATTTCAATAAGAGACATCAGGCTTGAAGAAAAAGGTATGGCTATACCGCACTTATTGGTGGTTAAATTTACCTCTTTTTCTTTCATCAAATCAGAAAGGGCTTCTATTACCTTGTCTGTTGAGAGATTGACGGCTTGACCGATTTCCGCTCCACCATACGGTCCCAGAGCCAATTCTCCGTATGTTTCAAGGACTGCCTTCCCCGCTTTTTTGCGCAATTGAACGACCTTTACTGCCGATGTTCCAAGGTCAATACCAAGCACACTTTCGGTTTTACTTTTGAAAAGACCTTTGAAGAAATTTGCCATATGAGAATTATACCATGTGAACACGGTGTAGTGTTATAGAATAATTTTATGTCTTTCTCTTTTAAAAAAAGCTTTGAGTTTTTGGTGGATTTCATCTTTCCAAAAGAAGAAACGGTGGCTAGTTTGGAAAAAATGGCGGATACCGGCAATATCCACGCGCTCCCATCGGCGGAATTTGATAATTATTCTTTTATTCATCCGGTATTTAACTATCGGGACAGGAGGGTTAGGGCTTTGGTCTGGGCTATAAAATATAAACGCAACAACAAGCTTGCGGAAGTTGCGGGAGAAATACTATACGAGCATATATTGGGGCAACTTGAGGATTATTCGTTGTTTGATAATCAAAAAAAATTTATTTTGTCGCCCGTTCCAATAAGTAAGAAAAAAATGCAAGAAAAAGGGTTTAATCAGGCGGAACTTCTTTGCGAAAAAATAGTGGAAAACGATACTGGAAACTTGTTTGACCATATCACCGATGTTTTAGAAAAAACAAAAAACACGGCACCCCAAACCACACTCAAAAAAGGTGAAAGATTGGAAAATCTTAAGAGTGCGTTTGTGGTAAATCCCAAAATTAATGTTTCGGGGAAAACTATAATTCTAATAGACGACGTTGTAACAACGGGAGCGACAATAGTGGAAATAAAAAGAACTTTAAAAGAGGCGGGCGCAAAAAAATTTATTGCTTTTACACTCGCTCACTAGAATAGAAAGAGATAATAAAATATGCTAAAGTGTCCAGACTTGGAGAGTTGGCTCTGTGGATAATAAAGAGAACTGCTTCTCTTTTTATCCGGAGCGAAGCGTAGGTGGCGAACACGAAGCCAACG
>Ga0210019_1005772_pt1 | contig 10185 bp, 7 predicted proteins | sample CryGeyCG2114_020_2_FD_183969 | JGI IMG/M metagenome (GOLD analysis project Ga0210019, IMG submission 183969) | Groundwater microbial communities from aquifer - Crystal Geyser CG11_big_fil_rev_8/21/14_0.20 (SPAdes) (version 2) | ecosystem: Environmental > Aquatic > Deep subsurface > Groundwater ...
CCGAGGAACCAGCCCCCCAAGAACAACATGTTAGCGACGAGGTGAGTATTGATGATCTGCCGTTTTAATAGGCGAGCGCCAGCGAGCCCCTGCGATGAATACTCAAAATAAACTCTCCAGCCCACCAAAAACCGGCTTCAGCCACTAAAGTGGAATGTAGAGAGTTTTTTTGATATATATATTTTTCTTACCCCTTACAAATACCGCCTCACCACCCCAGGCACAAAAACCAACACCATTATAATTAGCCTTAAATAACCTCGATAATGAAATCTGGAAATACTACATCCATCACAACAAATGTCGAAAGATTACAGCAACTAGGCTTTCTCCCACACACACTTTCACCGAACACCACAATCTTACGAGACATAATGGATATTTCAACCGACTGCCTCGAAGCAATAGTTAGAGCCATGCCAAAAGAATTGTTTAGACCACCAACTCATCCAGGGCGATTGCCAGACTATATCCCAATTGCAACAACAATTCGCCTTTTTGCAGAAAAATTATTACATGTTTCCGGCATCAATTTCCATCCACCTGCAAATCTTCAGGCTCCTGGCTGTACTCATATTGATCGGCAAGGAGGGCACATATCTATATATTCAAACGTCATTACACCAGACGATTTAAAATTAAAAGAATTTCAACGTTCAAAACTACAAACTCCTATATATACAGCTTTTGAATTACCACCAAATGAAGAGCCAATAATGACATGCCACATTCCTCTTATTACTGAAACTGAACAAAATAAACAACCAACAGCCCACTATAATTATATGACATTGCCACCTGCCCCAAATCGACACTGTGCAATAGAACAAATGGCAGATGCCCAAGCCACTCTACTGTATTTAGACACATCTATCGCGAACCTAATTGACAGACTAAATCAACAACACAAAATATACTATCCCGACCACGACGTCACTCAAGCTACTATTGTTGGGCCCTTAGACACAAAGACAGTAAGCATCTATGCCATGCAAGATAGGTACCTTGAATTAATCTAACACACAAAAAATTAGAGACGTAAGCCCATGTCACATGATTCTAACAATTAAGTATATGAATCAGAGGTGAGGACTGTACGCCTCTACGTTTTGTTTCTCCCTATTTTGCTTTGTATATTGAAACGTTTTTGTTACATTGATTTTGATTTTTTTTGAAAATTTGGTTCAATGTATTTTTATTTTAATAGGAACCTACCAATGAACTATTTTTTACGTAGTTCGTGAAGGCTATTTTTCTTGGCCTCGTCTTGTAACTATAAATAGTTATAGAGGGCAAAAGTCAAAGAAAAATAGGGAGGGGATAGCCGACCGGAAGGAAATCGACCAGTCTAAATATAAAATATAATTCTATTTTCAGACTGGCTACTCAACTAGTAGAGAATAAACCCTAACCAGAAGAAGTAGTTAACCAACTTAAGAAGAAGTTATACCAATCAAATGGAAAACCATTTAATATGGTGATACTACTAACCTAAGAAGGTAGATACCAACCTGGGAAGAAGTTATATTAATTAAGGTAGACAAGCTATTTAATAAGATATTACTACTAACCTAGGATGGCGATAACCGACCTAAATCGACTATCCTCTCACTATTTTTAAACCGTTCTGTCAAAGGTCATCATATAACTATAACATATCCGCACTTACTATGCAAGGGGGAAATCAAGAAAATATTACAGGAAAGCTAATTTTAATTTTAGGACCATCCGGTAGCGGCAAGGGGACTCTTATTAGATACATCAAAGCAAACTATCCTAACTACCTGTTTCCCGTTTCTTGTACAACCCGCCCGCCCCGTCCCCGCGAAGTAGACGGCGAAATTTACTACTTTATTACCAAAGAAGAATTTAAAGAAAAAATCGAGCAAGATAAATTCCTAGAATGGGCCATTGTTCACGAAGAAAACTACTACGGCACTCTAAAATCCGAAATCCTCGACCCCCTAAAACAAGGAAAAACCGTTTTTCGCGAAGTTGATGTACAAGGCGTTGAATCCATCAAAAAAATAATTCCGGCAAAAAACCTTCGCACAATTTTTGTAACAACAGAATCTTGGCAAGACCTAGAAAAACGAATCACCGGACGCTCAGACGTCGCGCCAACAGAACTGGAACACCGTCACAAAAGCTTTGAAAAAGAAATCCGCTTTAAAGACCAATGTGACTTTATTATTGTGAACCGCCAAGGTAAATTAAATGCTACAAAACGCGAACTAAATCGCATCTTAAACAAAATAGAAAAGACATCATCAACTAATCTCTAACGATTTTCCATGTTTAAACCGATCAACAATAACCTCCAACTACCAGACGTCGAGAAATCCATCCTTCAATACTGGCAAGAAAACGACATTTTTCGTCAATCTGTGGACATGCGCAAAAATTCACCAAAATATGTATTTTTTGATGGCCCCCCCTTTGCCAACGGCCTTCCTCATTACGGCCACATTTTAGCCAGCGCCCTCAAAGACGCCGTCACCCGTTACTGGAACATGAAAGGCTACTACGTACCCCGCACCAATGGCTGGGACTGCCACGGCCTCCCCGTTGAATATGAAATCGAAAAAGAATTAGAAATATCCGGTAAAAAAGACATTGAAGAATATGGCATCGATAACTTTAACCAAAAATGCCGCGACAGCGTTTTCCGCTACACAAAAGAATGGCAGGTCTTACTAGAAAGAGTCGGACGCTGGGTCGATTTTGACAACACCTATGCCACTCTCGACAACAACTACATGGAATCCATTTGGTGGGTCTTTAAACAAATCTGGGACCAAGGCCTAGTCTACCAAGACTACCGCTCGATGCACATTTGCCCCCGCTGCGAAACACCTCTCTCTAATTTCGAAGTTTCCCAAGGCTACAAAGAAGTAACCGACCTATCTGTCACCGCCAAATTTAAAATCGATCATCCGTCACACCCAAATACCTACATTTTAGCTTGGACAACAACACCATGGACACTACCCGGCAACATGGCACTTTGTATGGGACCAAAAATTAAATACAGCAAAGTTAAAGTAGGGGACGAATTTTACATTGCCGCCGACAACCTCCTTCCAAAACTTTTCCCCGAAACAGAATACGAAATCATCGAAAAAATTAAACCAAAAGATCTGGAAGGTACGACTTACGAGCCACTCTTCCCTTATTACAAATACGAAGTCGACAAAAAACGCTTTATCATCACCATAGACGACTATGTTACCACCGAAGACGGAACCGGTATTGTGCATATTGCCGGCGGCTACGGTGCGGAGGATTTCGAAGTTTCCAAAAAATACAAACTGGATATTATTGTACACACCAACATTAGTGGCGAATTTGTTGATACAGTTACCGATTTTGCCGGCAAATTTGTTAAAGGCCAAGACCACAATGTTGCCGAATGGTTAAATCAACACAACAAACTTTTTAACAAAGAAAATTATCGCCACAGCTACCCGCATTGCTGGCGTTGCGATACTCCTCTACTTAATCACTCCCTAAAATCTTGGTTTGTTGCCGTTACACAAATTAAAGATCGCCTCCTTAAAAATAACGAAAAAATTAATTGGCAACCGGCCCATATTAAAGAAGGTCGCTTTGGCAAATGGCTCGAAAATGTTCGAGACTGGAACATCTCACGTAATCGTTATTGGGGAGCACCAATTCCAATTTGGGAATGCGAAGCATGCAACCATCAAACCTGTATTGGCTCTGTTAAAGAACTTCGTGTTCGCTCCCAAAACGGCAACACAATCTACTTTGTGCGTCATGGCGAAGCCGAACATAACATTAAAGGCGTTACCAACAGTGACCAAACCGATCAAAGCAAACTAACCGAAAACGGCAAAAAACAAGCCGCCACCTTAGCCACAAAATTAAGCAAATACCCAATTACCCACATTTACAGCTCCACATTTGACCGCGCCCAAGCAACAGCCGAAATCATCAACGACATCCTAAAGGTCGATCTTACAACCGACGAACGTCTCCGCGAAATCCATCAATCCCACAATACCGACTTTAATACGGTCCACGACGCCATTGTAAACAGCGGGGATATTCTCAATTTCAAAATGAATCCCGACTCCGAGTCCAACAAAGAAGTGGCCATGCGCCTCAATGACTTTTTAGACTACCTCGGCAACCATTACCAAAACCAACACATCGTCGTTGTTACCCACGGTGCCGTACTGGGCGCTGCTCAAGTTTACTTTGAAGAACAAGAGATCTCTCCAAAATGGGTCCACAACCTCAGCAAAATCCCACACGAAGCAATTCTAACCTACTACGCTGGCCAAGTCCCAAACCGCGAAAGCGAACTGGACCTCCACAGACCATACATCGACAACATCGAATTTGAATGTGAAGAGTGTAACGGCACCATGAAGCGCATTCCCGAAGTATTAGACTGCTGGTTTGAAAGCGGTGCCATGCCATACGCCAAACCCCACTATCCATTTGAAAATAAAGAAGAATTTGAAGAAAATTTCCCAGCCCAATTTATCGCCGAAGGCCTAGACCAAACCCGTGGCTGGTTCTACACCTTACATGTTTTATCTACCATTTTATTTGACGAACCGGCCTTCCAAAACGTAATTGTAAACGGCATTCTCCTTGCCAAAGATGGTGAGAAACTATCCAAACGCAAGAAAAACTATCCGGATCCAAATTTACTATTCGACACCAAAGGCGTTGATGCCACCCGCTTATTCCTATACCAATCAACCGCCCCTCAAGCCGAAGACGTCCGTTTTTCCGAAGATCACGTTGATGAAGTCTTCAAAAAATTCAACTTAACATTATGGAACACTTACAGTTTTTTTGTAACATACGCCACAATCGACCAATACAAACCCGACCCAACCGTCCTTAAACATTTCACCCCAACCAACGAACTCGACCAATGGATTTTATCCGAACTGCAAGTTGTCATTAAAACCGTTACCGAAGAAATGGACAACTACAACCTAACCAAAGCCACCCGACCGCTCACCGAATTTGTCGACCAACTTTCTAATTGGTACATCCGCCGCAGTCGTCGCCGTTTCTGGAAAAGTGAAAACGACACCGACAAAGACTCAGCCTACAACACACTTTATTTGGTCCTAACCGAGTTTGCTAAAGTAATCGCCCCATTTACACCATACATAGCCGAAGCCATTTTCCGTAACTTAACCGACCAAGAATCTGTGCACTTTGCCGACTGGCCTTTACCAAATAAAAAATACATCAATCCAAAACTCAACAAAAAAACGCAACTAATTAAACAAGTTGTTAGCCTTGGCCACACAATCCGCGCTCAAGAAAACCTCAAAGTTCGCCAACCACTTGCCAAAATTGAAGTTGCCGTTACCGGCAAAACCGACGCCAAAGAAATCCAAATCCAAAAAAACGTCATTCTCGAAGAACTTAACATTAAAGACTTAGAAATAAGCACAGACGTTAGTGCCAAAATCGAATTCACCGTTAAGCCGAACGCCAAAGTTCTCGGCCCCAAATACGGCGGCGCCGTCCAAAGTATTATCCAAATGGCCCGCGACGGCAAATTCACCCAAAAAGGCGACCAAGTCATTATCGACAAATACACTTTGGAACTAGACGAATACGAACTCGGCTACAGCGCCAAACCCGGCCTAAGCGCCGCCAGCGAAGAGGGAATTGTCGTCATTCTCCATACAGAGATAACCCCAGAACTAAAAGCCGAAGGCCTCGCCCGCGACCTAATTCGCATCATCCAAGACATGCGTAAAGAAGCCGACTTTGATGTTGCCGACCGCATCCAACTCCTCATTCAAACCGACAACATCGAGCTCGAACACGCCGTCGTCATCTTTTCCGACTACATCGAAAACGAAACCCTCGCCATCCAAATCCAAACCAAAGGCGATTTAGAATACGATCTCGAAAAAGAAGTAGAAATTGGTGACGGCAAAGCCAAAGTAGCTGTAAAAAAAGCGGACGTTTAGCCAATCAACTTTTCCACATCACCCGCCCCCATTACAACCAACACATCCAACTCCTTCACCAACTCATCTACCAAAGTTAACAAAAGCGCATCATCATCATCCACAACTGACACAGACCGGTGATGCGCCGCAATGACATCCGCTAATTTTTGCGGGGTAATTTCATGCATCAACTCTTCCGAATCACGCGCTGCATAAATCGGGACAATAATCACTTTATCGGCATCCTTAAACGCCACCCCAAATTCCCCCAACAACTCTTTTGTGCGATGATGCTGATGTGCCTGATAAACAACACCAATTACTTTATTAGGATATCGCTCACGCAACGCCTGCAAACTTGCTCTTATCTCCGTTGGATGATGAGCATAATCACTATAAATCACACACCCATCCCGTTCTTCTTTTAACTCTAACCGCCTTGCTGTTCCTACAAAAGCTTTCAAACTCTTTCGCACAATTGCCAAATCGATTTGCAAAATCTTAGCCACAGCCACCACAGCCAACGCATTAATTTTATTATGATGCCCCGGCACACTCAGCTCCAAATTATAATCAGTCAAAATAATATCGGCATCTTTCTCACCAAAAGTTAGAACTTTGCGATCTTTAATTTTTTCCAATAGTTCTTGCCCCAATTTAAAATCTACATTTAAAACTACCGGATATTCAGGATTTGTCCCAATCGCCAATTTTTCAAACGCTTCTAAATAATCAGACTCTAAAGGATAAGCATCAAAATGATCATGCTCCACATTTACAATCACCGTAATGTCCGCATGCAAATTCAAAAAACCGGCATAATATTCACACGCTTCCAAAACCAAAATATCTCCACGCCCGTGTCGATAATTATTATTCTCCAAAAACCCTGCTGTCGATCCTAAAATAACTACCGGATCCAACCCCGCATCAATCAATAATTTTGCCAGCATCCCCGTGGTCGTTGTTTTACCATGGCTACCTGCCACGGCAATTGTTTTATAATCTCGCGTAATTTCACCCAACGCTTCCGGATACTTCAACATTTTTACACCTCGCTTTACCGTCGCCTGCACCTCCGGGTTACTTGCTGCAACCGCCAAAGATGTAACTACTAAATCTGCTTCCACCGGAACATTATTTTCCTCATGCCCGTAACTAATTTTACAGCCCATCGCCTCCAGCCGTTTCGTCATTTTATTTTGATGCAAATCACTACCCGAGACACCAATTCCATTAGCAAAAAAATGCTGGGCAATCGCACTCATACCAATTCCACCAATTCCCACCAGATGAACATGATCAATCTGCTTCCAACTAAATGCTTCCATATTGTTTTACATCTTAAATACCATTAAAATAACGATCGTCAGCCTAAAGTGCAACAAAATCATGCAGCACAACATCTCCAAAGTCACCAAAACAATCCTCATAATCGAGCTTTGTTTAGCATTTTACATGATCATTGTGCTCTTCAGCTCCCTTTACGACGACTACCAAGTCGAAAGCTACATCACCGAATTCGACCAAAAAAACCAAGAAATAAAAGCCGAAAACGAAAAACTCAAAGACGAACTGGAATATTTCCGCTCTCCCCAATACCAAGACAAAATCGCCAAACAAAATTTTGGCCTAGTAAACCCCGGCGAAGAAGTCTTAATCCTCCCACACCCGGACGACTCCCAAAACCTCAACCTCGAAGAACAACAACTAAGCAAAAAACTCGTCTACTACGAAAACCTTCCTACATATAAAAAGTGGTGGTATTTAGTGTTTCACAAATAAGAAAATTATTATAAAACACCTATAATACTCTTACCATAAAATGAAATACATCTATTATATAGGTGATTATTATTCATAAATCATCTATATGCTAACACCTGATAGAGACACTGACCCTACATATCAACGAACACTTCAAGCATTAAGAACAGGAACTTCAGTAACTGATATAGACCTCGCAGCGGCATTTGGAGAAGACTGGCGCAATGAAATAGGCAAAGATCCTAGTGGTACTGCAGGCAAAATAACTCAAGCACTACAAGGAGCTGTACTAAAAATCCTATACACACCACTAAACAAATAGCCTAACTAACTACTGGTTGCGGGGGCAGGATTCGAACCTGCGACCTCAAGGTTATGAGCCTTGCGAGCTGCCACTGCTCCACCCCGCGATATTAAGCGAGGTTGATGTTATCTAAATATAAAGTGGATTGCAAGGTTAATACTTAGACATCCACACCAACCGCCTCACTAACCTTGCTGTAGCCATCTTTTTTTAGTAACTCAACCAACCCCTCATTAATCTCTCCAATTAGCTGTGGGCCTTTATAAATCATACCTGTAATTAACTGCACCAGGCTAGCCCCCAACTTAATTTTCTTATATGCATCTTCAGCAGAAAAAATGCCACCAACACCAACAATCACCAACTTCTTCCCAAATTCTTTATATGTCTGCTTAATTAAATGATTACATAACTCCTCGGTTGGTTTACCACTAATGCCACCTTTAATTTCTGCCGGAATCAGATCTTTAATAGATGCTGCCATTCTATCCTTGCTTAAATTCCCTATAATTACACCGGCAACGGGGAACTGAACAATCACATCCAGTAATGCTTTAAAATCAGACCAAACTAAATTGATCGGCATTTTGATAAACAACGGTCGATTAATTTTTAATTGATACAATTCAACAAGCAACATTTGCAAACTTTGAACATCGGTAAACGGCTCGCCGCCAAAAGCATTAGGGCAAGAAATGTTAATAGTATACATATCTGCCAAATCTTGCTCTAAAGCATAAGCCAAACAAGCTTTATAATCGGCAATACCATCCGCCTTACCGACGGTTGCCGCACAATTGGTTTTAGCAATTGATAAACTAAAGGGAATCGCTAACGGCTTAGAAGCCATTATTCGCTCGGCAATTTTTTTAATGCCTTCATTTTTCAATCCATAATAAACCACAATCGCTTCAGACTTTGGCAAACGATATAACCTTGGCTTCGGATTGCCTACATAGGCGTTATAAGTAACACTTCCAATTTGCACATAACCAAAACCAACAGCTGGCAAAATCTTAATAATTTTAGCTTCCTTATCAAAACCCGCCGATAAGCCAACCGGATTTACAAATTTAATTCCAGCCACATCTTGCTCCAACATTTGATGCTGATACAAAAAAAACTTCGCTGTAATTATCCGCAACAGTTTAAAACGTCCTAATAAAGATCCCATCGCAATCATCCGATCATGCACAAACTCCGGATCCAACTTAAAGAATAACGGCTTTAAAACAACTTGATATATTTTAGCTATTATTTTTCTTCTTTTTTTCATCTTGTACATTAAATCGCTCCTTTAACATTTCAATCTCTTCTTTCAATTTTACCATCTGCAATTCACGATTAACAAAAAACTTATTCATTTTTTCCAATTCAGCAATTCGTAATGCTAATTCATTTTCAACTTTTTTCTTTTCAAAAAAATCAGGCACTTCAAAGTTTTTAATTTTTTTGGCAAGCTCAGGTTCTTGTTTGATATAATCGGCAATTCTTTGCTTAATTTTTGATGGGGGAGCCATAATAAAGCGATCAACCTTATCCCCTTTACAAGTACACATAATTTCCGAAGCAACCAAGTTCACCCCAAAACTTTCTTCACACCAACCGGAAGAATAACCGGCACTCATCACACAAACGGGAAATGTCGTCTTTTTGCCATCCTTCCTCCAAGATGTAGACTCAAATGAATTCTCGTGATCATAAATCAAATAAAAATTTTCATCAGGAGATGGATTTGATCCAGACAATATTTCTACTAAAGCCCATCCGGTAAATGCAAAATGAATAGGGCCGGAAGCCCCCTTTGCCAACGGAATTTTTACCCCCATCTGCTTAGCAAATCTTTTAGCATCAGCCTTACCCATAGCATGTGAAATATCAAACAACATCTGTCTTGCCACATTTATCGCTTTGTCATCTGACTTCCCACTATATAACTTCTTCACAACCTCAAAAAAACCGGACGACATAGAAGCCGCACGCATCAAAATATACCGCTCGCCCTTAACCTCAATGACCCCTTGTTCAGGATTTTCGATTTTTTTGCCAAAGAATTCTGAAACAAATCTTTCGGAATCTTTAAAGAAAGGAGCCATTTCAGGTGGAACCTTGATTACTTCTTTTTTTTTAGATGACTTCATATTTATTTTTAAT
>Ga0210019_1005784_pt1 | contig 10165 bp, 8 predicted proteins | sample CryGeyCG2114_020_2_FD_183969 | JGI IMG/M metagenome (GOLD analysis project Ga0210019, IMG submission 183969) | Groundwater microbial communities from aquifer - Crystal Geyser CG11_big_fil_rev_8/21/14_0.20 (SPAdes) (version 2) | ecosystem: Environmental > Aquatic > Deep subsurface > Groundwater ...
TCTGCATTGCATCTTCAATTACACTTTTCACTTATACCACCCCTGCTCTTAAAAAAGAGAATACAGTTATAATAGGTGCTTAACTGCTATATATACGTTTACTTCAAACAATAGAGTTCATTTAACGCCTCTTTTTTCCGAAAGCTTTTTAAATCAAGATTTTGGATTATGTATAGCTGAAAAACAGCAGTATTTTGATGAATTTTTTTTCTTTAAGCATGGTTCTGGCCAAGATTTAATCCAGAAGGTAAAAAGAACAAAATAATGCCCCTAAATTAATCTAAATTAGAAATTAGGCGTTATAATTGCTTTGTTTGTTCAAAAAAGGTTTTTTAAAGCTTTTTTACTGGTTTTATTCTTTTAAAAAAGGTTTTTTTTTGTTAAACAGCAAGGGTTAATTATGTATATTGATGTTTGTTTTTCTGTTTGTTTAGGTCTGCCTTATTTTCTAAAAAACTTTTTTATGTAGATGTATATGTATTTTGGGGTTATTTGGCTTTTTGTTTTTTCATTTATTTTTTTTCTTGTTTTGTGTTTTTTCTTTTAATGAATCAGTTTTTTAAATTGTTGTTACCATTTTTTTTAATCTAAAAGCTATTAATTAGTTTTTGAAATTATTCAGCTCGGCTGAAAGCCGTGCGTTTGATATAACTTTGAAAAGTTGTTTTTGATAAAACTTTTTTTTGAAAAAAGTTTTGCCCCGGTAGCTCAGTGGTGGAGCAATCGGCTGTTAACCGATAGGTCGTCAGTTCGAATCTGACCTGGGGCGTTCTAATTTTTTTTGAATCAGTTTAGTAACTTTTGTTTATGCATTTTGTGGCTTATCTCATAAAAAATTATTCCAATCAAAGTAAGCAGTAAAGATAACCCAATTATTTCTAGATTCAAATGAGAGATTAATGCAATGCAGGAAAGAATTCCTAATACTGCGGTAACCGGAATGTTTTTGATGCTTAATGGAATCATAAACTTTGATTTTATTTTTGGTTCTTTTATTCTGACTGCAATTACTGCTGCGTTAACTACAATAAAAATCATAAATAAAACAAAATCAGTTGTTTTAACCAAAAAAGTTAAATCAAAAAAAGAAAAAACTATTGCGCAAATCATAACCAAAATTATTGCAATATATGGCGTGTGAGTTTTTGGGTGAATTTTTGCAATAATATGAGGGAATTCCTTGTCTTCCCCTATTCCATAAATTATTCTTGATGCGGCAAGCAATATAAGTAAAACAGTATTTGAAGTAGAAAACAAAACTATTATCAGTAAAATTAATCCTCCTTCTGCTCCGAAAACTTTTTCTGCTACTAATGAAAGAGGCGCTTTTGATGTACTTAATTCCTGCCAGGGAACAACGCTTACGGCTGAAATTGCTACAAGAACATATAAAACTGAAGTAATTGCTATAGCTAAAATTAATGCTTTTGGAATAATTGTTTCAGCGTTTTTTGTTTCTTCACTCATTCTCACCATTTCTTCAAAACCTATAAATGCAAAAAAGATTAATGTTGCTCCGGTTAATATTCCGGTTAATCCTGTTGGAGGTAATTCCATTAAATCAACTGAACCAATAAAGGGTATTCCAATAAAAATTATTAGCAGTAATCCAAATGCTTCAATTAAAGTAAAAACTATTGCAATTCTTGCAGACTGTTTTATTCCCAAAAAAATGATGAAAGAACAAAGTAAAATTAATATTCCTGCAGAAAAAATTACTGGGATTTCTGGAAAACTTAGAACATGAGTTAATTTGAATAAGTTTTCTCCAAAACTTATTGCTACAGCTGAAGCAGAAACAATTCCTGCAATTATTGTCAGCCAGCCGACAATAAATCCAATTCTTTTTCCAAAAGAATTTTTTGTGTATTCAAATTCTGCTCCTGCTTTCGGATACCTTGAAGCCAGTTCAGCATAACTTAATCCTGTGAATGCAGCAACAATTGTTGCAACCAAACAAGACATCCATAAAGCGTTTCCAGCCAAGCCGGCAGTCTGGCCGATTATAACATAAATTCCTGCCCCGAGAATTATTCCTATTCCGCATAAGACTGCTTCAGTTAAACCTAATTCTTTTTTTAATCGTAATTTTTCCTGCATATTTTTTCCTGCAAAAAATTATTTTCCGTCAACTATTTCATCTATTTTTTCTCTTAGTTCTTCTTTAACTATTTCTCTTTTATTTATTCCAAAAAACATGAATTTAACTGAAAGCAAAATTCTTAATACCCATTCTAACACAACAATAAAAGTAAAGAAAGTAGCAATTTCAGTTATAAACAAAGGAATTGAATCTATTCTTTCATAAACTCTTGCTGTTTTAAAGAAGCTTACATCTACTATTGCTACACCAAGCAAAGCAAGAGGAATTAGTTTTGCCATGTCTTTTGCTAAGTCTTCACTGTAATAACATGCAATTCTTATTGCTCCAACAAATGCAACGGAAATCATTAATATATCTGAGACCCCCATAGTTTCTGCCGCCATAAAGAAAAGCAAAACAGAAAAACCTGCAAACCAAATAAAAACAAAGAAAGGAAAAATTACTCCATACTTGAATACTCCCAGAACTGCATTAAATAATTTAGAAAAAAAACTTGTTCTTTCTTTTTTGTATTTTTCTATATCAAATCCAAATACATCTCTTTTTGCAGCAAAACGATAAAACTGATAAATTAATATTCCATAAATTACAATTGAAACAGCAAAAATTGCTAGGTCTGGTCCTTTAGTGCTTAATTCAGGCAAAACAGTCTGAATAAAAGAATCAATTGAATTTATTTCAACCATGAAAAAAATACAGCATTATAGAATATTAATGTTTTGGTTTTTGATGGTTTTTTGATTAAACTTTTTTCAAAAGTTTATTGCAGTGCTATCGAAGATAGCACGCGTTGCTCGCGGACGCAACCGCGAAGATGCAGGAGGGATGCATTAGCTAAAATTTTAATGCATTCCATTGCAGTCCGGCTTTACGCCGGACGCTCCCTTCCGAGGAGCAGCTCGGATGCAGGAGGGAGGATTCGAACCCCCGAAGGCACTAAGCCACCAGATAACTCCAAAATCCTGAAATCAATCTTTCGCATAAAGCGAATTTTTTGATAATTTGATTTCGGGAAAAACTTTCTTATTAAAAAGTTTTTGTAAATCTAAACTTTTTTTCAAAAAGCTTTCTTGAGTCTGGCGCATTTGACCGCTTTGCTACTCCTGCAGAACCTTTTTCAAAAGGTTCATCAAAACGTGTGAAATAAACTTGCACTGTGATGCACAGAAAATTGTGGTATAAAAGTTTTTTAAAGACCATTATTTTAGGATAAAAAAGGAAATAATTAAAAGAAACAAAAAACAAGTTAATTTATGCTGAAAAATAAAATTGTTAAAGACCGAAAAACAATGTTGTCTCCAGAAAAAAGAATTGCATTAGACCTTGCTTGGAAATATGCTGAAGCAGGATTAAATGTAGGAATTGATTTGGTTAGAATTTCTTTTTTAAATGATTTAAAAAAAGAAAAAAATAGATTAATTAAGCAAGGGAACTTAAAAAAAGGAAATATTTTGAATTGGGAAAAGGCAACAATTAGTACTGCAAAACAATTATTTAATTTAAAAGCCAAAAAAGATGGTCTTTTGCCGAGTTCAACTTCTCTTAAAGGCAGGAGAAACCTGACTAGAAAACCAGTAACCCCAAAAAGACGAAGATAAACTCTTTTTATAAAATTTCCTTTAAACAAATAGTAATAGCACTTGTTTTTACAGCTCGACTGAACGAAATGAATGTCGTGCTTTGTGCTCAAACGGCGAAACGTTTGCAGGGATGGCAGAGTGGTTTAATGCGCGAGCCTGCTAAGCTCGTGCCCGAAAGGGCGCGCGAGTTCGAATCTCGTTCCCTGCGTAAACAACTTTTCAAAGTTGTATCAAATGTACGGGGCAAGCCCGTACTGAAAAAAGGTTGAACAAAAACAAGTTGTATCAAAACTGCCTTTTTAGAAAAAAGGTAGGTTGCTAAAACACAAGGTTAAACAAAAAGTTTCTCCTTTAACTTTAAATAAGTTTTCATTGTAAAACATTAAGTAAGTCTATTTATTTTTTAGTGAGGCGATGAAATGAAAGTGAAAGATTTGAAATCAGGTCAAGGAAAAATTGACATTGAATTAGAAATTGTTAGTATAGGAGAAATCAGAAATTTTGATACTCCTAGAGCTTCAGGCAGAGTCTGCAATGCAGCAGGCAAAGATGATTCAGGCGAAATAAAAATCAGTTTATGGAATGAACAAATTGATCAGGTAGAAGAAGGAAAAAAAATAAAGATTGAAAACGGTTATGTTTCTGAATACAAAGGAGAAAAACAGTTAAGCACAGGAAAATTCGGAACTTTAACTGTTTTAGATTAATTTTTTTTATTCTTTTTTTTTGTTAAGCGTGTTTTGATTTTATTTAGTTAAATGAAATTCAAGTTATATTCTTGAATAATTTGGTGCTTCATCTGTTATTGTTACATCATGCGGATGGCTTTCCTGTAGTCCTGCATAACTTATTCTGGTGAATTCAGCTTTCTTTTTTAGTTCTTCAATATTTCTTGCTCCACAATAACCCATTCCGGATTTAATTCCGCCCATTAACTGATAAAGAACTTCACTTAATCTTCCTTTGTATGGAACCATTCCTTCGATTCCTTCCGGAACAAATTTTCCTTTATCAATTATTGCAGACTGCATATACCTGTCTTTGCTTCCTAATTCCATTGCTGAAACTGAACCCATTCCCCTGTATTGTTTGAATCTTCTGTTGTACATGAAAATTGTTTTTCCTGGTGCTTCTTCTGTTCCTGCAAGCAAGCCTCCAAGCATTACTGTGTCTGCTCCTGCAGCCAAAGCTTTTGTTATGTCTCCAGAGTATTTTATTCCACCGTCTGAAATAACCGGAATGCCTACTTTACTGCATGCTTTTGTTGCTTCAATTATTGCAGTTAACTGGGGAACGCCAACTCCTGAAATAACTCTTGTAGTGCAAATGCTTCCTGGTCCTATTCCGACTTTTATTGCATCTGCTCCTGCTGCAATTAATGCTTCTGCTCCTTTTTTTGTTCCGACATTTCCTGCTATTACCTGCATTCCATATTCTTTTTTTATGTGTTTGACTGTTTCAATTACATTTCTTGAATGACCGTGAGCAGTGTCAACTGCGATTACATCTGTTTCGGCTTTAATTAGTAATTCAATTCTTTTGATGTCTTTAGTGCCTACTGCTGCGCCAACTAATAATCTTCCTTCTGAGTCCTTGTTTGCAAATGGATGGCTTTCCCTGTTTTCAATGTCTTTTATTGTGATTAATCCGACTAATTCATTTTTTTTGTTTACTATTGGAAGTTTTTCTATTCTGTTTTTGTGCAGAATTTGTTTTGCTTTTTCAGCGTCATCAGGGTCAGTTGTTGTAATCAGTTTTTTTGTCATTACATTTTTTACTTTTTCGTTTTCTTTTCCAAATCTTGTGTCTCTTTTGGTTATTATTCCAACTAATTTTTTTCCTTGTGTTACAGGAAAAGTTTTTATTCCAAATTTTTCTTTTAAAGCAAAAACTTTTTTTAGTGTGTCTTCTGGTGAAACAGTTATTGGATGAGCCACTAACCAGTATTCACTTCTTTTAACTTTTTTTACTTGTTCTGCTTGTTCTTCTGGAGTCATGTTTTTGTGTATGATTCCAATGCCTCCGTGTTTTGCCATGGCTTTAGCTGTTTCGCTTTCTGTTACTGTATCCATTGCAGCGCTAATTAAAGGCATGTTTAAAGAAATTTTGTTTGTCAGTTTAGTCTTTAAATTGACTTCAGCCGGAATAATATCTGAGTATCCGGGTAAAAGCAGTATATCATCAAAAGTCAATGAAAGGGTTCTTTCATTTAATTCGGAAAACTTCATTTTTTTTCCACTCCCTTTCTCAATATTTGTATTAAAAAAGGAATAAAAAGGAGTTGTTTTGGGTTTAAACTATTGCTTCAAAAGTTCTTTTTGTTTTGTCCATGGATTTTTTTAATTGCCTGCAGCTTTTCAAAGCCATTTCTGCAAACAAATCATTTGGAACAATTTCATTTAATTTAAAACCAGATTTTTTTACTCTTTTAATTATTATATCTGATACGGTTTCATTTCTTTCAAGAATATTCATTAAAGGCTTTACTGCTTTTTTTTCTTCCGGCAGCATAAATCCTTTGCTTAATTTTACTAATCCTTTAATATTTTTCTGGATTTCTTTTGATTCTAATCCTTTTGTTGCACTTAATAACTGCAGTTTTTCTTTTACAATAGTGTTTGGTGGAATAAAAATTGTGTGGTTTTCTTTTTTGAATGGATTTTCTATTCCATAATCTGATGGTTTTACTTCATAAAATTCCTGAAAGATTTCTCTTAAAACTGCAGCCATCAAAACACTTGCTCCTAAAATGTATTTTGGATGATTCATATCCATTCCTCTTTGTTCTATTGTTCCGTGAACATTTAGTTTTAATGGAGGCCAGCCAACAGCCATTTTTGATTTATATTCTTTCATTCTTTTTAATGGAATTCCTGCTTTAATTAATTCTTTTTCCCATGCTTTCCAGGAACTATTAATTCCATTAATTAAATCTGTTCCTGTATGAACATAATTTGGTAGCTGGCCAATTTCTTGCATTTCAGCATATAATCCATCAGGGTTTTGCAATTCTTTTCCTCCCCTGTACCAGATTATTCTTGAATCTTTTCCATAAAATTTTCCCTGATAAAACGGAGAAGACTGCAGTAAAGTTGAAATTACCGGGTCAGCTGATAAAAGCAAATTAAATGCATTAACCATGCTTTGAGCTATTTTAGATTTTTTTGTTGATTTAATTGTTTTTTTGTGTGAATCAAATATCCCTCTTGGAAGAGTGTAATGAAAATGAAATCCAATGTTTCTTCCTGCGATTTTGAATTTGCTTTCTCCAAAAACTTTTTGTTTAATTGAATATAATCCTTCTTTTCTCATTTCTGGTTCAAAGCTTCCTGGATAGGTTCCTAATGGATAAAGCATTACTGAATGCTTTTCTGCTATATCAATTAGTTTTTGAAGTTCATTCAGGTAATTCATTGAAACATGATATATTTTTGTTGAAGGATAAACGCCTAACTCTAGCATGTTTTTCCCGCATTCTTTTATTACTGGACTTTTTTGTTTTTTTGCTGTTAAAAGAATTTCATCTGCTTTTGAAACCATAAACCCGTTTTCATTTAAAATAAAAAACTCTGATTCTAGTCCAATCATTGATCTCTTTAACGGAATATTGTTTTTATTCATTTAATCAACTCTTAAAATAATCAACCAACTATATTAATATTTTTCCTTTTTCCATAAAGAGTTTGCCGTCTAGCCAGATTGTTGGTTTAGTAAAAACTCCATCCAAATGAATTTCAGAGTAAGTGGTTCCGCCTTGCATTGAAGTGTTGTTTCCTATTGCTAAATGAGCGGTTCCCAAAACTTTTTCATCTTCTAATACCACTCCAATTATTTTTGCTGTATCATTTGTTCCAATTGCAAACTCTGCAATATTTCTTGCATTCTTGCCCAAAGGTTTAATCAATTTTCTTAGTTTTTCTGCTTCTTCTTTTCCTTCTATTTTTGAAACAAATCCTTTTTTTACAGTTATTTCAATCGGGTTAATTATTTTTCCTATTGTTCCCATTGATGCATCAACAACAAATTTTCCTTCTGCTTTTCCTTCTTCTGGAACAATATATATTTCTCCTTGAGGAATATTCCCCCATTGCCCTGGCTTTAAATAAAATCCTGCTTTGCTTCCTCCTGCTTTCATTCCTTTTAATGGAACTTTAATATCTGTTCCTAATTCTGTTTTAATTTCAGCTAAATCTGCTTTAGAAAAAAGTTCTTTTACTTTCAGGCTTAATTCTTTTATTTTATTGTAGTCTGCTTTCAAATCTCTTTCAATCATTTCATAATTTAATCTTGGCATTGAAGCAATTCTTGCTCCCTGTTTTGATGCATGCATTCTTGTTTTTGTATGGCTTAAAGAACTTTTTACCGGCATTAAAATTACTTCAAATTTAAGCATTTCTTTTGCTATTATTTCATTTGGTTCCATTCCATTGAATGGAAGTGATTTGATTTCAATCAGTTTGGATTTTTTTGCAAGTTTTTTTCCGGCAAAATGAAATGCTTTTCCAATCAAAAAAGTTGTTTCGTCGCATATTACAAGAACTTTTTCTTTTTTGTTTAATCCAAGATTTTCAGTTAAAATTTTTTCCCCGTATTCTCTTGTTTTATTAAAATCAAAGTTTTTGTTTCCCTGGCTTTCAAAAAAAAGTTTTTTCTTTCCTTTTTTTTTAATAAACTTTTTTATAAAAGTTTTTTTTTCTTTGTTTTTTTGGCTGCCGGAATCGTTTTTCAAAAAGCGGTTTTTCCTTGTTTTCTCCATATACAATTAAATCCCTGTTATGTTTTTATTTCTTTTTTCTTGAATTACTTTTTTTAATTTTTTTTAGTGTTTTTTCCCTTATAAAAACCTTCTTTTTAAGGCAATCTATTTAAACTCTTTAAATGTCTTTTATTATACTGAAAGGGATTTGAATGGCTGAAACTTTAGGAAATATTTTGCTGGAAGAAGTTTTATTCAGCAATGTTGCTCAGGCAATTGCAGTGATTTTGTTAGGATTAATTTTAGCCAAAATTGTTGGAAAAATTTTGGAGTTTGTTTTAAGAAAACAAAAAACAAGTTATCTTACAATTGATTCTGTTGCAAAGTCAATTGAATTATTTGTTTTTGTTGTTTCTTTAATTATTGCTTTAAGTGTGTTAAAAATTTCTGTTGCGTCTGTTTTGGTTTCAAAAGTAATGGCTTTGCTTCCTTCAGTAGTAATTTTCTTTTTGGTTTTTGTTTTAGGATATATTCTGGTAACTTTAATTGTTGATGCAGTAAGCTTTTTGTTTTCAAGGTTTGGTTCAGATTCTTATTTAGAAGAGTTTGGCATTTCAAAGCCGATTATTTCTTCGTTTTTTTTTGTAGTAAAAATTTTTCTTTTATTGATTGTTTTAATGATTTCTTTTTCTTCTGTTGGAATTGATATTGGTTTGTTCAGCAGTTTCTTTAACACTCTGGTTACTGCAGTAATCATTTTGGTTCTTGCATTTATTTTCTTTGGATTCAAAGAAATTTTTGAAAACTTTTTTTCAAGCATTTATATTGAAAGAAATTTAGTTAAGCCAGGACAGCAGATTAAAATTGGAGAAGAAACAGGAGAAATAATTGGAGTAGACATTCATGGAGTAATGCTTAGACTGCCTTCAGGATATAACATGGTTATTCCAAACAAAGAATTTTTGAAAAAAGAGTTTTATATTAAGCGAGCGAGAAGTGATATCTCTAAACTTGAAGCAATCAGAACCAAATTTATTCCTCAGCTGAATTATTTTTGCGGACCTGCTTCTGCTTCAATGATGATGTCTTTTTTTGGTTATAATTTTTCTCAGCAGGAAATTGGAAAATTAGCTAAAACTTCTTCTCCTGGCGGAACAAAACCATTGGATTTAATTAATTCAGTTGAAAAACTTTCTAATGGCCTGCTTAAAGGACAGTTAGTGAGATACAACCAGATTTATAATTTAAAAGATGAAGTTAAGTCATGGGTTGCTGACAGTGCAATGCTTTTATTGTGGTATAAAAAACCTGTTTTGTTTCCTTCAAAAAAATCAAGGTCAGGGCATTTTGTTTTATGCGTTGGAGTTGAAGGAGACGAAATAATTATTATGGATCCTTCTCCTCAGACTGCAGGAGTTTATATGGTTGATTATCGTTTACTGGATGAAGCAATGAGCGAGACAGACAAAAAAAGAGGTTACTTGATTTTTGCAAAAAAAGGAACTCCTGCTTTCTGGCGTTTACAGGAAGGCTTAATTTATGCTAATGTTGCTTCTTATAAAAACCTTTCAAAGTCTTTTGAAAGATATGTGCATAAACTTATTAGAAGAAAATCTGTTGTAACTGATTTGCTTTCAGAGTTTGTTTTTAATGAAATTTCCAAGGATCCTGAAACAAAAATAAAAAAAGTCTGGGCGCCGGAAAAACAATTAAAATCTGATCAAAAAAATAAAGCAGAAAAAAAGAAAATTGATCCTGAAGCAGTAAATGATTAAGGAAGTTATT
>Ga0210019_1005790_pt1 | contig 10164 bp, 9 predicted proteins | sample CryGeyCG2114_020_2_FD_183969 | JGI IMG/M metagenome (GOLD analysis project Ga0210019, IMG submission 183969) | Groundwater microbial communities from aquifer - Crystal Geyser CG11_big_fil_rev_8/21/14_0.20 (SPAdes) (version 2) | ecosystem: Environmental > Aquatic > Deep subsurface > Groundwater ...
TCGCTCAAAGGATGATTAACACCATCATATTGCTATATGCTGATGTGTTGATAATTTGGAGTCATAGTTGAGGCAGTGATGTATTGATGACATGGAAGATGAATGCATATAATGCTGTGCCTAGAACTAGTTTTATTATCATCGTTTTTGGTAGTTAAAGTTGTTAACTATGAGATGTACTATAGGAAACTGTCTACTTATGTCAATAAAAATACAGAGATATTGCTTCATAAATTTTCATATTGAGTTGCTCCTCTTCTTTTGTGACTAGCTTGTAGTAAGGTTTGATTATGTTTTTGATTATAAATCAATGATGAGATCTTCAAATGTGTCGTGTTGTCCATCCTGTCTGTAGTGATGTATTGCATTTCTGGTTGCCAAAAGTGCTATGACTGCTGCTCTGGATCTTCTGGGTGATACGATAAAGTCGTTTTGTTTGATGGTTTCATATTTTCGTGTGAGGATATCGTCACATTTTTGATTGACGATGATTTCAGCTGTAAAACTTGCTGCTGCAGACGTGATCATACTAGTATTGCCTGTGAATGAATACTCGATGATAGTATCTTTTTGGGAGTCAATCAGCAAATAAACTGTGATGTCATCACCACAGACACTATTTCCTTCCTCTTGTTTGATGGTGAAATTTTCAAGTGCTTTGTTGTGATGAGGATTGCTATAATAATGGAGAATGAGTTCATTGCTTTCATCATCTCATGGATGAGATTGTGTTTTCATGATATTTTGGACGAATAATGGAATGATTTATTGCATACTGATAGTTGCACTGACGATCTCTGAAATTTCTTGTGTGATGATGCCTTGGCGAGCTTTGTTGAAGCTCAATGTGAGTGATTTGATGAGTGAGTTTGAATTGTCTGTGGCATTTTTCATTGCAATCATACGAGATGCTAGTTCTCCTGTTTTGTTTTGTAAGATGGTGTCGTAGGTGATTTGTTGTATGATCATCTTTTGTAAATATTTTTTGCATTCTTCGTCACTTGGTTCGAGTGTGAGATCTCCATGTTCCAATTTCTTTTTACTTTCATCATCTGCTCGGTTTTCGTCGATTGTTTCCAAAAATTGATTGAAAGCTTGTTGGGTGAGAGGGAATATATTGAGCAAGGTTGGGATTTGCAGTATTGAATTTTGAAAATAATTGAATCAGATTTTAATTTCTTTGTAATGATGGTTTTCGAGTGACTGGGCAAGGAGTGTGTAAATAGCTTTGATGTCTTGTTCTGTGAAGTTGTCTTTGAGATTGAGCTTTCCAATGATGTTGAAGTTGTTCCTTGCGAAGAACTCTATTGACTTTTTGCCAATGCAGTAGATATCTGTATGCTCTCTTTGTGAGGCATAGTCTATATATATTTTTTTGAAGAGTTTGCTGTTGAGTGCACCACATAGTCATTTTTCTGAAGATACTACGATGATGAGATTTTTGCTTGTTTGGATATTTTTGTCTGTTTGGAAAATATCAATTTTATTATTGATCAAATAGAGTGTTTTGAGAAATGCTTGTGTAAAATGTTTGTAGTTTTCAGTAATTTTTTTAACTTTTTTTAGTTTGATTGTAGAGACAATCTCCAATGCCTTGGTGATTTGTTCGATGTTTTTGACTGTCTTGATTTTGCCTCTGATGGCTTTTAGATTACTCATATTTTGTTTGACAATATAGATAAACTGGTAACCATTGATGGTGGTTACTGGAGGAAGTGTAATAAATTGGTCATTGAATGCAATAAGTTGTGATTATCTCTCCATTCTGAGAAAAAGATGTTCTGTGAGGCATTTTAGTAGTGTGATGGTTTTCCTTGTCAATTCCATGAATGATTTGATAGCTATGATTTCGAATTGTTCTATTTTTCCTGCTATTTCTTTGATGACGATCAGAAATTTGTTTGAGCTCACTTCCAAGATAACTTCAAAAACTGATTTTTTGATTTCCCTAAACTCTGCCCTCACGGTGCTTGTTTGCATGTGTTTGTGCGTATAGCTGTTGGCTTGAAACAATTGCAATTGTTGCATTTTGGATGGGGTAAAAACAAGTAAAGGATTGTCATTGATAGTAATGTATATTTTTGGAGAGGATATTCAATGGGAGAAATGATATTATTTTATGGGAAACTTCCCATTGATTTTTGTGGTAGTATAGTTATTTTTCTTGTAGTTTCATCTCCTATTATTCGTGCAATGGTAAAGTCATTTTTGGAATCTTTGGTGAATAAGGTTCTCATGTATAAGTGAAAATTGATCACTATGGATACTATCAAATCTCAATGTAAAATGATTTTGTGATCATGATACAACTCACAAAAGGTTTACAAAATGATTTATCATCTCAAAAATAAATGATATTTGATAGGATTGAAAAAAGATATTTTTTTTGTGAAAGGACCAGATTTCCTCATCAGTGATAATGATATTGTTGATAAGTTTTATTGGCTCTTGGTGAAAAAGCATTGTTCTAGCTATGTGATGGGGAAATGGTATATCGGTGGTCTCAAGGCATTGGAATTGCATACGATGAATTTTTCTTGTCCCGATGATATTTTGATTGTGAATGAGCATAAACAATCAACAGAGGTCGTTTTGTTTGATAAAAAATTGTTATGCAAAAAATATAGTATGAAAGGTCGTAATCTTTTTTCATCTTTTTATCGTCAAAGTGAGAGGATCAAGATTGCCAATAATGTTTTTTATATAGCCAATTTGGAATTATCCTTGTTGGAAAGTCTTTATAGCCCTGATGTACTTTCGTGGGGTTATTGTCATGATTTGATAAGAAAATTGGTGAGAAAGCAATGATTGCATTTGAGGTTGGAAATACTTGCTCATATCGTCGCATTGGGCAAACATCATACAAGTATCAATAGATTGTATGATATAGCTCGTTCGAGTAATCCACAGTTTGCTCAAGATTTACTTACGGTAATCAAAAAACATAGTTTTGTGATGAGTTAGTCGGGAGAGCTGGTTGTAGGTTTTTTGTAGATGAAAACCTTTGGTTTTCATGCATAGTCCTCCACTACTCTGCTTGGTTTTCGGGTCTGAGGAAAGGGAAATGTATTGACGATGATCTTTGCATCAACTTTCATATTGTTTTGCAATCGTGGCATCAATTTTTCCATCATTGATGGGAAAAGATAACAGTATATGATATCAAAGTTTTTGATATCTTGGTGAAAAAAATCTCATTGGTGTAATTTGATGTATGGATATCACAGAATCTTGTTTTTTTGTTTTCATCGTTTGATAGCATATGTATGAAGGTCATATCCTGTCAAGTGTTGACTTTTTGTCCATTTGGCAAAAAATCTTAATGCTTTGCCATCTCCACAGCCTAAATCACACATTGAAGCATGGGGTTGGATCTTGATGTATTTTTTGATTAGTTTGAGATCTCTGTTGAATGAACCGACATAGGGTGTATGACACAGTGTGTGTACTTTGTAGGTGTGAACAAAGTATGTGACAATCCCCCACATCATATATCATAGGAGAATAGTCAAAAGAGATGCGATGATGAGTAATCGTGGCATTGAATCTTGCTCAAAAAATTAAGATGGAATGTTGGTGGAGAGATGTTTTATTTTCCTATATATTGTTTTCCTCCCATATGGGGTATGAGAACTTGTGGGATTTTGATGGTTCCGTCAGCTTGTTGATTGTTTTCCATGATGGCAATAAGGATCCTGGGGAATGCAAAAGCTGTAGCATCGTTCATATGAACATATTCTCTTTCACCGTTTTCTCTTTGGACTTTGATGTTGAGGCGACGAGCTTGGTAATCGGTCATATAATCGGAAGTGTGAGTTTCTCTATATTGAGCTTGGCCAGACATATAGCAGTTGATATCAAATTGTCTATAATCATTGGATCACATATCTCCTGTGCAAATGGCTATGAGTTGATAGGGAATTTCGAGTTGTTGGACGAGGTATTGTTGTATGGCGATGATGAAGTTTTGTTCTTCTAGGCCTTGTTCTTTGGTGCTAAAAGTTTCCATTTCTATTTTGTCAAATTGATGATTTCTGAAAATTCACCTTGTATCTTTGCCATAGGTTCAAGCTTCTCTCCTGAGACAGACGGTATAGGCAACATATCTCAAAGGTAGTTGTGGTTCATCCAACATGTCATTCATATGGATGGGTCAGAGACTGTGTTCAGCACTGCCTATAAACATAAAACTATCTTCTTCGATACAGTATCTATCATCTTTGGGATGAAGTCTTCCCATTTTGTTTGCAGTATCTTGATTGATGATGATTGGTGGAATAGTAATGATGAATGGCTTGGAAGATACCTTTAGTTTGTTTTGATCGATGATCTTTTGTAATGTTTGTTGATTGGTGAGAATGTCAAATGTATATTGCATGATAGCAAATTGTAGTTGGGCAAGATCGCCTTTGAGATAATAAAATCTTGATCAGGTGACTTGGGTTGCTTTTTCTTTGTCTAGCATCGAGAGGTTTTCTCCAAGTGTTTGATGATCTTTGATTTCAAAGTCAAACTGTGGTATTTGACCATATTCAGATGAAACTACATTTTCAGATTCATCTTTCCCCTTGGGAACATCAGGATGAATAAAATTTGGGAGCTGAAGTAATTTTTCTTCAAGTGTTTGTTTGACAGATTCGGCTTGTTGTGTTTTTTGTTGAATAGTTGTTTTGAGTTGGCTAGCAAGTTGAATATTACGATCATCTCATGCTTGTTTTTGTTGATGTTTGAGTTGATCTATTTCATATTGCAATGATTTCCTTTCGTCGTCGAGTTTGATGATATCATCAATATTGATTTGTTTGTTTTTGAGTGTACATGCTTGTTGTAGTTCATCTTTGCGGAGACGAATATCTTGTATGTCCAACATGGAATGAGAATGAAAAAATAAAATATGATAAATGGAAGGTGAAAAAAGATACGGAATGGTTATGATATGTAGTATATAGAGTTTTTAGTTATTTATTGCAAGAAAGTATGGAATTATCCAGAGAACTTATTTTGTGAGTGATGATATGATTGGTGATTTGATATATTGTTTTCAAACTCTATTGATTGCGTGAAATTCATTGGCATCGCAAAGATGCGGTAGATCGTGCGAAATCTGTGATTGTGTGACATGCGTCAGAAAATATTGCTCCTTTGTTGCCATCATTTCCCTTTCACCACAAGGATTGTGTTTTTTTGGGGAAGGGTGTGGATTATGTTGTGTTTGATGGTTTGTATGAATGAAATCTTCGTGGGATTGTGTTTCTTGAAGTCAAAACAGGGAATAGCAAATTGAATAAAAATGAAAAAATGATCAAGGATGTTTTGCTTGACGGTTATGTTGGGTATGAGGTGTATAGGATATAAAAGCTTGTGTGGCGTTTATTGTGTGGAGTTGTATTTTCTTTGCTATATTAAAGTTCATTGATGAATGTATTGATTGATTCGAAGTCCAGTGGATTGGAGATGATGAAGAGTTCTTGGGTGGTGGATCAATATTTCATCAGGCATTTGAGGCCAGAAGTGGTGGGATAGGAGATAGTAATTTGAGCTTTTTTGTTTCCTTTGAGGTGTCTTGATGAAGTGGTGTTGGTGATCATACCTGGTATGATTCTTTGGATTTGTGGTAGTGAGGCAATAGCGTTGAGCATCGTATGGAAATTTTTGAGGACATGATGGGTGGTTTTGATTTTGGGATTGAGAGACATGACTTGTTTTTTTATTGAACAAAGTGCAGATAGACGCTATCATATTTTTTGACATCGATGATGGTTTTGGATGTTCCATCATCTAAGATAATTTGTCCATTGTCTCCTGTTTGGCCACCAGATTCTGCATAGAAAGGAGTGCTATCAAAAATCATAATATATTGCCCGTCAAGTTCGAATTGCTTCAAAATAGTAGGATCGGTTTGTTCTCGTTGATCGTATCAGATAAATTTGGTTGGGGAAATATTTTGGAGATATTTTGCTCGATCTGTATCTCTTGAAAATTTATTGGCAGTGGCATTACGAGAACGATCTTTTGCTTGTTCCAATGATGATTCAAATCCCAGATGGTCGACTTGATATCATTGTTGTTGAGCTATTTCAATGGTAAGATCGAGTGGAAACCCGAAAGTATCATAGAGGAGAAATGCTTCTTGGCCTGTAATACTATTGTCTAGATTTTGTGCATGAGGATGTAGTTGTAGTGCAATGGTGAGTGATGTTGGTGATTTGCTACGAATGATTTCATTGAGTTTTTTTTCACCGCGTTCAAGCGTTTTTTGAAATTGAGTGATCTCGTCGATAAAAATTTTGACAATATTTTTTTGTTTGTTGTGAAGCATTTCATATGTTTTTTCATATTTCTTGATGGTTGCGTTGACTGTTTGCTTGATCCAGTCAGCAGTGGAACGAGGATCTTTGGTCAATACTATATAGTGATAGTACATCCTTCTGATCAGTCTTCTCACGACGTAGCCTCTCGATTCGTTGCTTGGTACGACTCATTGCGCTATGAGGAAAGTTGTCGATCTAATGTGGTCAGCGATGATACGATATGATTTGGTGATGTCAGCTTGTTGTTTTTGCATCTCAATGTTGAGAGATTGTTTTTTGTTGTAAGGTGGGTAGGGGGAGGTCGCAAAGTTTTCAATTGACCTGATAATGGGTTCAAAAAGATCAGTTTCAAATATACTGTCTGCTTGTTGCATGACCATGACAAGCCTTTCGAAGCCCATCCCTGTATCGACATTTTGTTGTGATAGTTTGGTGATGCCTCCTTGATCGTTTTTGTAAAATTCCATGAATACATTGTTGCCTATTTCTAGGTATCTATCATTTTGACCTATATTCCAATCTGCTGGTCCAAACTGCTCTCCTCTATCAAAATGAGGTTCGGCACATGGTCCACAGGGTCATATACTTCCGGCAGGTCATCGAAAATTGTCACATTTTTGATTGTGACACATAGGAATAGCTTTGATTTTGTGTGCTGGTATGCCCAATGCGATGAGGGTGTCTTTGGCAATATTGTCTAGTGGGATGATGTCTTGTCTATGGTGTGTATATCCACCAAATATGCCATAGCCCAAGTTTTCCAATGGAATACCAAGCCAGTTTGTGAGGAATTCGATGGTCCATTCAAGAGCTTCTTTTTTGAAATAATCACCCAAGGATCGATGGCCCATCATTTCAAACAAGCTGAGGTGTCTTTCGTCTCCTATTTCTTCTATATCAACTGTCCTGACGCAGGGTTGAATATTGTAGAGTCTGGTACCATCAGGATGTGGTTTGCCAGAAAGATAGGGAACGAGTTGTTGCATTCAGGCAACATTGAAAATGACTGTTTTGTCCTCATCTGCTGCGATGAGTGACACTGGTTTGACTAATTTGTGTTGTTTGGATTCTCGAAAGTCACTCCGTTTGTCACGAATATTTTCAGAACTCAAGGTCATGAAGTGGGATAAAACAAAATGAAACCATAGAGATATTTAATGTTTACATTCGATTGTAGTTTGGTCTTTTGCAGTAGTATTAATCAAAAGGTGGTTTAATTCCCCGAAGCTTGCTTCGGAAACAAAGGGAAGTCCATCTCTTTAACTAGTTGTACGAGATACCGCGTCAGCTTGCTGCGCGGAGTATCTAATACTTTGTGACTCTAGTTCGTTTCATTATTTTTTACTTCTTCAATGAATTCAAATACTTTGATTTTGTATACTCCTTTGTCTGTCAAAATATAGGCTACAACTTGATTGCCGTCTTTTTCGTTGATGGTGATGTCTATGATATTTTCATTGGTGAGTGCAAATTTGAATTTGAGGAGATAACTGAGTGTAAAGCTATTGGTATAGGCATCATTGGTTTTGATACCATTGGAGTCATAAACAGTGAATGTTTGATTGCTAGGGTCAAAGAGGAAAACATATCTGGTATTGATATGAGTGATGATTTTGGTGTTTGGTCCAAAACTTGCTTGATTGCTATCGCCTCAAGCGATAGTAACTTGACGAGTATTGAGTGTAAATGTACTACCCTCTCTCCATCGTTGGTTGATGGTGGAGTTTTCTGGATTTCGGAGAAGGAAGGATCCATCGATTTCTATGTCGTTGACCTTGGGAGTGCTGGCACCAGATCATAAAATAATTTTGTATTCGGTTGCTCATTGAAATTGTGATTGGGATCCTACGATATTGCGATATCTATAAATATAAGTCCCCATACTATTGAGCAGTGGATCAGTTGAGAGAAGGTAAAGATTTGTTCTATCAAAGATTCCAATTCCCTCCAATGCGTTGGGGAATCATCATGGAGTCTCTGTTGTCACAGCAGAGCTGCCTGCCTTTGTCAGATTGTATATATTGCTATTGGATGTAAAGCAGTATAATCCATCTCTGAGTAAATTACTTGTGCATTCGAGAAGTTGGTCTTCTTCTGTGTAATTGACCAAGGAACCTCTGATGTCTTCATTGACTATACCAATGAGTGCGCCATTGCTTCAGGCAACAATCAATTGGTTGTTGGAGACGATTGATATGGGAGTTTGAATGGTCGATAGCTCCCCTTCGTTGAAGGCAATGATTTGAGCTTTGCTTGCATTGAGTTCGTCGTCAAAATTATTGAGAGATGTTTCGTATATGATATTGAATCATTTGTTGTAATGTTTTTCGAGTATCCTTCTCCACATATCAATGTCTTCTGGCCAGTATGCTTGGGCTGCCAAGTAATCAAGTTGTTCAGTGATTTGTCTGTAAAGATGACTTTTCTCATCAGATGATGGTGGCAATTTTTGGAAGTATGCGATATCTTTTTTGATTTGTTCGGGTGTGATAAATGATTTTTCACCTACTTCGTTGGTGTAAGAGGGAAGTTCGTTTCATCCTTTGGATCATGAGAGGATATTGATAATCAAAACGAGTAATATGAGAGAGATGACAGTGATGCTGATTGCAAATTTCTGTTTAGCATTGATAGAAGACATCCTCCATCTGCCTTTGTTTTCTTTGGTTTGATCTTCTTGGGGAGCGATATGATATGTTGCGATGATGATGAACCCTATGGTTTCTTTGGGGATTCTCATTGTCATTGTCTCTTCCAAAAATTCTCTGATGTCACTGTTTTGAGTCGTAAACACTTCGTTGAATTTTTTGATTTCTTTTTTGTCAAAAATTTGATAGATATCATTTCATACGAGTAATATTTCATCTTGATCGTGAACATCGCCTTCGACAAATTCTGAAAAGAAATCTATTTTGCCCAATTTTTTGTAGTCGTTGTTGGTGAGATAAAAAAGTTTGTTGTCTCTGAGGATCATCATACTGACATTGCCGATGAGTGATGCCATCAAGATCCCTTTGTGGATGAGTTTGATAGAACCTTTGATTTCAAAAAACTCAACCTTCTCCATTTTTTGAGCAAATAAATTGAGTTTGCTATTGAGGGTTTGGAGAGCCACTTCAAAAACTTTTTTGATTTGTTTCGTTTCTTTGTCTTGGATGTTACTGAGTTCTTCAGTGAGTTGTGTAAACGCTTCGTTGAAAATATCTTTTTGAAAATCAACAAAAATAGTTGAGAGAATACTGATATCCATATCTATATGGATGTGATTGGAGAGTGTCTCAGCATTTTGCACAATATGCTGTTGCTCATTATAAAAATGTTGTGTTTGATCAGTTTTCATCCAACAAGTGAAATTATGGAAATAAAAAAGTTTCATCTCATAGGTAGTGATATATAATGAGTTTGCAAGAGGACTGGGGAAAAACGATGAAAGCTAAACGTTGAGAAGTTAAAAGAAAGACGGAGACTGTGCGGGACATTGAGTGGGAAGAAGGACAAGGGGACAAGAGGCAAAGTGAGGAGTGGAAGATTATAGTAAATCAATTATAAAACTAAACTATAGTAAGATCGATTTACTCGCTCCATGTAGACTCAAAACAATTTCGCTACACTCATTGCTTTGGTTTACATTTCACTTACATTTACTATATTTACGGAAAGTGTCGGGGTGGAACACGACAGTGCAAACAAAGAGGAGGTTGACCGAATGATTTTTTCAAGTTTTATCGGTTTTGAGGATGGAGAAGCCTGATGATGCCGAACATGGAAAGAAATTTGAAGAGATTTTTGCGAGGGTTGGTGATGATTCTTCGTATGGTCTCCCCTACTCTGATTTTGATGACTCGTTGTGGTG
>Ga0210019_1005792_pt1 | contig 10158 bp, 11 predicted proteins | sample CryGeyCG2114_020_2_FD_183969 | JGI IMG/M metagenome (GOLD analysis project Ga0210019, IMG submission 183969) | Groundwater microbial communities from aquifer - Crystal Geyser CG11_big_fil_rev_8/21/14_0.20 (SPAdes) (version 2) | ecosystem: Environmental > Aquatic > Deep subsurface > Groundwater ...
CATCATATAACTGGCGCTTAAGGCCGTTGGCAAGGTCTATAGCCTCGGTTATGGTCTTGTTCAACTTCCAGTTTCCCGCTATTATAGGCCTTCTCATATATACTCCGTTTTATTTGTCGTTAAGCGCCGCTATGCCGGGGAGGATCTTGCCTTCGAGAAATTCAAGGGATGCCCCTCCGCCCGTGGATATATGGCTCATCTTGTCGGATAGACCGAACCGCGATATCGCGGCGGCGGTATCCCCTCCGCCGATGATCGTGGCAGCGTCAAGCGCCGTAAGCGATTCGGCTACGGCCCTTGAGCCCTTATCAAAAGGAGGTACCTCGAATACGCCGAGCGGCCCGTTCCACACTATCGTCCTGGCGCCTTTGAGGGCGCCCCTAAATATCTCTATGCTTTTAGGCCCTATATCGACCCCCATCCATCCATCCTCTATGTCGATGCCCGCGACCTTGTTATCGGAAGGGTTACTCAGGTTCTTTGTTATCACGTGATCTACCGGCAGATACACCTTTACGCCTTTACTCTTCGCGGCATCCAATATCTCGGCCGCCTTATCTATGAGGCCGGCTTCCAACTTCGAAGAACCTATGGTATGGCCTTTCGATTTGAGGAACGTATACGCCATGCCTCCGCCTATTAATATGATATCCACCTTGTCCAGAAGGTTCTCTATAATGCCGACTTTATCGGAGACCTTCGCGCCGCCGAATATAAGGGCAAAAGGCTTCTTGGGATCGTCTACGACTCCGCCCAGATATTTCATCTCTTTTTCAAGAAGCATGCCCGCTACGGACGGAAGCGACTTCGTGACCCCGTCTATAGACGCGTGCTCCCGGTGGCATGCCCCGAACGCATCGTCGACGTATACCTCGCCGAGCGAAGCAAGTTCTGCGGCAAACACAGGGTCGTTCGCCTCCTCTTCCGGATGGAAGCGCAGATTCTCCAGTAAAAGCACATCGCCGTCTTTAAGGGCCTTCGCCGACTCTAGGGCGCCGGCGCCTATACAGTCGTCCGTCTTTTTTACACTCCTGCCCAAAAGTTCTCTCAATCTCTTCGCGACGGGCGTAAGGCGAAACTCGTCCTTAACCTTTCCCTTGGGCCTTCCGAGGTGGCTCATCAATATAACCCGGCCCCCGTTTTTTACGATATATTCTATCGTAGGCAGGGCCGCCGTTATCCTTGTATCGTCGGTTATATTGAGGCCCTTATCCAGGGGGACGTTGAAATCCACCCTTACTAAAACCCGCTTGCCCTTAAACCCTATGTCACGTATGGTCTTCTTCATATATCATTTCCCATTTGCCGTAATCTTATTACTAAGCGTAACTATGTAACCCCGACAATAGATAATTAACCCCGAAATATGTGAATAACATCGCCAGAAATCCCGCGACCGATAGCCATGCGGCCTTCTTCCCCTTCCACCCCTTCCTCAAGCGCGTATGCAGATATGTCGCGTATATAAACCATGTGATCAGGGACCATGTCTCCTTGGGGTCCCAGCTCCAATAGGTCCCCCATGCGGAGTTGGCCCAGACGGCTCCGCTTATGATGCCCAGGGTCAAAAACAAGAATCCGAATGATATCATCTTATAACTTATATCATCCAGCACCGCGCTCTCCTTCTTCTTACATATAAGAACGAGGCTTGATACAAAAGCCACGGTAAGGGCGGCATATCCTATAAAACAGGTAATGACGTGTATTGTAAGCCAGTTGCTCTTTAATGCCGGCAATAGAGGCTCTATCCCTTTATCCAATAACGAAGCGTAGCCCAAGGCCAATAAAGCCATCAGAGTAACCAACACGGATACGCTCTTTATCTTGTATTTTAGATCTACGAACAGAGAAACTGATGCTATAGCCCAGCTGAATGTGACAAGGGATTCAAACATATTGCTGAAAGGCGGCCTCGCGGCTGTGTACCAGCGCGTTCCTATATAAATAGAAAGGCCGATGATGCCGCATATTAAAAAGGATCTCGCCAGGCCGCTTACCTTTCTGCTCGCGAAGAAGAGGCCTATCGCGTAAAGAACCAATGCCAAAAAGTACGCCGCGAAACTTATGTTGAGGTATATGGAAGACATGCGCTATCTCCTTTTCATTAAGGGGTTGACGTAAAATATCGTCATCAGCCCGGATATAAGCAATATAAACCCGGCGTATACCACCGGCACCCCGGGGTCCCTGACTACCTGCAGGCCTGACCACTTCAAGGATTCACTGTCATAGCTCGACTGAAAAAATGCGAAACCTCCGAACTTAAGCGGGCCGTTTACGCGTATATCCTTCTTCATCACGGCCCCGCCATCCTTAAAGACTGTTACCTTGCTGATAAAATCTTCGGGGCGCCTTCCCGCCCAGTTATATATGAACTTAAGGTCTTTGTCGACTTCTCCATGGGCATTGGGAAAACGGGCAAATACCCAAAATTTATGGCCCTTGCCTTCGCCGCCTTTTAGCTCAACCTCTATAGCCGGATTATTAGGCATCGCCGATCTCGTCGAGGCCTGTTTCGTGGAATCATCCATCACAAAATCCGGAACGTAGCGCAATATCTCGATCTTTTGCCCTGTCGCCGCTATATCAAATTCCTCCCCTATCTTCATAGGGATTCGGGCAATAGGCCCATGGTTTTTACCGGCACCGGGGGCACCCTCTTCGTCGCAAGTCTCTCCGGGAGCGTGTTGATCGCAACAGTCGGCATCCTTTTGAGCTGAATATATCGACAAACTCTCTTTGGGGTCTATGTGCTCCGTATAAATAAAATCGTCCAGCTTTATAGAAAATCCTAAATTTATGATATGCCCTCTTAGGCTCATGAAAGAACTTATCTCCTCCCCCTCGCTAATCTTTATGAAACCTTTCTGTCCATAGAGTGTCCCAACGAGCGCGCCCATCATTATAACAAGAACGCTAAGGTGGGAGAGAGTTGAACCCAGCGAACGGGCCTTCAATGAAAATCTGTTACAAAGGCATACGGCAAGGTTGAGCGAAAATAATATCAACGATAGGATGAACCACCATGCGGAATACACGCCGGAGAGGCCGGTTCTCGCCAGAAACTCATGACCATACCGGCCGTATCTCTCCGCGTAAAACGCGGGCTCTTGATTCTGGGGGATAAGCGTCCCTATCAGTGCCATGCCCGCTATAATGACGAAAAGCCATATAGCCAGCCTTATAGAAGAAAAGAATCTCCAAAACCTAGTTTTTTTAAGGGACACCTTATACTCCTTTTCAATTATTTGCCCTTCGGATGGGCGATTAAAGGATAATACTCGTCAAAATCGAACCCTTTGTAATTCGGGCTCTGGGCGTTATGGCACTTTATACACACTTCTTTTGTCGGTACCGTAAGTCCGGCCGCTATGGCCTTCTCTTTATCCTTCATCGTGCTCATAGCTTTATAGTCGCTTCCCGCGCCGTGACAGGCCTCGCACTGAACCCCGTCTTCCTTGGCAAAACCTTCCTCAAGTAACGCGCCGTCTTTTTCGTATCCCGTTACATGGCACTTAAGGCACTGGGGCGCCTCTTGGGGATTTCCGGATACGCCCGCCGCCTTTGCCGTCTCCGCCGCCTCCGGACTCGCGAGCCGCTCATACGCCTTGGCGTGTTCCGTGGAAAGCCACTGGCCGTACTGATTGCCTTTTGACTCTGACTTATGGCACATGGAGCACTTTTTCACGCCTACATACTTATACGCTCCCTCCGCAAATACCGACACGCACGCAACTATCGAAAATGCCGTCACCGCCGCCAAAATTTTTCTCATCTTCCTACTCCTTTCCGTGTTTTATAAATTCATGGCAATTGATGCAATCGGCGTTATTCTTCGTTACATGCGACTGATGCATCAGGTCTCTGTCGCCTATCTTCGCCAGCTTTTCAGGGTCCGCATGGCAGAAGTAACACATCTGCTCGAGGACCGGCGCATTGGTCGTCTTTATGGTAGTGTGACAATCTGCGCAATGCATGCCCTCCTCTACATATTCTTTATGTTCATCGTTTTGGGATATCTCGGTATGGCAGGTCAGGCACTGATGCGTTATCTTCTCAACGGATACGTTTTTAAAGTGGCATACGAGACATGTGTTCTCGTCAACATCTATATGTTTATCGAAGGTGAGCCACATATGGCAGGTCGTGCACCTGAGATGTACGCCTTTCCCAAGTTCATCAAAGTCTCTCCAGTGGGTCTTATGGGTGAAAGAGACCTTATCCTTGAACATGACGGCTGTATTTTTAAGGTCTTGCTTATCATGGCAACCCTCTCTCAGGCAGGAGGTATCATTTATCTTGGCAACGGGCTTGTCAGAATATCTGCCCGTTATATATTCAATAACCTGCATAAGCCCGTCTATCTTCCCTTTCAGGTGAGCGCCCAAGGTCGGTTCATAATGGCAGTCAAGGCACGAAACATCCTTATGCGGCGACTCTTGCCAACCCTTATAATACGGTTTCATATTATGACATGTATTGCAGAACGCCGGGCGCTCGGCGACATAAATTGCCGATGCCATGAAGAGTACGAACAAAACGGCTAGAACGCCTATTACCAGAAAAACTTTTCTTTTGTTTATCACCCAATCGCTCACGACCCTTCACCTCCTTACGATATCACAATGTGGCGGATATACGCTCAAATGACTTTACGGTATCCTCTATATCACCGGCCGTATGCTTGGCCGAGATGAAATTGGTCTCAAACTGAGAGGGCGCCAGATATATACCCATACGCAGCATACCGCGGAAGAAGCGCCCGTATTTCTTTAAGTCGCACTTTGGGACATCATTATAATCTAATATCTCTTTTTTGTCAGTAAAAAAGATTGTGAACATTGAACCGATCCTGCTGAACACGATCCCTTCCCTGCTCTCATCCATAATGTCATTTATACCCGATTCCAGCATCTCTCCCAGCGACTCCAACTTTTTATAAGCGCCTTTCTTCATCAATATGCGTATGGTATTTATGCCGGCCTCGACGGCTACAGGGTTTCCGGAGAGCGTCCCTGCCTGGTATACCGGCCCATCGGGCGAAAGAAGGTCCATGATATTCTTTCTGCCCCCGAAGGCGCCTATCGGAAGGCCTCCACCGACGATCTTGCCAAGTATAGTAAGATCCGGCTTTATGCCAAATAATTCCTGTGCCCCACCCAAGGCGGCGCGAAAACCCGTTATAACCTCATCGAATATCAGGACGATCTTTTTGCGCTCTGTAATATGCCTCAACTCTTTCAAGAAACCATCCACGGGCCGGATGAGCCCCATGTTTGCCGGTATCGGCTCCACTATTACGCATGCGATACGATCCCCTTGTTTATTGAGAACCTCTTCCGCCTTCTCTATATCATTAAAAGGAAGCGAGATCGTATCGCGCGCGAAACTCTTATTCACCCCGGACGAAGACGGAACTCCGAATGTGGCGGCACCTGAACCCGCCTTGACGAGAAGGCCGTCCGAGTGGCCGTGATAACAGCCGTCGAACTTTACGATCTTCTCCCTTCCGGTATACCCTCTCGCCAGGCGTATCGCGCTCATGGCCGCCTCCGTTCCCGAGGAGGTAAGCCTAACCTTATCTATTGACGGATATATGCCGGATATAAGCTCCGCGAGCTCAATCTCCCTCTTTGTAGGGGCACCGAACGTCGTTCCGCGTTTTAATGCGCCCGAAACCGCCTTTAATACCCTTCGATCGGCGTGTCCCAATATCATCGGCCCCCATGAAAGGACATAATCGATATACTTATTGCCGTCTACGTCATATATATAAGCGCCTTTAGCCCTCTCGATAAATAAGGGATCCATCCCTACCGCCTTGAATGCGCGGACGGGGCTATTGACGCCGCCGGGGATTACCCGTTTGGCGCGCCTAAAATACTCTTTGGACTTTTTTCTCTTTTTACTCATCTCTCAAAATACCTGGCTCCGGATTTCTTGTATTCCTCGAGAGAAAATAGGACCCTGTAATCCTTATCTCCCGTCTTCCTGCTTATCTTATCCACCACCCGAAGGCACGCCTTCTTTGTGGCCCCGTGTATCATGGCGTATAGGTTATAGCGCCAGTCCGGCGCCTTCTTTCTCCGGTAACAGTGAGTTACTTCGGGAAGAGACACCATAACCTCGGCCGCCGCGTCAATCCTTTCTGAAGAGATATTCCATGCAACCATGGCGTTATATTTAAACCCCGCCTTCCTATGATTAATGCTCGCCGATAGTTTGCGCATAATGCCGCTCTTTTTATAAGACCTTACCTTATCAAGAAGCGCGCTCTGGCTTATCCCTATCTTCTGTGATAATACCTTGAATGGTTCTCTCGCAAGCGGTATATCCCGCGATATCGTATTGACGATCTTCTTATCGAGCGCCGATAACATATTATCCTTTTTAAGCCTTGAACTTAACGGCTATCTTGTATAACTTCTCCGCTGGAAACTCCGTCATCTTATCTATATTTTTATCGCCTTTAATTTCATCTATGATCCTTGTTATCTTCTTTCTGTTATCCGCGATAAGCGTAAACCAGATATTATATTCGGCGGCCCTTCTATAATTATGGGTCACCTCTCCGTAGGAGTTTATCTTTTTGACCGCGCCGTGTATATTCCCGGGGGCTACGCGCGCGGCAACCAGGGTCGATACCGAACCTATCTTACGCGGGTCAAAGACTGCGCTTATCCTCCGGACTATACCCTTCTTCTTTAAAATCGCGACCGATTTAAGGAGACTGTCTTCTTCTATGCCGAGCTCATCCGCCATATCTCTCCAGGGCCTTGGAGTAAACGGCAGATCCTCCTGTATCCGGTTCAGTATACGCCTCTCAAGCGCGCTTATATTCTTCATGCCATTTGGACTTCGGCTCATAGGCGCAGTAAGGCTCCTCTCCGAGATAATTACTCTCTCTTGCATATGCCCGCGCGCGGCACCCCCCGCATACCGTCTTAAACTCACAGATGCCGCACTTTCCCTTATATACGGACCAGTCTCTTATATCGTTAAATACACTTGATTCATCCCATGCATGCTTGAATCCCTTATCGCGCACATTCCCGCATTTGGCCTCGAGATATCCGCAGGGCTGGAGTTCTCCGGTGTGCGAGATGAAGCAGAAACTAACGCCCGCCATACAGCCCCTGCCGGCGAGCGGCATGCCCTTATAGCCGCCTTCCAGCAATATACGGTTAAAGTGCGGGGCGCAGGTGATCTTCATCTCTATAGGAGATGACTCCTTCGCCTTCGCCAGAGCTTTAAGCGTCTCCTCATACTCCGCGGCGGATAACTCCTCGTCTACCATATCCTTGCCGCGGCCTGTGGGGACGAGCAGAAATATGTGATGCGCCTTTGCGCCCAAATCTATCGCGAGTTTCATTATGCGGGGAAGAAGCCTTACATTTTTTTTCGTTACGGTGGTATTTATCTGAAATTCAAGGCCTGCCTTCTTTGCCCTCTCTATCCCATCGCATGCGCCTTTAAATGCCCCGGGGACCTGCCTTAGATCATCATGTGTAACCGCGTCAGGGCCGTCGAGACTTACCGATATCCTCTTTATCCCGGAAGCGATGATTTTTTTTACATTCTCCTCGTTTAAAAGGGTGCCGTTAGGCGCCATAACCATCCTTAGGCCCTTCTTATTGCCGTACGCCGCTATCTCGAAGATATCCTTTCTTAAGAGGGGCTCTCCGCCGGTCAGTATTATAATAGGGTTCGCGAATGATGATATCTCATCTATGACCTTGAAGCATTCTTTCGTAGAGAGTTCGTCCGGATAAGGCCCGCGCTCACTCGATGCCCGGCAGTGCCTGCAGGAGAGGTTACAGCTACGGGTAACCTCCCAGGCTACCATTCTCAAATTCGCTTTTTGTTTTTCAGCCATCCGGCCGCCTCCATGGCGTAATAAGTTATTATCGAATCCGCTCCGGCGCGTTTAAAGCCCGTGAGCATCTCCGTAACAACCTTACGTTCGTCTAGATACCCTTTAAGCGCCGCCGCCTTTATCATCGCGTACTCACCGCTCACGGAATAACAGGCGAGCGGAGCCTTAAACGCCTTCCTTAACCTATATATTATGTCCTCATACCCTAAGGCGGGCTTCACCATTATACTGTCAGCGCCCTCTTTTATGTCGAGCCGCGCCTCCATGACCGCCTCATCGGAGTTATGGTAATCCATCTGATAACTTCTCCGGTCTCCGAACTTAGGAGGAGACTCGGCGGCATCTCTAAAAGGCCCGTAAAAAGAAGAGGCATATTTCGCCGAATACGCCATTATCTTCACCTTTTTATATCCATTCCTCACCAGCGCCTCTTTTATCCTCTTTACCTGCCCGTCCATCATAGCGCTCGGCGCGACGATATCCACCCCGGCATCCGCATAGGATACGGCCACCCTTGCCAACGCTTTGATAGTGAGATCATTGTCCACATCGCCTTTCTTACGCTCATTGATTATCCCGCAATGGCCATGTGAGGTGTATTCGCATAAACAGACATCTCCGATAACAGTAAGGCGCGGCACCTTCTTCTTTATCGCGCGTATCGCCTTCTGGACTATGCCGTCTCTCGTGTATGCCGAGGAGCCTGTCTTGTCCTTATCCAAAGGTATACCGAACAATATGACCGCGCCGACTCCGGATATATAAACCTTGAGGGCCTCTTTCGCTATATCCTTTACGGGAAATTGATATATCCCGGGCATAGATTTAATTTCGGCCCTCTTCGATATCCCTTCCTTTATGAATAAGGGCATTATCAGGTCATTTGCCCTAACTTCGGGAATCTCGCGGTGCTTCTTGCGCGCCGCTTCACTCGACCTTCTATCCCGCATCCTTACGGCCGGAAAGTCCATGCTAATCCTCTCTCTCGTATAATATCTCTTCTTCCGTAAGATAACATGCCGGGTCCTCTTGCCATACATCGCCGTAGACCGACTCGGCCCTTACCCTGAAATTGCCGGCACATATATCCTGAAAATGGCATCTGCCGCATTTACCTTTTAGAAGCGGAACCCTATTCCTTAAACCCTTGAGGAGCCCGTCGCTCTCGTCCATCCAGATATCGCTAAAACGCCTCTCTCTTACATTGCCGAATGAGTAATGCCTCCAGAACTGATCCGGATGGACAAAACCCAGATTATCTATATCGGCGATGCCTATTCCGGATTTATTTCCCCCGTTTATCTTAAGTAGATCGAGCACCTCTTTCGCCCTTTCACTGCCTTTCTTCTTAAGTTGAAGATATAGATACACCCCGTCGGCGTGATTGTCGACGGTCAGTATCTCGGTATCCTTATCTTTACCGGCAAGCCGTACCGTCCTTTCGAATATGATATCCATGGTATCGCGCGACTGGCTGTGAATGAGATCCTCATCCCTCATCGCCGTGCCTCTTCCGGCGTATACGAGATGATAGAAACAGGCGCGCTTTATGCCCTCCGCTTCTATGAGGTCGAATATACCGGGTATATCGAGATAGTTATGTTTATTTATAGTAAAACGAAGCCCCGCCCGGACGCCCGCGGCATGGCAGTTCCTTACGCCGTCTATCGTCCTCTTAAATGCGTCCTTATCCTTGCGGAACTTGTTATTGGTCTCTTCGAGGCCGTCTAAACTTATGCCCGCATAAGAGAAGCCGGCCGCCTTTATCTTCTCGGCGGCGCTCTTTGTGATAAGGGTACCATTCGTAGATATCACGGCGCGCAGGCCCTTATCTACCGCATACCTGCCGAGCTCAAAAAGGTCCGGCCGCATCAAGGGTTCTCCTCCGGAGAAGAGAAATACCGGGGCACCGAACGCGGCCAGGTCGTCTATAAGCGCCTTAGCCTCTTCGGTATTAAGCTCCCCCTTATCCTTAGCCGCCTTCGCGTCGAAATAGCAGTGGATACAGCTCAAATTACAGCTCTTTGTGCTGTTCCACACGACTATAGGGCGGTTCGTGTCGGCGGGCTTACCTTTTTTATAGCGTATCTCGTCATAGTAACCTTTATTGGAGGTAAGAAGCCTTGTGCAATTTATCATCTATTTATGCCTTTTACGATAGCATCAACGAGGCCTTCTATGGTAAATACCTTGGCTTCTGTATTCGCCTTAAGCCCGTGCACTTTAAGCGCTGATGTCGTCACCGGCCCTATGGACGCTATCTTTATCTTTGAGAGTTT